>Ga0079224_100002462_pt1 | contig 22493 bp, 13 predicted proteins | sample Stecom2015_FD_80414 | JGI IMG/M metagenome (GOLD analysis project Ga0079224, IMG submission 80414) | Agricultural soil microbial communities from Utah to study Nitrogen management - Steer compost 2015 | ecosystem: Environmental > Terrestrial > Soil > Agricultural land | place: USA: Utah...
CCACAGATCGCGCACAGCCGCACGTTCCACTTGCAGCTGGTCGCTCGGCACGCGGGCCTTCTCGGCACCTTGCAGGCGCAGGGCATGCTGGCGACGCCGCAGCACGCGGTAGGCGTCGGCTACCTGAGCCGCCAGGGCGGCGGGAATCAGGCCGGCGTCGGCGGCGATCCCGAGCAATGCAATATTGCCCAGGTTCTCGAGCAGCCTTGGGTGTTGGCGTGAGTGCAGCAGCACCAGGTACTGCGTAATGAACTCGATATCGACCATGCCACCGGCGTCATGCTTGATATCGAAGTCGCCGCTGTGATTCGGGTGGCCGCTGCGTATCTTGGCCCGCATTTCCCGTACGGCTGCGGCCAGCTCATTCGCATCGCGATCACGCAGCAGGATTTCGCGGCGGATTTCCTCAAAGCGTTCGCCCAGCTCGGTATCACCCGCGCAGAAGCGGGCCCGAGTGAGGGCCTGATGTTCCCAGATCCAGGCGTGTTCGCGCTGGTATCGTGCGAAACCATCGAATGAGACGGCGATCAGGCCGGCGTCGCCATCGGGGCGCAGGCGCAGGTCGATTTCGTAAAGTCGCCCCGAAGAGGTCATGGTCGACAGCCACGACACCATGCGCCGTCCGAGCTTCACGTAGCGTTCGACGGCCGTATCGTCGGGGTCGTCGTACAGAAAAACCAGATCGAGGTCGGAGGCATAGCCGATCTCCTTGCCACCGAGCTTGCCGTAGGCGATGACGGCGAAACGTGGCGGCTCCGGCGGCTGCGCGCTGCCGCGGGGCTGCACCAGCGGCCAGGTGCGACGTATCGTTTCTTCCAGCAGCAGGTCGGCCAACGCCGATAGATGGTCGGCCAGCGCTTCGACGGAAAGACGGCCTTCCAGATCTTGCGCCAGCAGTTGAAAGCTCACCTGGTGCTGCACGTCGCGCATGAGGTTCATTTGCTTTTCTACGTCGGGCGAGCCGTCGGGCAGTACGCTGGCATCGAGCTCGCGCGCGAGCTGCACTGCGATCTGCTCCAGATCGGGTGCTTCCATCAGCGAGTGCCACTCGATCAGGCTGTCGAGCAGCACGGGGTAACGGTTCAGGTATTGTGCTGCCCAGGGGCTCGCGCTCACGATGCGCGTTACGCGGGCGAGCGTTTCGGGGTATTCGGCCAGCAGTGCCAGGTAGGCACTGCGTTGGGCGATGTGTTCCACCAGTTCGCACAGGCGTATGGCGGTTGTCGCGGGGTTGTCGGTTTGCGTCGCCGCGTTCAGCAGTGCCGGCAGCAGACGATCGAGCCGTTTGCGGCTTACATTGGGAAGACTGCGAATGCGATGCCCCGCGAGCATGGCATCGATGCGCCGCCAGACCGTGTCGGCATCGTCGCCCAGGCGGGCGCGCACCTCGTCGCTCATGGGTTCGGCATCGTTGTCGGGTTGCGCGGTTTCGGGTGCGTGCGGCGCCGGTGTCGAGACCCCCGCAATGCGAAACGCGTCGTGGAATGCATCGGCCACATGATGCCGGTGGGTACGAAGAGCGTCTTCGAACTCACCCGGGGCCATGCCCATGGCGCGTGCCAGCGCGTGGCAGCGGTCGGCTTCGCGCGGCAGCAGATGGGTCTGTTCGTCTTCGCGGTACTGCAGCATGTGCTCAACGCGACGCAGAAACACATAGGCGGCCTCGAGCCGGTCGGCCACTTCGTCATCGATCACGCCCGAGGCCCGTTGGGCCCGCAGGGCGGCCAGCATGCCGGCCCGTTGTAGCGAGGGCAGGCGCCCGCCCCGAATCAGCTGGGTGAGTTGCACCACGAACTCGATCTCGCGAATGCCGCCGTCGCCCAGTTTGATGTTGTGCGTGGCATCAACCCCGGTACGCGCCAGCGCGCGCCGCTGCCAGTCCTGGCGTATGCGTTCGCGCAGTTCGCGCAACGACGACAACGCGTCGAAATCAAAGTACTTGCGATATACGAAGGGCGTGCGCAGCGCCTCGAAGTGCTGCCAGTCGCCACTGGGCATACTGCCTTCGAATGCGCGCACACGCAGGTTGCGTGCCTTGATCCAGGCATATCGTTCCCATTCCCGGCCCTGAACCACCAGGTAATTTTCGAGGGCGGCCAGGCTCCAGGCAAGCGGCCCCGAATCACCGTCGGGTCGCAGACGCAAATCGGTGCGGAAGACCTGCCCGTCGGCGTCGATCTCTGAAAGAATCGGCATCATGCGCTGCGTGACGCGCGCATAGAACTCGAAGTGGCTGAGCGGCCGGCGCCCCTTGGTTTCACCCTCATCGCCGTACAGCATGATGAGATCGATGTCTGACGAAACGTTCAGTTCGCGCCCGCCCAGTTTGCCCATGCCCAGAATCAGCATTTCCTGGGGCGCACCGGTTTCGGGGTCGAGCGGTGTGCCGTGTACTGCGGCCAGCTCGGTTGCCACGCTGCGGTAGGCCTGCGTGATGGCCAGATCGGCCAGCTGGGTCATGCCGCTGACCACTTCCTGCAGGGGAGCTGCCCCGGCAATGTCGCGCGCCATCAGGGTAAAGAACACACGCTCGCGCAGGCGCCGCAAAATCTGGCGCGCTTCGGCAGGTGTCAGTGCCTGTTCGGGCCGGCCACCCAGCTCGACGAACCACGTCAGCAGCCGCTGGCGATCAAGCGGGTGCTGAATGGCGCCGGCAAGCCATTGACCGAAAGCCGGATGCGCATCCACTTTCCGCTGTAAAACCCCGGACCATGCCAGGGCGGGCTCTAATATAATGGGCTGGGTCATATTCAAGGAAACCATCGGACGCGGCGGCGCGAGGTTCACAAGATACTGCAAACCACGCGTGCCGGCGAGCCTGTCAAAGACCAAACGTGCAGACTTTACACCGCCTGTCGAAATGGCTGGGTTTCCTGGCGCTTGCCGGTTATGTCGTGGTGGCGGTGGCGTTTGCCGCCCTGCGCTACTGGGTGGTGCCCAACATCGACCGCTGGCGCGAACCCCTGCAGCGCGAACTGTCGGCGCTGCTCGAAGATCCGGTCGAACTCGGCCAAGTGCGCGCCGACATGAGCTGGAGCGGTCTGCGCCTCAGGCTCGGCGATACCCGGGTGCGCGACGACCAGGGGCGGCTGCTGATTCGCATTCCTTCACTCGATCTCGTTCTGGCATGGCGCGATTTGCTGGGTGGCAACGCGCGATTGCTCAATCTGCGTGCCGAGGGGGTCGACGTCGCCCTGCAGCGCGACGCACAGAACAACGTGACGCTGCTGGGTTACGCCATCGAGGGCGACGATGAAGGTGACGACGACGATGCGGTCACCGACATTGAATCGGTGTACTGGCTGTCGCGGCAGGGTGACATACAGCTCACCAACGCCCGCATTCGCTGGATCGACGAGGCGCGCAACGCGCCGCCGCTGATCTTTGAAGACGTGACGCTGGCCATGGGCGCGCGCGATGACGATCTGGTGTTCACCATGACGGCACGCCCGCCGGCCGAACTGGGCCGCTCGTTCGCCATGCAGGGCCGTCTGCATATTCCGGAAGATGTGCGCCCGCAACGGGTGCAGGGCAAGCTTAGCGGGCGCTTTCATGTGCACGTGCAGGGCATGCGGCCTGCGAGCTGGCAGCCCTGGCTCGACGTGCACAGCGCGCTGCGTGAAGGTGAGGTCAGCTGGCGTGGCTGGCAGGAAATGGTCGACGGCAGCGCGGGGCACCATGTCTCGGAAATACGGGTGTCAGACGGGCGCTGGCACATGCAGGGTGCGGCGGAAGTTTCGGTGGAGACCCTGCGTTTGTTCGTACAGGGGCCCTGGCAATCCATACAGAATTTTTGGTCGGAAGAGGCCGCGCCCGCCACGCAGAGCGCCGATGCATCTCTGCGCGTGGCATTCGAGACACATGGCCTGCAGGTGGATGTTCCCGATGTGCTGACGGCGCCCCTGCGATTCGACGCCATTGCGTTGTCGGCGGGCCTCACGCATGCGCCGGATACGGGTTTGCGCGTGGGCGTTGATCGTCTGCAACTGCGCAACCCCGACATGGATCTCGACGTGCAGGGCTCATGGCAGCAAGAGGGGGCCGGTGATCTGGGGCTCGTTGACCTGCACGGGCGCTTCTTGCGGGCCGAGTTTTCGGCAATCGAGCGGTATTTGCCGCGGGTGGTCGATGACGATGCGCGCGCCTGGATGCGCAACGGGCTTCTGGCAGGGCGCCTGGTCGACGGGCCGGTGCGACTGGCTGGCGATCTGGCGTATTTTCCGTTCGGTGAACACCCCGACAAGGGCGATTTCGAAGTCGGTGGCGCGCTTGAAGGCGTCGTCATCGACTATGCACCGGCGGCGCTGGTGGGCGAACCCGGCTGGCCCCGCATCGAAAATCTGCATGGGCACGCCAGTCTTCATCGCGTGGAACTGCGGGTACGGGGCGACACCATGCAAATGCGGCCCGAGGGCAAGCCCGTCGATTTCACGGGGGTTGAGGCGCGCATCAACAATATCGAGGAAGATTCCGTGCTCGAGGTGTCCGGCACGGGCCGCGCACCGGCTGCAACGGTGCTCACGTTCCTGCGGGCGTCGCCTGTCGGCGCGTCGCTCGATAACGCGTTCGTTCAGGCCCAAGGCGAAGGCAACTGGCAGGTGCCGCTTTCCCTGCACATTCCCCTGACCGGTACACAGCCCATTCGCGTGGCGGGCGCACTCGAGGTGAAGGATGCTTCGCTCAGCCTGGCCGACACCTTGCCCACGCTATCGAACCTGAGCGGGCGCATCGAATTCACCGAATCACTCTTGAAGGCTCACGACCTGAAGGGCCGGCTGCTGGGCGACGTGGTCAGTATCTCCGGCGGGATCGGTAAGGGTGAAAAGGGTCTCGTCTTCGAAGGGCGGCTCACGTCTGAGGCGTTGGCTGATGTGTTGGGCGAACGCTTCAAGCCCCTTCTTGACGGGGCCACACCGTATCGCTTCGCCATTCAGCGCTCGCCGGAAGGCGCGTATGACCTGCGGCTCGATGCTTCGCTCGAAGGACTGGCCATCGACGCCCCCGCGCCGCTGGGCAAGGACGCTGCCGCCCGCCGCCCGTTGCAGGTGCGCTGGGTGGATCGCAGAAAAGGCGACGCGTCGCTCGACATTTCGCTCGCCGCGGGCATGCAGGCCCGCTTCCTGCACCGCGAAGGCGCAAAGGGGCCGTTTTTCCACTCTGGCGCCATCAATTTGAACGGCTCGGCCAAAACGGATCAACCGGGCCTGGCGATCGATGTCACCACACCTCATATCGATCTGGACGCGTGGCGTGAGTTCACCGATGGGTTCGGGCAAGCAGAGTCTGGCGCACCCGCGCTGCCGCCCTTGCGCAGTCTGCGCATGCAGGCGCAATCTGCAACCCTGCTGGGTACGCAGCTCGATCAGATGACGTTCACCGTGGGTCGCGCCGAAGGTGGACGCTGGCGGGTCGACGTCAGCTCGACGCAGACGGCCGGCACGCTGTTCTGGCGCGAGCGTGACGGCACGATTCAAGGCGATGTCGATGCCAAGTTCGAGCGGCTTGCCCTGGGTGCGGAGCACTCGAAGGAAGACGCTGCAGGCAGCAAGGCGGTGGCGCAGTCTCCGACGCTTGCCGAACTGCAGCGCGAAATCGATTTCCCCGCGATACGGCTGCAGGTCGACCGTCTGCGGCTTTATGGGCGTGATGTCGGCTCGCTGTCGGTGGTGGGCGTGAACGAGACCCATGGCCGCCACTGGACCCTGCAGGAGCTCAAACTGGCTTCGCCGCACGGGGTGCTGCATGGCAACGGTGCGTGGCGCCTGGAAGGCGAGCAGCGCGGACTGACGGTTCAGGCGCAGGCCGAATTCCACGATCTGGGTGCGTGGCTCGATATGGCGGGTTTCACCGATCTGATGGGCGATGGCAAAGGTCGGGTGGAGGGCCGCATCGAGTGGCGCGACGTTCCCTGGCAGTTTGATCGCGCACGCCTGAATGGCGAGTTGTCCGTCGACCTGGCCGATGGGCGCTTCATTACTCTGGGCTCGCGCTCGGCGCGGCTGCTGGAGCTGCTGTCACTGCAATCGGTGAAGCGGTTCGCCACGCTTGACTGGAAACCGGGTGGTCTGCTCAAGCAAGGGTTCCCGTTCGATAGCGTGCAGGGTCGCATCACGATGCACGACGGCATCCTTCATAGTGAGAACTACCGCGTCACGGGCCCGGTGGCGACGATCATGATTGCGGGAGACGTGGACCTGCCGCGCGAGATGCTCGACCTGTACGCGATCGTGATTCCAAATCTCGATGTCAGCGGAGCGGCGATCGCGGCAGGTCTGGCGGTGAATCCGGTCGTGGGTCTGGGAGCGTTTCTTACACAGTGGCTGCTCAAGGCGCCGCTGGGCAAGGCGATGGCGGTGGAATACCGGGTGAAGGGTGCGTTCGATGCACCTGAGGTCGACGAGATTTCGACGCGTGGTGGGGGAGAAGCCGGCTCGGCTACGCAGCCGTGAGTCGGTGAGGATGAGACAGCGCACCAAAGCGTTTGCGCGGGGAAAAGGGAACCCTGCCGGGCCCCTGTTTCCTTTACGGGCAGGGGTCAGTAGATGCCTTGCTGCAGCATCGCGTCGGCCACCTTGACGAAGCCGGCAATGTTGGCCCCATCGAGATAGTTCACGACCTTGCCCTTCGAGGCATGGCGCACGCAGTTTTCGTGAATGTCGCGCATGATCGCATGCAGCTTTGCGTCGACTTCTTCACGGGTCCAGCACAGGCGCTGTGCGTTCTGACTCATTTCGAGCCCCGACACCGCCACGCCGCCGGCATTGCTTGCCTTGCCCGGAGCATACAGCACTCCGGCTTCGATGAAGGCACGCGCCGCTTCGATGCGGGTGGGCATGTTGGCACCTTCGGCCACGCAGCGCACACCGTTCCTGATGAGCGTGAGCGCGTCTTCAAGATCGAGTTCGTTCTGGGTGGCGCACGGCAGGGCGACATCGACCGGAACGTGCCACGGGCGCTTGCCAGGCTCGTACTGCAGCTTGAGCTCTTTGGCGTAGTCTTCGACGCGGCCGCGATCGGTGTTCTTGATGCGGCACAGCACGGCCAGTTTTTCGGGGGTGAAGCCGGCGGGGTCGACCACACAGCCCTGGGAGTCGGAAACCGTGACCACGCGCGCGCCCATGTGCATGCACTTTTCAATGGCGTACTGTGCGACGTTGCCCGACCCGGAGACCGATACCTTCAGACCCTCGAGCGACTGCTGCGTATGCTTGAGCATCTCTTCGGCGAAATACACGGTGCCGTAACCCGTGGCCTCGGGGCGAATGAGGCTGCCGCCGAATGTGAGGCCCTTGCCCGTGAAGACGCTGCTGGCGGAATTCGACAGCTTCTTCATCATGCCGGTCATGTAGCCGACCTCACGCGCGCCCACGCCGATGTCGCCGGCCGGAACGTCGGTGTCGGGCCCCAGGTGGCGATACAGTTCGAACATCAGCGCCTGGCAGAAGCGCATGACTTCGGCGTCGGACTTGCCCTTGGGGTCGAAGTCGCAACCGCCCTTGCCACCGCCCATGGGCAGCGTGGTAAGGGCGTTTTTGAAGGTTTGCTCGAAAGCCAGGAATTTGAGGATGGAGAGATTGACTGAGGGGTGAAAGCGCATGCCGCCCTTGAATGGGCCGATGGCTGAACTGTGCTGGATGCGGAAGCCGCGATTGACGTGAACCTTGCCCTGATCATCGACCCATGTTACCCGAAACTGGATCACGCGTTCCGGTTCGACGAGCCGTTCAAGCAGGGCCTGTTCGGCATATTGTGGGTTGCGTTCAAGAAAAGGCCAGAGGCTGGACATCACCTCGTGTACGGCCTGCATAAATTCGGGTTGGTGGGGGTCGCGGGCCCGGACCCCCTCAAGAAATTGATCTAGTGTCGGAAGTCCCATTCTTCACTTCTTCATCATGTCGAAAAACTCGGCGTTGGTTTTGGTGGCCCGAATCTTGTCCAGGATGAATTCCATCGCTTCGACTTCGTCCATGTCGTGTATGAACTTCCGCAACACCCAAATTTTTTGTAAAAGTTCGGGCTTGATGAGCAACTCTTCCCGGCGAGTTCCGGACTTGTTCAGGTTGATGGCCGGATAGACGCGTTTTTCGGCCAGCCGGCGCTCCAGGTGCACCTCGCAGTTGCCGGTGCCCTTGAACTCTTCGTAGATGACTTCGTCCATGCGGCTGCCCGTTTCTACCAGGGCCGTACCGATGATGGTGAGCGAGCCGCCTTCTTCCAGATTGCGCGCAGCACCGAAGAAGCGTTTGGGCCGCTGCAGCGCGTTGGCATCGACACCACCCGTGAGTACCTTGCCCGAGGCCGGTACCACGGTGTTGTAGGCACGCGCGAGCCGGGTGATCGAGTCGAGCAGAATGACCACGTCTTTCTTGAGCTCGACCAGGCGCTTGGCCTTTTCGATGACCATTTCAGCCACCTGCACGTGCCGGGTGGCGGGTTCGTCGAAGGTCGAGGCCACGACTTCGCCGCGCACCGTGCGCTGCATTTCAGTCACTTCTTCGGGCCGCTCGTCGACCAGCAGCACGATCATGACGGCATCGGGGTAATTGGTGGTAATGGCGTGAGCAATGTGCTGCATCATTACCGTCTTGCCTGACTTGGGGCTTGCCACGATCAGTGCACGCTGCCCCTTGCCCATGGGGGCGAAAATGTCGAGAATGCGCCCCGTGATGTTTTCCTCGCTCTTTATGTCGCGCTCGAGCTTGAGCACGCGATCGGGATGCAACGGCGTCAGGTTCTCGAACATGATCCGGTGCTTGATCGCTTCCGGCTGCATGCCGTTGACCTTGTCGACCTTCACCAGAGCAAAATAGCGTTCGCCGTCTTTGGGCGTGCGCACTTCCCCTTCAATGGAGTCGCCGGTGTGCAGGTTGAAGCGGCGGATCTGCGACGGCGAGATGTAGATGTCATCGGTGCTCGCCAGATACGACGTTTCCGGCGAACGCAGGAAGCCGAAGCCGTCGGGCAATACTTCGAGCACGCCATCGCCAAAAATCTGTTCGCCCTGCTTGGCGCGCTTTTTCATGATGGCGAACATGAGCTCCTGCTTGCGCAGCCGGCTGGCGTTGTCAATTTCCAGACTGGCAGCCATTTCAAGCAGCTGCGATACGTGCAGTGCCTTTAATTCATTCAGGTGCATGGGTGGTGAAGAGAGAGGGGGTGTTGGATTGTGGTGGGTGGCAAGCCCGGAAAGGGCTCGCGCGATTCACGGTACCGGGTGTTCCGGCGGATATTCTTAGAGTGATTCGTCTAGAAATGCGGTGAGCTGCGACTTGGACATGGCGCCAACTTTGGTTGCAGCGGGCTTGCCGTCTTTGAACAGCATCAGCGTGGGAATACCGCGGATACCGAATTTGGCCGCCGTGTCGGGGTTTTCGTCGACATTGAGCTTCGCAATCATAACACGGCCCTGGTATTGCTTCGCGGCCTCGTCGAGCAACGGCGCGATCATTTTGCAGGGGCCACACCATTCAGCCCAGTAGTCGACCAGGACGGGAATTTCGGAGTTCAATACATCAGACTCGAACGAGGAGTCCGTCACATTTTTAATGGAATCGCTCATGGCTGGAGGAAAAAAAGAAAGATGAAATTCGTATCGGCCGCCATGCGGCGCCTGTTGTGGGCAGCGGTGCGAAAGCCGGCGCTGCCTGCGTTTTCTTGCAAGCATACCACTAGTGGGCGCCCGTGCAACGTGTGCAGGATCAACAGATGCGGGTGGATACGGCCATCGCGCCAATCTGACGCGTGCGCCGCGGTATCCATAAAATACAGCCTTTGCTGACGCTCAATTACGGAACCAAATTGTCCATATCCCGCTACGATGAAGCTTCGATCCGGGTGCTCAAGGGCCTGGAGCCGGTCCGGCAGCGGCCCGGCATGTACACCCGCACCGACAACCCCCTGCACATCATTCAGGAAGTACTCGACAATGCTGCCGACGAGGCGTTGGCCGGTTTCGGGCGTTGCGTGAGTGTCACACTTCATGCCGACGGCAGCGTGACGGTGGAAGACGACGGTCGCGGCATACCGGTCGGCCTGCACGAGCAGGAGCAGGCACCCGTGGTCGAAATCGTCTTCACCCGCCTGCACGCGGGCGGCAAGTTCGACAAGAAGTCGGGCGGTGCCTATGCGTTTTCCGGTGGGTTGCATGGCGTGGGCGTGTCGGTCACCAATGCGCTTTCGCGCCGCATGGAAGTGCGCGTGACGCGCGACGGCAAGGTGCACGAGATCACCTTCGCGGGCGGGGAGGTCGAGCGCCCGCTTGCGGTAACGGGCAATGCGCCGCGCAAGGCCTCCGGTACACGCGTGCGCGTCTGGCCCGATCCGCAATATTTCGATTCCGCGGCGATTCCGCTTGCCGAGCTCACGCACAGCCTGCGCAGCAAGGCGGTGCTGCTCGCCGGCGTGCGCTTCGAGTTCCACAACGAGAAAACGGGCGAGACCCAGGCGTGGCAGTACGACGACGGCGTACGCAGTTATCTGGAGCAGGCGCTGGGCGACAGCGAGCGCATCGTGCCCGCGTTCGAGGGCAGCCATTACGCCGGTGCCGACGACGACACCTATTCGGAGGGCGAGGGCGCCCAGTGGGTGGTGATCTGGACGGCCGACGGCCCCACGGTGCGCGAATCGTACGTCAACCTGATCTCCACTCCCGGTGGCGGCACCCACGAGGCCGGTCTGCGCGACGGCCTGTTCACTGCGGTAAAGTCGTTCGCCGAGCTGCACGGCCTCGTTCCGAAGGGAGTCAAGCTTCTGCCGGAAGACGTGTTCGCCCGCGCAAGCTTCGTGCTCTCGGCCAAGGTGCTCGATCCGCAGTTTCAGGGCCAGATCAAGGAACGGCTGAACAGTCGCGACGCCGTACGGCTCGTGAGCGGCTACGTGAAGAATGCGCTCGAATTGTGGTTGCACGGGCACGTCGAATACGGCCGCAAGCTCGCCGAAAGTGCGATTCGCCAGGCGCAGGCGCGGCAACGCTCGGCGCAAAAGGTCGAAAAGCGCAAAAGTTCGGGTGTGGCCGTCTTGCCCGGCAAGCTCACCGACTGCGAGTCCAGCGACAGCAGTCGCACAGAGCTCTTTCTTGTCGAAGGCGATTCGGCCGGCGGTTCGGCCAAGATGGGGCGCGACAAGGAGTTCCAGGCCATTCTTCCCCTGCGCGGCAAGGTTCTGAATTCGTGGGAAGTCGAACGCGACCGGCTGTTTGCCAACAACGAAATCCATGACATTTCCGTGGCGATCGGGGTTGATCCGCATGGCCCCGACGACAATGTCGATTTGTCGGGGCTGCGCTATGGGCGCATCTGCATCCTTTCCGATGCAGACGTCGATGGCGCACATATCCAGGTGCTGCTGCTTACCTTGTTCTTCCGCCACTTCCCGCGGCTCATCGAGGCCGGTCACGTGTATGTGGCGCGTCCGCCGCTCTTTCGGGTCGACGTGCCCGCGGCCGGCAAGCGCCCCGCGCGCAAGCTGTATTGCCTCGATCAGGCCGAGCTCGATTCGGTGCTCGAGAAGCTGCGCAGCGAGGGAGTCCGCGATACCAGCTGGAGCATCAGCCGTTTCAAGGGTCTGGGCGAAATGAGTGCCGAGCAGTTGTGGGACACCACCATGAATCCCGATACCCGCCGTCTGCTGCCTGTAACTTACGGGCAGCCCGGGCCCGACGAGACGCAGAAGATGTTCCGCATGCTGATGGGCAAGGGCGAATCGGGGCAGCGCCGTCAGTGGCTCGAAGAAAAGGGCAATCTGGCCGACGTCGACGTCTGAGCACGACCGGAGAATTTGAATGGATACACCGCAGGCGGGTTTTGCCGCCGATGACGACAGCATTACGCTTGCCTGGTATGCGGAGCAGGCCTATCTCGATTACGCCGTTTCGGTGGTGCGCGGGCGCGCGCTGCCCGACGTTTCCGATGGTCAGAAGCCCGTACAGCGGCGCATTCTGTATGCCATGCACGCCATGGGGTTGGGGCCGGGCGCCAAGCCGGTGAAATCCGCCCGCGTGGTGGGCGACGTGCTGGGCAAATACCATCCGCACGGCGACCAGGCCGCCTACGATGCCATGGTGCGTATGGCACAAGACTTCGTGCTGCGCTACCCGCTCATCGACGGCCACGGTAACTTCGGTTCGCGCGACGGCGACAACGCGGCGGCCATGCGCTACACCGAAGCACGGCTGACGCCGTTCGCACAGGTGTTGCTCGACGAGCTCGATGAAGGCACGGTCGATTTCCTGCCCAATTACGACGGCAGCCAGAAGGAACCGGCACTGCTGCCGGCGCGCCTGCCGGTGGTGCTGCTGAATGGCGCTTCGGGCATTGCCGTGGGCATGGCCAACGAAATTCCCTCGCATAACCTGCGCGAAATCACCGCGGCGTGCGTCGCGCTCATTCGCAACCCGCGGCTGTCCGACGAAGAGCTGCACGCCATCGTGCCGGGCCCGGACTTCTCGGGCGGAGGGCAGATCATTTCGTCACACGAGGAGATCGCGGCCATCTATCAGGGCGGGCGCGGGTCGCTCAAGGCGCGCGCGCGCTGGCATTTCGAGGAACTGGCGCGCGGCCAGTGGCAAATGGTGGTCACCGAACTGCCGCCGGGCACCTCGGCGCAGCGGGTGCTGGAAGAGATCGAGGAGCGCACGAACCCCAAAGTGCGTACAGGCAAGAAATCGCTCTCCACCGAACAGCAGCAGACCAAGGCGCTCATGCTGAGCCTGCTTGATACCGTGCGCGATGAATCGGGCAAGGAGGCGGCCGTCAGGCTGGTGTTCGAGCCCAAGAGCAGCCGCATCAGCCGCGACGAGCTCGTTACCGTGCTGCTGGCGCAGACCAGCATGGAAACGAGTGTGCCGGTCAACCTCGTGTGCATCGGTCGCGATGGTCGCCCCGGCCAGACCAGCCTGCGCGGCATGCTGACCGAGTGGCTGTCGTTCCGTACCGACACGCTCACGCGGCGCACCCGGCATCGGCTCGACAAGGTCACCGACCGCATTCACGTGCTGGAAGGCCGCATGGTGGTCTACCTGAACGTCGATGAGGTGATCCAGACCATACGCGAGGCCGACGAACCGCGCGCTGCCCTGATGGAGCGGTTCAACCTTACCGAACGCCAGGCCGACGACATTCTGGAAATGCGTTTGCGTCAGCTGGCGCGCCTGGAAGGCATACGTATCGAGCAGGAACTCGAGCGCCAGCGCGACGAGCAGAAGAAGCTGCAGGAATTGCTCGACAGCCCGGCGGCCTTCAAGCGGCTCATGATCAAGGAGATCGAAGCCGATGCCAAGGCCTTTGGCGATGATCGGCGCACGCTTATCGAACCCGCGCAGCGGGCCGTGCTGGAAACCAAGGTGGTGGAAGAACCGGTGACCGTGATCGTGTCACAGAAGGGCTGGTTGCGTGCGCGGCAGGGGCACGGGCACGATGCCAGCCAGTTCTCGTTCAAGGCGGGCGACAGCCTGTACGACGCCATCGAATGCCTGACCACGCACGAACTGGTCGCGTTTTCGAATACCGGGCGTGCCTACACGGTGGCCGTGGCCAACCTGCCTTCTGCGCGCGGCGACGGCCAGCCGATCACGTCGATGATCGATATCGAGCCCGGTACACGCATCGTGCACGTGGTGGCGGGGCCCGCCGAAAACCGTTATGTGGTTGCGGCAAAGAGCGGGCACGGCTTCATCGTGAACCATGCCGATCTCACCACCCGTCAGCGGGCGGGCAAGCAGTTCTTCTCGATCGAGAAGGGTGACACGTGGATGAAGCCGCTGCTGCTGCACCCCGATGACACGCACCTGGCCATGCTTGCAAAAAACGGCCGGTTCCTGGTGGTGCCACTTGAGGAACTCAAGACCATGACGGGTGGCCGCGGAACGCAGCTCATGGGTCTCGACAAGGGCGACGCGCTGGCGCAATGGGTGGCCATCGGCCCGCAGGGGCTGGTGGCACGGGGCATCTACCGCAACCGCGAAACCGATGTCGAGCTCGATCTCGATGCGCTCTCCGACTTCGTCGGCAAGCGGGCGCGCAAGGGCAGGGCATTGGCGCTCAAGGTGCGCCAGCCCAGGCTGCTGCGGCGTTCGTCATAAAATGATCTTATCTGAACCTTTATATTTGACGGATCGACAAGCGATATGAGTTTCAAGGTCACTGTACTGCCCAGCCAGCATGAGTTCACCGTGAAGGATGGGCAGTCCGTGCTCGATGCGGCCCTGGAAGCGGGCATCGTCCTTCCCTACAGTTGCCGCAACGGGGCCTGCTCGACCTGCAAGGGGCGTGTGGCGTCCGGCGAGTTCCAGGCCGGCCCCGGGGCGGCCCAGATTCTCAGCGAAGAAGAGCGTGAACAGGGCTATACCCTGTTCTGCCAGGCGCGGCCGCTTTCCGACCTCACGATCGAGGCGCACGAAGTACGGATGGCCAGCGATATCCAGATCCGCAAGATGCCGTCGCGCGTCATGAGTATCGACAGGCTTGCCGACGACATCATGAAAATCACCTTGCAGTTGCCCACGTCGGAGCCCTTTCGCTACTACCCGGGCCAGTATCTCGATTTCATTCTGAAGGACGGCCGGCGCCGCAGCTATTCCATGGCGACCCCTCCGGTCGATACAAACCTGGTCGAGCTGCACATCCGTCATACACCGGGCGGTGCCTTTACCGATCACGTCTTCGGCACGGGCGCCACGCAGATGAAGGTGCGCGAGATTCTTCGGGTTGAGGCTCCACTGGGGTCCTTCTTCCTGCGTGAAAGCGACAAGCCCATCATCTTTTTGGCGAGCGGCACCGGTTTCGCACCCATCAAGGCCATCATCGAAGACATGATCGCCACCGGCAACAGCCGACCCGTCCACCTGTACTGGGGCGGGCGCCGGCCGGGCGATCTTTACATGGACAGCCTGGCGCGTGAGTGGGCCGCGTCACGGCCCGATTTCCATTACGTGCCCGTAGTGTCCGACGCCTTGCCGGAAGACGGCTGGGCCGGCCGCAGCGGCTACGTGCATCGGGCCGTGATGGAAGATTTCCCCGACCTCTCGGGCCATCAGGTGTATGCCTGCGGCGCGCCGGTCATGGTGGAAAGCGCAAGGCACGATTTCATCCACGCTTGCGGGCTGCCCGAAGAAGAGTTTCATGCCGATGCGTTCACCACGGCGGCCGACGCGGCCTGAGGCGTACTCCGGCGGTCAATACTGCCCACTGGCACGAGGCGGAGATCACTCATGAAGATTGCGGTTCTGGGCAGCGGCATCATCGGGGTGTCCACGGCATGGTGGCTCAACCAGATGGGGCACGAGGTGGTCGTCGTCGAGCGCCAGCCCCAGGCCGGGCTGGAAACCAGCCGTGCCAACGGCGGTCAGATTTCGGTTTCCTACGCCGAGCCCTGGGCCAGCCCCCAGGTGCTTCCCAAGCTCGTGAAATGGCTGTTGCGCGACAATGCGCCCCTGGCGTTTCGCCTGCAGTTCGATCCGCATCAGTGGAGCTGGGCCTTCATGTTTCTGCGCGAATGCATGCCTGCGCGCGTGGCGCGCAACGTGGCGGCGCTGGTGGCCATGGCGCAGTACAGCCGGCGAACGCTGCAGGAAATGCGTCGTGAGCTGGGTATCGAGTACGACCAGCAGGAACGCGGCATTCTGAATTTTTATCGCAGCATGCACGAGTTCGAGGCCTCGCAGAAAATGGCCGGCATCATGCGCGATCATGGCGTCGAGCGTCGCGTCATTAGCGCCGACGAAGTGGTGGCGATCGAACCGGCTCTGGCACGAGTGCGTCACGCGATCGTGGGGGGCGACTACACCCCCGACGACGAATCGGGCGACGCGTTCCGCTTCACGCAGGAACTGGCACGTCTGGCGCAAGACGCCGGGGTGCAGTTCCGGTTCGGCTGGCAGCTGAGCCGGCTTGTCAGTGCCGGCGGCCGCGTTCATACCGCGGAGCTCATCGGCCCCGACGGCCAGTACGAACACATGCGTGCCGATGCCTATGTGGCCGCGCTGGGTTCGCATACGCCGGCCTTCGTGCGGCCGCTGGGGGTGCCCTGCCCCGTGTACCCGGCCAAGGGGTATTCCGCCACGTTTCCCATTCTGCAAGCCGACGCCGCGCCCTTCGTGAGCCTGACCGACAGTGAGCATAAAGTCGTGTACAGCCGGTTGGGCAACCGTCTGCGCATGGCCGGCACGGCCGAGCTGGGCAACCCCACCCGGGCGCTGAGTACGGCGCGTTGCGAACACATGGCGACCCTTGCGCGTGAATTGTTCCCAACCGCCCTTGATTTTGATAATGTACGTTATTGGTCCGGGCTGCGGCCCGCAACCCCGGCCAACGTTCCCCTCATCGGGCGAACGCGTATTCCCAACCTTTACCTCAATACAGGGCACGGTACGCTTGGATGGACAATGGGTGTCGGCTCGGGCAAGGCGCTCGCCGAGCTCATCTGTGGCAAGCGCCCCGAGCCTGAATTTCCATTTCTGGGTTGAACACACTATGAATCGAGCAGGGTTTGATCGCACCGCCAGGCCGGCGCGGGTTTTCGCGTGGGCGTCTGCCGTGGCTGCGCTTGCAGTTTCCTTCGGTGCCGCAGCGGCCACCGACATCCGGGTGTGGCACGCACTGCCTGCGCACAACGCCGAGGTTTTCAAGGGCCTGGTCAACGAGTTCAACCGTTCGCAGAGCGACGTTCGGGTGCAGCTCAAGGCGTTTGCTTCCGTAGCGGAAATCGAGCGGGCAATCAGCACCGCCAAGAAGCGCGACGACAAGCCGCATCTGGCTCAGCTCGAAGAAAACCGGGCTCCAGGGGGGGCGGGGCGTTCGTATGTTCAGCCGCTGCATGCCCTGCTTGCCACGCACCCCATCAAGAACGCAAAGTGGTTCCTGCAGGGCAAGAATGCTTTCGGGCATGACGCGAACGGCCGCATGCTTGCATTCCCCTACATGGCGGAAGTTCCCGTCATGTTCTACAACATCGACGCCTTCAAGAAGGCCAATCTCAAGGCGCAACCCGAGCGCTCCTGGGCCGGTCTGCAAGACCAGCTGGTCACGCTGGCCAACAACGGCTCGCGTACCTGCCCGGTCACCAGCGATCAGCCGGTATCCATCAACCTTGAGAACCTTGCAGCGGTCAACAACCAGCCCTATACCTCCGAAGGCAACGGGTTCAAGGGTAAGGGCACCCCGGCATTCATGTTCGACGTCATGTTCGTGCGCCACCTTTCGCTCATGATCAGCTGGGTGCGCTCGGAACTGATGGTCAAGCCCGAATTCAACGAGATGGCCACCAAACGTTTCGCCCAGGGCGAATGTGCGGTGCTGCTTTCCACCTCCGGAAATATCGGCGCGTTTCGTGACGCCTCGCGGCTGAATTTCGGGGTGGCAGGCCTGCCGTACTACCCCGAAGTCACGAAAGAGCCGGGTGCACCGTTCCTGTCGGGCTCGGCGTTGTGGGTCATTGCCGGTCAGTCCAAGGAAGCCGACAACGCCAGCGCCGCCTTTCTGTCGTTCCTGGCCCAGCCGCGCCAGGCATCGCGCTGGTTCCAGAACACCGGCTACCTGCCGCTCACGCATCAGGCGCTTGAAGACACCGGCTCATCGTATTTCCGCAATCTCGACCAGTGGTCGAAGCTGGTGGCAGCGTATTCCAGCCCGGGTGCGGCTTCGCGCGGCTTCCAGGTCAGAAACTACCCCGAGATCCGCGAGATGTTCCATCAGCAGATCATGCAGGCGCTTGCAGGCAATCAGCCGGCCATGACGGCATTGCGCACCGCGGGCAGCGAGGCCAGCAAGATCATGAAGAAGTAAGCCGGCCGTATCGTGCGGTTTGCGAGCCGGTGTCGTACCGGCTCGCGGGCAACCCGGAGTCCGCCGTGGCAGATGCCGCGGCTTTTTTTTTGCTGCGCCTGGCACAGTGCACTTGGCGGGCGGCGTGAGTCTCTTGCTCGCCCGACAAGGGCAAGAGTACGTGGGCAGGCGGACCATTGCGTCCGGCTGACCAATAAATCTGTGCGTAGATTTCGGTCTGGCGGGGTGCGTGCCGTGGCGGCAAGATGGCGGCGATGACCGGCTCAGCCGGGTTTCGCAACGCTCACGTCGGGGTCGCCGCGCAATGCATGCCACACGAGTTTCACTGCTGCTGACCGTACTCCTTGCCGGGTGCTCCGGGCCACAAGGGCCGTGGCCGGCTCAAGGCTGGCCATGGCCCGCCTTGAGCCATGCCGGGTATATGCCGGGCACCGGGAAGCGTGCCCCGGCGGCCGAAGGCGCTTACTCGGACTTCAGCTTCAACTGGCAGCTCACGGGCGATCCGCGCATCATGCCCGTGCAGGTTTTCGACGACGGAACGCGAATGTGGCTGCAGTTCCAGCCGGGCAGCGCCTGGCCTGCAGTATTCGAAGCCGTTTCCGGGGGGTGGCGCCCGCTTGCGTACGAACGCGATGGTCCCTATATGGTGCTGCAGGGCGTATACCCGAATCTTGCGCTGCGCGGTGGCCACTTGCACGGCGAGATTCGCAGGGTCGAGGAGCCGAACGCTCTTGCGCGGGGCGGGGTGTCGCCCACGGCGCCGGTTGCCGCTCCCGCTGCGGCGGCTGCACCCGACGCGCGCGCAGCTCATCCTTCTGTGGCAGACGCCAAGCCTGTGCCGGCACCGGGCACGCAGGTTGTGCCACAGGGGTACGCGCCCCCACTCGGGCAGCAGCGCCAGAAAACGGCATCTGTCGAATCGCAGCCCGTCGATTCCATACCGGTCAAATCGATTGCTCCCGATGCGGCATTGCGCAAACCGGTGACGATTGATCGGGTGCCAACTGCTTATGCCGTCAGCCCGGCCGACCACACGATTCGCCAGGCGCTCGGGCGTTGGGCCGCACGGGCGGGCTGGACATTCTCGGCTGAACACTGGGCAGTAGACGTCGATATTCCGCTGGTGGGTTCGGCACGGTTCGATTCCGACTTCAAGGCGGCTGTGCGCGAGCTGCTGGCGGCCACCGAAATGGGCGAGCGCCCGGTGCAACCCTGCTTCTATTCGAATCAAGTGCTGCGCGTGGTTCCTTACGCGCAGCCATGCGATCGGCGCAAGGGCATGGGAGCGGCGTCATGATTCGCGCGCCATCCAAAGCATGCTTGCGGTGTGGCGCGCCTGTTGCTGCGGCGGTTTTGCTGACGGGCTGTGCGCTGGGCGAGCACATGCAGCAGATCGCACAGGCCGTGCATACTGCGAAAGATCGTATCGAGGCCGCACACAAGGGTTTCAGTGCCGAAGCCGAGGCCCAGCGGCGCATCCAGGCACAGGAAGTCGCCCGCCCGTGGCTCGCGGGCAAGGTGCAGCCGCTGGCGCGTGAGATAACGTTGCCCGAGGCGCTGCGGGCGCGCGTCAACACCACGCTGCTGTTCACGGGCGGGCCAGTTGCGCTGCCGGTGCTGGCGCAACGTATCACCCGTGCCACCGGTATAGCCGTGCATGTGCGGCCCGAGGCGCTGTTGCCTGCCGAGGCTTTTGTGTCACGGCTTCAAGTGTCGGGCGCCGCGCCGGCACATGCCGCAGCGAACACCGTGGCGCTCGATGGCGGCCCGGAGCCGCTTGCCCGCACGCTCGATCGTGTGGCGGCACGCTTGAGCGTAATGTGGCGCTATGCCGATGAACGCATCGAGTTCTATCGCACCGAAACGCGTGCATTCGACGTGCGCGCCCTGACCCTGCAGGCGGCTGCAGAGGCGTCTTTGGGCTTGAGCAGCACGGGGGCGCGTGAGGGCTTTTCCAGCACGTCCAGCACCGCGCTCACGCTTGCGCCGCACGACGCCCTTGCCACAGTGCGTGCACGGGTCGAACCATTTCTGTCGCGAGCGGGTGTTGTGGTGGCCGAACCCGGGGCCGGCGCCACGCTGGTGGTCACCGATACCCCTGATGCCCTGCGGCGTGTCGCTGCGTTCATCGAACGCGAGAACCGAGCCATGACGCGGCGGGTGCGAGTGCTGTTCGAGGAACTGACTGTCGCCGTGGAGGAGGGTGCGGAAGCCGGCATCGACTGGAGCGTGGTATTCGCCGGCGCGCGCCTGGCAGCCGCGGCAGGCATGGCCGGCGCGTCATCGGTCGATGCCGGGTTTCTGGGCATGGAAAGCGTAGACGGGCGTTTCACGGGTAGCGAGGTGGTGATCAAGGCGCTCGGCAGCGTGGGCCGCGTCGTGCGGCGCAACAGTCTTCCGATGCTCACGTTGAACCGGCGCCCGGTGACGCATGCCGTGCGCACCACGTTCTCGTACATCGACAAGGTCGAAACCACCTCTCAGCGCAGCAATTACGACGCGACGCTGCCCACCGTGTCAGTGACGCAGCGTGAGGAGACCGTGGGCTCACTGATCACCGTGGTGCCCGACGCTCAGGAAGACGGCCAGATTCTTCTTTCTGTGGCGTATGACAACTCCGTGGCCCAGCCGCTCCGGTCCGTGACGTTCGGCGACAGCAGCAATCCTTTGCAGTTGCAGCAGATCACCATCGATGGCAATGGCACGGTGCAACAGGTTGCGCTGATGCCGGGGCAGCCGCTTGTGATTTCCGGATTCGATCGCAGCCGGCAGGAAAGTTCGAGTCGCAGGCTGAATCCAGGGCTGCCGCTCGCACTGGGCGGCAGTGATTCCGCAGGCACACAGCGCCTGACCACGGTGATGGTCGTTACCGCCTATTTGGAAGAGGGGTTCTGAGATCGTGGCCCGGTTCAGTACTGCCCAATGCCTGCGTCGTGGCGACATCACCCTGGTCTTTGGCTTGGAGTGGTTTCCGCTGCTGGGCGAGCAACCCGAAGCGCAGGCCCGCCGCCTGGCCCGTCAGCGTCGCGCGGCTCACTTCGTGGTGGCTGAGGGCACGGTGGCCGCCGCGGGATTGTTGCGCGAGCGCATGCGTCGCGAGCGCGGCACCCATCATCACAGTGCGGCGGCACTGTTTGCCGTGGTGCATCCAACCGGGGCTGTGGCGGCCGTTCTGCCATGTGGCGGGCAGCGCTACTGGCTGGTTGCGGTGCACGAAGGCGCCGTGATGACCCGCACCGATCAGTTCCATACCGATGCGGCAGAACTCGACGCTGCGCTTGCGATGCTGCGTGAGGCCCATCCCGCCCTGATGCTGCATCACTACGGCGACGACGCGGACGGCCTGCTCGATGCGCTTTTCAACGCGGCGCGCGAGCACGGTGCCGGGCTCGTTTCGGTACGGGCGCTGAACGCAGGGCGGCCGAAGCTTGCTGTGGCTGCAGCGTGTGTGCTCGGGGCTGCGGTATGGGCGGGTGATGCCTATCGGTCTGCCGCGAGGAGGCAGGCGCAAGCCGCCGTGCCCGATGCCGCGGCGGCGTGGCGTACGGCAGTCACCGAATCCGCGCGGCCGCATCGGGTGCATGGTGTAGCCGGCCTTGAACGGCTGCTCGACGCCCTGTACGAGGCGCCCGCTACAGTGGGTGGCTGGGCGCTCACTCAGATTGATTGCAGGCCGGCGGGGCTGCACTGGTCGTGTTACGGACGGTATCGGCGTGAACACGGCAGCGACAACCTCGATTTCCTTGCCGAAGCGCACTCCGACTGGCAAGTCAGTTTCGAACCCATGCAGCAAGCCGTTGCCTCGTGGCGCGTCGCCGTGCCCTTCCTGCCGCTTGAGTCGGTAGCACTGCGCCGCCCGCAACAGAACGAAGCGTGGTTCGTCAGTGCGTTGCAGGCCATGCTGCCCGCTTTCAATGAATTGCGGCTGGAAACGCCACAGGCGTTGCCGCTGCGGGTGCCGCTCGATGCCGCACAGCGACCGCTGGAGCGGCCTGCGAATCTGGCTCAGTACCGCCGCAGGCTGCTGCGCGTGCAGGCGCCGTTGCGGTCATTGAGCCTGTTGTTGCCCGAAGCGGCCCATTTGAGCTGGGAACGTGTGGAGTTGCACGTCGTGCCTGTCGACACACCGACGGTGCTCAACAGCAGTCTGCGTGTGTCCTTAACGGGGGTGCTTTATGAGATTGATCGTCCTGATGCTCATTCCGCTGCTCATGCTGGTGCCGACGCCCGTGCTGGCTGATGCAGCTCACGCAGACGCGCTCGCAGGGCGCCAGGTCACGGTGCGCGAGCTGATGCGGCTCGACACCGAGCTGGCGCTCGAGGCCGCGCGCCGCCGTCTCGGGCGTAACGAGCGCGCTGCCTCTGAACCCGCGGCACGCCTGCCTCACACACTGGCTGATGCCCACGAGCTCGAGGCGCCGCGCCTGGTGGGCATCTACGGGGTTGGCCAACGGCTTTTCGCCGAGGTCCACGTGGGTGGGCAACGCCTGCTCTACGTGAAGGGGCACCCGCTGCCGATCGGCTACGAGGCCGCCACCGATGCATATCGTCTCAGGTCGTTGGCGGGGCACTGTGTGCTGCTCGAGCGGGGTGACGACGAAACCCGATTGTGCCTTTCCCGGGCAAAGGAGGAATGATGCTCGCACGTCTTGCAACGCGCCGCACGTTCGCGGTGGCCGAGGCTGCCGACTTTACGCTGCATGCAGCGCGTTATGC
>Ga0079224_100002463_pt1 | contig 22488 bp, 25 predicted proteins | sample Stecom2015_FD_80414 | JGI IMG/M metagenome (GOLD analysis project Ga0079224, IMG submission 80414) | Agricultural soil microbial communities from Utah to study Nitrogen management - Steer compost 2015 | ecosystem: Environmental > Terrestrial > Soil > Agricultural land | place: USA: Utah...
CTTTGCGCAGCGGGGTTTGGTGGGTGGCAGGTGGCTTACTGCTGGGGGGATACAAGTATTTTTTTGCAAGGGACTATAGGAATATGCAACTCAAGGAAGTCAATCATATATGAGATTTGAAAATAAAGTAGTACTGGTAACCGGAGCGGTGGAGAACACCGGGTTCCACATCGCGTCGTTGTTCCTGAAAGAAGGAGCCCATGTGGTAATCAATGGCCCGGATGAGCGGTTGACGCAAAGCGCCGCCGAAAGACTAACACACTTGGGGTTACCGAACCATTTCCCTATCGTGGCGGATATTGCCGATGCGGAGCAGGTCAAGAGGATGTTTTCAACCATTGAAAGCCAATTCGGGCGCATCGATGTGCTGGTCAACAATGCAGCCCATCAAGGTATCGGTGATGGGTTTGGAGACATGGCCATCGACTTTTTCAAGGAAGTGATCCAGGTGAACCTGCTGGGTACCTTCATGGTATCGCAGCATGCGGTGAACCTGATGCTTGCAAAGCACACCAAGGGGGTGATCGTGAATATCGGCTCCAATGTTTCGACAAGGGCGATCCACAAACGGACTGCCTACATTGCAAGTAAGGGCGGGCTGGACGCATTGACCAACTCGATGGCCACCGATCTCGGGCCCAAAGGCATCCGGGTGAATATGGTTGCTCCGGGATACATCAACACGGATAGGTGGGAAAAGCAAACCATGGAGGCCGTCAATAGGAGGAGGCGGAACATACCGATTGGGAGGGAATCAACGGGCGTCGATATTGCCGAGGCCGTTGCATTCCTTGCGTCCGATACCGTCACATCACTGAACGGGGCAAGGTTGGTGGTCGATGGCGGATGTTCCGCGCAACACCTGCCAGAAGATGTTGACGTATAAAAAAGGAATGGTAAGTTAACTCGTTTGAAAATCAAAATATATAAGGCAAATTACGATGAAGATAACCGGTGTTGAAACGTTCCTTTGCCATGCCTATCGGACCAACTGGGTGTTCGTCAAGGTGATGACCGATCAGGACGGCCTGTATGGGCTAGGCGAAGCAACCCTCGAATACAAGGAGCAAACCGCAGCAATGGCCTGCAAAGAGCTGGAAAGGGTCATCAAGGGCTGTGACCCGCATGCAATCGAAGCCCTGTGGCACAATGTGTACAGGGATAGTTATTGGCGGGGCGGTCCAGTGCTCATGTCGGCGCTGTCCGCTATCGAAATGGCATTATGGGACATCAAAGGAAAGGATCTGGGCGTTCCGGTCTATCAACTCCTGGGCGGGAAGGTCAGGGATGCCGTGCCATGTTATGCCAATGGCTGGTTTGCCCCGGCGAAGACACCTGCGGAATTCGCAGAGAAAGCGGCGATCGTGGTCGATCAGGGATTCAAGGCGATCAAGTGGGATCCGTTCGGATCTTCCTATCTCCATATCGGGCGGGCGCAGTTGCAACAGGCAATGGACTGCATAGGCGCAGTGAAAGAAGCGGTCGGGAGCAGGGCCGATATCATCATTGAGGGGCACGGCCGTTTTGATGTCCCCACGGCGGTGAGGATCGGGCACGCGCTTGCCGAATACGACGTGTTGTGGTTCGAAGAGCCCATCCCTCCCCAAAACCTGGAGGGATTGGCCGAAGTGAAGAAAAGGATCAAAGTCCCGGTCTCGGGGGGCGAGCGCCTGTACAATAGGTGGGAGTTCAAAACGCTGTTCGAGATGAGATCGGTCGATGTCGTGCAGCCAGACGTAAGCCATGCAGGTGGCATCATGGAACTGAAGAAAATCGCTGCGATGGCAGAAGCCTGCCATATTCCTTTCTGCCCCCACAACCCCAGCGGCCCGGTGGCGAATGCAGCGACCTTGCAGCTTGCGGCCTGTGTTCCTAATTTTTACCTGCTCGAAACCATGAGCAGTGACGTTCCGTGGAGAAGCGAGATATGCAACGAGGAAATCCGCTTTGAAGACGGGGCCATGGTTATCCCCGATAAACCGGGGTTGGGTATAGACATTGACGAGGAAGAAATCAGGAAGCATCCGTATGTTCCCAAGGAACTGCGGCATTATACCGGAGACCTGACCGATATCAGGCCGGAAAACGGAGTGAAATACTTTAACCAGAAAACATGAGGATAATGAAGAAGGCAAGTATCGTGGTTACGCTAACCACGTTATTATACAATGGTTACGCACAGACAGGCCAACCGGGAATTGAAAGCGACCTCCCCAAAGGCAAGAAATGGAAGTTGGTATGGCACGATGAGTTCGATGGCAACGAGTTGGATACCACGAAATGGGGATTCCGCCTGCACATCATGCAGACCAGGCATAGCACTTGGACGGACGATGCCTACGAACTGGATGGCGAGGGACGCCTACTGTTGAAATTGTACGAAAAGGACGGGCATTATTTCACGTCACAGCTCCAAACCGGAAGCAATTACATGGATAGGCCGGGAGACCAGTACGGTAAATCCAAGCTCACTTGGCCCATCGCCCAGTTGGAAAAGCCAAAGTTTGCCCATCGGTACGGGTACTATGAAATACGTTGTAAACTTCCGACCCAGGAAGGATGGTGGGCTGCATTCTGGTTGCAGTCTCCCATCATCGGTTCTTCCTTGGATCCATTGGAGGCCGGTGTGGAGATCGATATCATGGAGAATTTCCAACGGAAAGGCGGGATAAGCCAAAACCTGCATTGGAATGGATATGGAAAAGACCACCAACACATCGGTTCGGGGAACCTGGATCTCGATGCCAACGACGGGGAATTCCACACATTCGGTGTGGACTGGAGCCCCAGTGGCTACGTCTTTTACATGGATGGGAAAGAGACCTGGCGGGTTCCCGGCCCCGTATCCCACAGGGAACAGTTTATCCTGATCTCTGCGGAGGCCAACGGGTATCGAAATGGGGCACCGGCAAGCATACTCAGAAAAGCGAACTTACCGGATTATTTCGTGGTGGACTATGTGCGCGTGTACGATGAAGTCAACTGATAGTCTAGGCATGAAAGCGTATAATCGAAGGGGGTGGCTGAGGACCGCGGCCACGGCAGGTATCGGCGCGGTGATTTCTTCAGCACTGACCACTTGTACACGGGGAGCCGACGGCAAGGTCAAGACGATCCTAGTCGTTTCCGGCTGGCAGGACGTGAATATCGGAGATATCGCCCACACGCCCGGTCTACTGAACGTGCTTCAGGTGTTCTTGCCTGATGCGAAAATCATCTTATGGAAAAAAAGCCATAGCGAAGCGGTAAAGGTGTTGCTGGAAACGAATTTTCCAGACGTGAAAATTATCTACGGGCATGTGAGCAAGGAAGGGGATGTAAATAGCCAGGAGGTGATTGAAGCCATGGATGCGGCAGATATCCTGATCCACGGTTCAGGGCCCTCTGTGGTAGGCAAAGACAACCTCCGTGCCTGGCTGAACCATACCGATAAGCCTTTCGGGATTTTCGGTGACACCATTGCGCATATCGACCCGGATCTCAAATCCATACTGGACATGGCGAAGTTCATCTTCACCCGTGAGACACGCTCGTTGAAAGTCATCGAAGAAAACGGCATTGAGGCGAAAAACGTGATGTTCGGGCCAGACGCCACTTTTTATTTCAATCTAACGAATGGAGAGAGGGCCCAGCGTTTTTTGCATGACGCCGGTTTGGAAGGGCACGAATTCATCTGCGTGATCCCCCGTTTGCGATACACTCCTTATTATAAAATCAGACCAAATAATGGGGGATGGAGCGAGGAGAAGATTGCTGATGTGGAAGCACACAACGATAAATGGAAAGAGGTAGACCATTCCAAGCTCAGGGAGGTTATGATTGCCTGGGTGCGGGATAGCGGCGGAAAAGTGCTTGTTTGCCCAGAAATGACCTACCAGGTGGATATCATGGATGAATTGTTGATTGATCCGCTGCCGGAAGATGTGAAGCCAAATGTATTGAAGCGCGGCTATTGGTTGCCGGACGAAGCGGCTTCCATTTATTCTCGTGCCAAGGCTGTTTTCAGTTTTGAGTGCCACTCGCCGATCATCGCGCTCCATGCAGGCACGCCATCGTTTTACCTCCGCCAGCCCGAGGATACCATAAAGGGCCAAATGTATTATGATCTGGGCATGGATGATTGGGTGTTTGAAATGGATGGAACTGACGCCTGGCAACTAGTTAGCGAAGCAAGGAAGGTCTGGAACGACTATCCAGCTGCAAAAGCCGCAGTGGCTTCAGTCATGGATAGGGTAAACAAATTGTATGGACAATGTATCAAAGCTATTAAACAGGAACTGTATCAATGAAAAGGATTCTCTTTGGCTTTGATATTTTTAAAGAAAGTTAGCTCTTGCCGTTGAACCGCGCGCTTGCAAACAAGGAGGGCTTGTATCCTTATCGGGAGACGATAAGAATGCAGGGAACGTGTCTGCACCTTTCCGGACTATGCAAAGGGCTTTGGCGGATGCCGAATGTGTGCAAGACAGAATTAGGTTATGGCAATGGGTATTTCAGGGTATGCGAAGTAGAACCGGGCGATAAATTTTAAAAATCCAGTAGTAACAATTTTCCTTAATAAATTATTAGCAAAGTGATCATTGATTTTCCCCGTATAAAGCCATGTACTAAATGGTTTATGATAAGTTTTATTGTTTTGGCTTTTACCCAAGTGGAAGCAATCACCAGCAATGACGACTTCTTAATCAGGGATGGGTTGCCCAATATTCGTTTGTCGTTGCAAAACAAAGACACCGTTCGCGTGGCGTATTTTGGTGGGAGCATTACAGCCCAGAAGGGTTGGAGGATCTATTCGCAGGAATGGCTTAAGGCCAAATATCCTCAATCTGAAATCGTTGAAATAGATGCCGCAATAGGTGGTTGCGGATCGGACTTCGGTGTATTTCGGCTGAAAGAGCATGCCCTTCGGTTTGATCCTGACCTGGTGTTTGTAGAATTCGCGGTAAATGATGGCGGAACGGAACCAGCAACAATAATAAAAGCTATGGAAGGTATCGTCCGGCAAATATGGGAGACTGATGCAACCACGGATATTTGTTTTGTATATACAATCGCTATGGATTTCCTGAAAGAATATCATGTCGGCAGTCTGCCACAATCTGTAGAAACCATGGAAAAAGTGGCGGCCCACTACGGAATTCCTTCCATGAATTTTGGCCCCGAGGTCATAAGGCAAATTGACGACGGAGTGCTTCAATTTAAAGGGAGAATTACCGATAATGACCATGTTTCAGTGTTTAGTCCGGACGGAGTGCATCCCTATCCCGAAACAGGACACCGGATATATGAAAGCGTCTTCAAAAAATCATTTTCAAAGATTATCGACGCAAGTTCTGATGGAGAGATGATTCATGGTGTTGGAACTCCCTTAGATGAAAGGTATTATGGGAATACAAGAATGGTGAAATGGGATGAATGTGAAGGTACGGAAAAATGGGATAATATTGATGCTTCAAGCAACACGCACTTTAACGGTTTCGCCAAGTATTTCCGTACCATAGGGAATGCTGTACCCGGAGATTCAGTAGTATTTAGGTTTGTTGGTGATGCATTTGGCTTTTATGATTTAAAGACTCCCGACTCAGGAGTGCTTCTGTTAGAAATAGATGGCGTGCCCACAGATACCATTCCACGTTTCGACAAATACACGACATACAGGCGAATAAGTTATAAGTTAATTACGGGATTGGAACATAAGAGGCACACGGTTGTGCTTAGGGTATTGGACAAGAAATTGGATAAAAGGGCTATTCTTTCCGAGCTGGGTAATTCAATGCGAAATCCGCAGGAGTATGAAGGAAAAAACTGGTACTTGGCAAAATTAATGATAAACGGGACATTACTAGAAAATGAAAAATAGGAAATGTTTTATTGTGAGAACATAACCCTCTCTATAATAAATACAGAAGTAGTAGTTTGGAAGCAACCGTCATAGGGCTGACAGAACTGATAGCTAAGGGAATTCATACGGATGCGGAGAATTATGGAGGCCCTACGGTAGAAGGAATAGTTTTTATTGCTGCAACCGCGGATAATAAATTTAGAACGTATAATAAGATAATGGACGGCTGTTGTAGGGAAATCGGTCTTCCTGTACGTGGCTTTTGAATACCATCGGTTATCCCGGAATTTCAAGCCCAACACGCTCGTGCTGCGGTCCGGAGAGAACTATCAGCAGGGTGCGCATGTCGTGCTGCTGGACGTAGGCCACAGCTACAAGGGCCTGTGCGATTTGGTGGATGGCTACTACTTCACCTACTCGGAGGCCGATCCCATCCGGTTCAATCCCTTTTACCTCGCCGAGGGGGACGTGCTGGACACGGAAAAAAAGGAAAGCCTCAAGACCTTGCTGCTCGCACTCTGGAAGAAAGAAGATGAACGGTTCACGCGGTCGGAATATGTCGCGCTATCCAATGCACTCACGGGTTACTTTGCTTACCTGGACGAAAATCCCACTGTATTCCCGTGCTTCGATACCTTCTACGATTACCTGAGGGAAGTCTACCTGAAAGTGCTGGAGGACGGCCGGGTGAAGGAAAAGGACTTCGACGTCTCCAACTTCCTCTACGTGCTCAATCCCTATTACAAGGGCGGTGAGTTCGATTACCTGCTGAATGCCACTGAAAACCTGAACCTGCTGAACCAGCGGTTCATCGTCTTCGAGTTGGATGCGATTAAAGACCACCCCATTTTGTTTCCCGCCGTCACGCTCATCATCATGGACGTATTTATCGCCAAGATGCGTAAGCTGAAGGGCGTGCGCAAGGCCATCCTTATCGAGGAGTGCTGGAAGGCCATCGCCAAGGAAGGCATGGCCGAATACATCAAGTACCTGTTCAAGACCGTCCGGAAGTTCTTCGGCGAAGCCATCGTCGTCACACAGGAAGTCGAGGACATCATCTCCAGCCCCATTGTGAAGCAGGAGAACATCAACAACGCCGACTGCAAGATCCTGCTGGACCAGTCCAAATACGAAAACCGGTTCGATCAGCTGCAGGACATGCTCGGGCTGAACGACAGGCAGAAGGCGCTCATCCTTTCGATGAACCGTGCCAATGATCCGAAAAGGATATACAAGGAAGTATACATCTACCCACCCGGCAAGGTCTACCGCACCGAAGTCTCGCTGGAGGAGTACCTCACCTACACCACCGAGGAAAGCGAAAAAGTTAGAGTCCAGCAATACACCGCCAAATACGGCAGCATTAAAAAGGGCATCCAAGCCCTCGCCGATGACATGCGCTCCGGCACCGCCCCGCCGTAAGGCCAAGTCTTACGATATCGGTCGCAGTGAGCGGCACAAAAGTTCTTTGAAATTTCGGGTAAACAGAAAGGATAACTCAACGGTCATAAGTTTCCTCAAGGGCCTTTAACAGCCGTTCAGGAATGCGGAAGTTCGTGGCACGGATGCGGTCGAAGTAAGAATGGAGACTGTCGATGATGCCCCGTTTCCTGGCAAGGGTAAGGACGCCAACGGTCCCGGTATAATCCAATCGGAGCTGGTCGGCAAGTTTCCGCCCGCGCAGGTCATCGAGGATCAGCAGGGGAGAAGGGATCTCGGACGCCAGGGCGATGGCGCTTGCCTCGCCGATATCCACTTTTTCCGTGTAGTCATACAGCAGGTCGGTTTTCCACGGCGCGCACTTCCACCCAAGCGGGGAGGCGTTTGCCATATTCGGCAGCGATTTCCGGCGTAGTGATGACGAAAGAATATAAGGATTCAAGGATAGTCAGACCATCAATTTTATCCAGCAGGATAAAGCAGCTGGCGTCGGTGATGACCGTACTAACGGTTGGAGATTCGCTCGACATCAGCTACCACGTCCTCATAGGTGTATTGAATGTAGTCCACACCATAATCACTAAGGATTTCAGCGAAATCCCATTTTTTCATGCCCGCCATCTGCGCGGCCTGCCCCAATGTCAGTTTGCCCGATTCATACAGCTTCGCTGCAAGGAAACGGACGGTATCGTCCCTGTCTTTTTGCAGGGATTCCGGTACCTCAAGTGTCAGCGTAGTCATGATGTAAAGATACGAAATTTTGGTAATACAATGTAATACGACAAAAATGAAAACAAGATTGCTATCCATCGCATTGGCGGCCGCAACCATTGCCGCCTGCCACAGGAATGACGGTACAAGGGAATCTATCCCTGGTACCTATGTGAACCACGCCGAAGGCGAATACAGCATTGCCGACGACACCTTGGAAGTCACGCCCGACAGCACGCAGGAGCATACGTATCGGATTTTACGCCGCTCCACATTCGTCCGCATCAACGAAGGGGACAAAGGCAATCCGGTACGTCAGCGCGAAGAATGGACTGTCCTTTACCATCCGGAAACGCAAATCCTGCAGGACATCAGGAAACGTCGAAACATCACCCTCCAGCCGGAATCCGGCTCCCTGACGGTGGAAAGAAGGAAGTACATCAAAGTAGACGATTAAAGATGATACAGGAAATGAAGAAAACACTCAAAACCTACATTGCTCATCCTGCCCATCAGCGCGGTCACGCTGTTCGTGTCACTACCCGAGGGCGCCACGGCACAACTGGCCATCGCCGAGGTCATCAAAGCGGGCATCAAAAAGGTCATCAAGGCCATAGACCGACCTACGCCGTTTCAACAGGCAGAATAGCCTATTGAGCATCCAACGCGCCAGGTCATCCGAGGAAACCCAAAAACTGAAGGAACTTTATGGCATCGAATAAATTTCCCCTGTCCTTATTCCTTGTTCTTTCCATCCTTATTCCGGTAAGCGGCCACGCACAGCTATGGAAAGAATGGTTCCGGCAGAAAAAGACGCAGAAACAATACCTCGCTGAGCAGATTATTGCGCTGAAAGCGTATGGTACCGTACTGGCTAGGGGATACCGGGTCGTCTCATCGGGACTGGACTTCATTCGGGACTTCCGGGATGGCGAATTCAGCCTGCATAACGCATTCTTCGCTTCGCTGTCGGGCATCAGCCCCGCCATCCGGGACGACGTTCGTGTTGCCGAAACCATCGCCCTGCAAGTCGCCATCCTACGCGCATTCAGCAAAGCGGATGAAAATCCTGACCACAGCGCGTACATCCAGTCGGTCAGGGCCAAGGTACTGGAAGACTGCGCCAGTGACTTGTCGGAGCTGATGGACATCGTGCTCTCCGGCAAGGTGGAAATGGAAGATGACGAGCGGCTGCGGCGGCTGGAAAAAGTGTATGGGTCCATGCGTGACAAAGCCGCCTTCACCCAGCGCTTCACCGGCGACGTGCACCTATTAGCCCTGATGCGCCGCCGCGAAACCGAACAGATCAACGCCATCAAAAACTGGTTCAGCCATGAAGAAAATTAGTATCCTGTCGTTATTCCTTTCATCCTTGTTCCTTGCTCCAACAAAGGGATGGGCACAGACGGACGAAATCGTCCAGCTCCTGCTCAACGTGGAAAAACTCAGCCAGCTGAAGGGCATCCTGTCGGATATGAAAAGGGGGTATGAAATCATCACTGGGGGCTACAATGCCGTGCGCAACCTCACCAAAGGTAATTTCAGCTTGCACGAGACGTTCATGGACGGGTTGATGCTCGTCAATCCCGAAATTAGGAAGTACCACCGTGTCGGCGACATCGTCCGCGTCCAGAAGGATATCGTCCGGGAATACAAGGCGGCATTCGACCGCTTCAGGCGATCCGGCCATTTCACCGAAGCGGAGATCAACTACCTCGCCAGCGTGTACCGCCAATTGTTCGAAGCCAGCCTGAATAACCTCGATGAGCTGCTAATGGTCACCACGGCATCCACCTTGCGCATGTCGGACGACGAGCGCCTGACGGCAATCGATCGGATTTTCGGAGACGTGGAAGACAAGCTGCAATTCCTGCGGCATTTCAACCGCGAGGGCAGCCTGATGGCCTTGCAACGCGAAAAAGAAAAACAGGAAATCGAATCATTAAAACACATTTATGGAAACAAGTAAGCCAGCCTCCCGGTTATAAAAAATCCAGGAGCTAAAACCTTCCCCTTTGCCATTATGTCCTCTAAATGTCACTTTTTTGTTGTTCGGGAACAAGTCATTGCCCAGTGCATATCCCGTATGTAATCCTTTTTGACTAGCTAATGTGCTGTGGACTTTTTCCATGGCTAAAAGATCATTTTTGCTTAGCAAATCAATGCTTTGGTAATATCCCAATCCGCTCGAAAACAAGATGCTATCCTTCTTTACAATAGAAATCATCAATCCAGGCATGTGTTCTTTTTTCAGAATTGTGTCGATTTTTTTTAGCAATAGATCTATCTCTGATGTAGGAGAGTCGCTATATTGTTGTTGGGCGTTTGCCATGCGACCCATTAATGCCGCAATAATTAGGGATAAGAATAACTTCACAAGATTTTTCATTTCTTCACTTTTTTGGCGAAGTACATACATGCCTTTTTACTTTTAGTTCGTTGTTATCCAAACGAACTAAAGAACCATATCCTTACGATTCTTGACAGTAATCGACCGCTGTGTTGCTTGATGGTAAAAAAAGGTTTGTCGGAATCAACACCAATTTAAAACTGGACGTAATTTCATTTTATATCGTCTTTTTATAGTCTTTTTATCGTCTTTTCACCGTCTTTAATACTATGAATTGATGATGAAAAATAAATCGTTTGCCTTTTAAAGTCTGGATAAAGGGCGTAGTTGGTCCATCTTTTAATGGATTCAGTGTCAATAGAATCGGCTCCTTCCCATTCTTTACGCTGGAAGACGGTATAATTCTTTCAACAAAATGATATAGCTAAAAAAATTAGTATTAATTTTGACGTTGGTTATCATGAAGGAAAAGGGTAAACGATATGCATCGCTCTGGTTTCCGTACCTGACAACGGACCGGCATGCCATCCGGCAGCCGGGGTTACGCCGTGTGCCGTTCGTGCTGGCAGCCCCTGTTCATGACCGGATGGTAATTACCGAAGCCAATGCTGTTGCCAAAGCCGCGGGAATTTACCCGGGTATGGTGGTGGCCGATGCCAAAGCGTGTCTTTCGGAATTGGAGGTCGCTGATGCCAGGGAGGGGTTGGCTGAACGACTTCTGAAAGTGCTGGGCCTATGGTGCATACGTTTTTCACCAGTGGTGTCCGTGGATCCGCCGGATGGGTTGATACTGGATGTTACGGGCTGTTGCCACCTGTGGAAGGGTGAAGAGCTGTACCGGAAGGAAATGATGGGTAAATTACAGAAACGGGGTTTCCATGTGCGCATGGCCATCGCCGGGACAATTGGTGCGGCCTGGGCGATGGCCCGTTTCGGTAATGTCTTTTTTGTGGATAACGGAAAAGAAACCGATACGCTGCTGTCACTTCCTCCGGCCGCCCTGCGGCTGGATACGGAAACGGTGGATAGGCTGAACAGACTGGGGCTCCGGACCATCGGTAGTTTCCTGCACATGCCCGCCACCGCTCTCCGAAGGCGTTTTGGTGAAAGACTGCCCCTGCGCCTGCGACAGGCATTGGGCCAGGAAGACGAACACCTGGTGCCTCTGCGTCCGGTACCGCCCTATACCGAACGTTTGCCCTGCCTGGAAGCCATCCGCACAGCAACGGGCATTGAAATAGCTATCCATAAACTATTGGAAGCGCTCTGTAAGCGGCTCTCCGGCGAAGGGAAAGGACTCCGGAAGGCTACATTGACCTGTTACCGGGTCGACGGTAAGGCCATCCCGGTAAGCATCACCACCAGCAGGGCTTCAGCCAGTGTGCCTCACCTTGCCAAGTTATTCGGACTGAAAGTAGCTTTCATCGAACCGGCATTGGGTATTGAATGGTTTGTGTTGGAGGCTAACGTGGTAGAAGAATCTCCGGCCATACAGGAGGCGCTGTGGACCGGAACACCCGGATTGGAAAACGCAGCCATCTCCGAACTGATCGATAAATTAAAAGGCCGGACCGGCATCCGGGCTGTCCGTCGATACCTTCCTACCGAACATTATTGGCCGGAGCGGGCCTTCAGGGAGGCTTCCTCTTTGGAAGAAAAGCCTGATACGGCGTGGAAGTGCGACCGCCCCCGGCCTACGCGGCTACTGGCTAAGCCGGAGCGCATTGAGGTTACGGCCCCGATACCTGACTATCCGCCCATGCTGTTCCGGTATCGGGGAGAAATACATCCTATAAAGAAGGCCGATGGACCGGAACGCATTGAACGGGAATGGTGGATGGATCCGGGAGAACACCGTGATTACTACTGCGTGGAGGACGATAAGGGGCACAGGTACTGGCTGTACCGCTCCGGACATTATCACGACGGCAAACGGGCACAATGGTTCCTCCATGGTTTTTTTGCTTGACGGGAGATACAATGGAATACGTAGAACTACAGGTGACCTCCAATTTCAGCTTTCTCCGCGGGGCATCCCATCCCGAGGAATTGGTGGAACAGGCCGCCGCGTTGGGATATAAGGCCATCGCCCTAACAGACCGCAACAGCCTCGCCGGTATCGTGCGGGCACACATGGCAGCCAAAAAACATTGCATCCGGTTCATTCCAGCCTGCCGGCTTGACCTCCAGGATGGCCCCAGTTTGCTGGCTTATCCGAAAAATCGCGCCGCATACGGACGCCTCTGCACCTTGCTCACCACCGGAAACCGCAGGGCGGAAAAAGGGAAATGTCATTTATATAAATCGGATGTATATGCACACGCCGGGGGAATGGCATTTATTGCCGTACCGCCTGATAACCTGACGGCAACTTTTGAACTCGAGGCGGAATATGTGCGTCACATCACGGAATACCGTGAGGCCCTGGGCAGCCAGTGCCTGCTCGGTGCGGTACGGACCTACACAGGCGATGATGCCAAAAAGCTGTTCCGTATCCATCAGCTTTCCAAGCAGCTGAACATGCCCATGGTGGCAATGAACGATGTGTATTATCACATTCCCCAGCGGCGTGAATTGCAGGATGTGCTGACCTGCATCCGCGAGAAATGTACCATCCAGACCGCTGGCTTCCGTCTGCTTCCCAATGCCGAACGGTACCTGAAAGCTCCCTCTGAAATGGATCGCCTGTTTATGCTGTACCCCGATGCGATCCGCCATGCGGTGGACCTGGCCGAAGCATGCACGTTCTCCCTGGATGAACTGAAATATGTATACCCCACCGAGCTTGTCCCCGAAGGACGCACACCCCAGGAAGAGCTGGCCCGTCTGACGTGGGAGGGAGCAAAGAATCGTTTTGGAGAGGAAATTCCTGAAAAAATCCGTGAAACCATTGAGATGGAACTGGCATTCATTGAAAGGAAGAACTACGCGTCTTACTTCCTGACGGTACATGATTATGTGCGCTTTGCCCGTGAACGGGGCATCCTCTGCCAGGGCCGGGGGTCGGCAGCCAACTCCACGGTATGCTACTGCCTGGGCATCACCTCGGTGAATCCGGTCAAAGTCCGCCTGCTGTTTGCACGGTTTATGTCCGATGCAAGGGACGAACCGCCCGACATCGATGTGGATTTTGAGCACGAAAGGAGGGAAGAGGTCATCCAGTATATCTATGAAAAATACGGCAGGCACCGCGCAGCCATCGTGGCAACGGTTACGCAGGTGCGGTCAAAAGGTGCATTGCGTGATGTGGGAAAGGCCATGGGACTGTCGCTGGATGCCGTAGGCCGGCTTGCGGGCACCGTGAGCAGCCATTGGGACGATTTTGTCGACGAAAAACTGCTGGTTCAGCAGGGATTCCGGGCGGATGATCCCCACTTGCGGAAAGTACTGGAGCTCACCTATCAATACATGGGCTTCCCGCGGCAGCTTGGGCAGCATACGGGTGGATTCGTCATCACCGAAGGAAACCTGCACGAACTGTGCCCAATCATCAACGCACGGATGGAAGACCGTACCAACCTCGAATGGAATAAGGATGACCTTGAAGCGCTCGGTTTCCTGAAGGTGGATGTGCTGGGCCTGGGAATGCTCACCTGCATCCGTAAAGGGTTTGACCTTGTTAAGCGCTATTATGGTGAATACCTCACGCTGGCTAACGTTCCTCCCGAAGAGCATGAGGTATATGATATGATCTGCCGTGCCGATACGCTGGGGGTCTTCCAGATCGAAAGCCGGGCCCAAATGTCGATGTTGCCCCGCCTGAAACCCCGCAATTTTTATGACCTGGTGATTGAGGTGGCCATCGTGCGGCCCGGACCCATCCAGGGCGATATGGTTCATCCCTACCTGCGGCGGAGAAATGGGGAGGAGGAAGTGGAGTACCCTTCTGAAGAAATATACGGCATTCTGAAGAAAACATTGGGGGTGCCCCTCTTTCAGGAGCAGGCCATGGAAATTGCCATGGTAGCGGCCGAATTCACCGAAGCGGAGGCCGATGCACTCCGGCGCAGCATGGCCACCTTCAAAGCCAAGGGACAGGTATCTGCCTTCCACCAAAAGATGGTGGAGGGGATGGTCAGAAAAGGATATACCGAAGAATTTGCCAACCGTGTGTTCAGGCAGCTGGAAGGTTTCGGAAGTTATGGATTCCCGGAAAGCCACGCTGCTTCTTTCGCACTGCTGGTGTATGTCTCTTCATGGCTGAAATGCCGGTATCCGGATGTCTTCGCAGCCGCATTGCTCAACAGCCAGCCCATGGGCTTCTACCAGCCGGCACAGATTGTGATAGACGCACAGAAACACGGGATTGAGGTGCGGCCTGTGGACGTGAATTATTCCGCTTGGGACCATACGCTGGAAGGGGTATTCGGGCGCCGTTACCATGCCTTGCGGCTTGGTTTCCGGCAGGTAAAAGGATTGCGGGAAGAAGATATGGAAGTACTGGTCGGAGCGCGCCCCCCGGCGGGCTTCGCTACGGTTGCGGCGCTGGCCGATGCCGGAGTGCCGCCGGCTGCTCTGGAACGACTCGCCGACGCGGATGCATTCCGTTCCCTGGGGTTGGACCGCCGGCAGGCACTTTGGGCTGTGATGGCCCTGACGGACCGGCCGAAGGCACTGTTTGAAGGGCAGCCCCCCGCATGTACCCGCGAAGGGCAGATTGAACTGCCCCTGATGACGGCCGGTGAACATGTGGTGCAGGATTATGCCAGTACGGCACTTTCCGTCAAGGCGCATCCCGTCTCGTTCCTCCGGCATAAACTGGAATTGCTGCACGTAACCCCCACAGCTTCACTGACCACCATGCAGGATGGTATGTTTGTCAAAGTATGCGGCCTGATTACCGTGCGGCAACGGCCCGGAACAGCCAAAGGGGTGCTGTTTGTTACCATCGAAGATGAAACCGGGTTTGCCAACCTGGTGGTCTGGGGGAAAATGTTTGAGAAATATCGCCGTGAAATCCTCCAATCCCGGCTGCTTCTCGTAACGGGCAAATTGCAGATAGAAGGACAGGTTATCCATGTGATCGTTCAGCACTGTACCAACCTGAACGGATGGCTGCGGGGCATAGCCGCACCCGAAAGTACAGATACGGCCCAGGTGTTCCATAAAGGAAGGAATTTTCAGTGAGTCAGCTGTTTAAATCTATCTGCGTAAAACAAAATGGGCCATTCTTAGGTATTTGATAGGATACCGGTTGTAGCGTGCAGGGGATTCTGTACGTTACGTAATAATCTAAGGTACGATTATGAAAAAGCTAAGTCTACTAACGGCCTTCGTGGCAAGTGTTACGCTGTTCAGCAGCTGTTTGAAAGGTGAGGATCCAGAGCCCGTGGCGGCCGGGGGTATGACCTTTATCAACTCGTTTATTGAAGCACAGGGACTGTATTACCTCATTGACCGTAATCCCATCTCCAACGTTTATCCCCTGGCTTATGGAGAACCCGGGTATGTGAATTTTTATGCGCGTCCCGATCGTCGGTTTGAGGTTTACTCTTCTTATGAAGATGCCCGGCTTGTCGATACACTGATTACGGTGGTTGACAGTGTCTACTATTCGTCGTTCCTGTTTGGTACGCATGATGACCCGAGGCACTTTATAACCGAAGACCGGATACCGGAAGGGACGGATGACCCCGCCGCCATTGCCGCCGTACGTTTTTTTAACCTGGCCAATACCCCAAAACGGGCGACGCTGCGCATCGGTGATGCAGAACCGCTGCCTGCTTTCACCAACCGCCCCCTGGAAACCCCTGCCACCGGTAAGGCGGGAGAAGCGTTTGTTCCGGTGGCCACCGGCGAATTTACGATATCGGTCGTAGATGAAAACGGTGAGACCATTGCTGCGCGACCGGGAACGGTCCAGCTTGTTCCAGGCACATACACCAGCATTTTTCTGATGGGCGATGAACGGGATGAATCGACATTTTACGTGGGCGTCTATCGTAATTGGGTGAATTAATATCTAAACACTGACGGCCATGACTAGAAAGCCGATTTCATTTATGATCCTCCTGGCGGGAGTGATTTCGCTGGCAGGGTGCATCAAGGACCGTGAGACCGAACCCGAGGTGCGGTCGGGGCTGACCGTTGTAAATTCGTTTTCCGAGGCGGAAGCCGTATTGCACCTGCTGGATGTGGGGCGCGGCCAGCAGCGGTTGGACCAGCAGGGACAAGCGTACCGGAGCGTTGGATTTTATGTCGTACCGAGCTGTGAAAGTTGTAAGCTGGAGATCATTTCTTCCAACGAGTTGGCACAATTGGTGGATACCGCCTTCTCAATGGAAGAAAATCACTACTACAGCTCGTTTCTTTACGGTACGGAAGAAAGTCCACGCTACTTTTTCACCGCTGACCGTGCACCGGAAGATATGGACGACGATGCCGCGGGTTTGCGTTTTTTCAACCTCGCTCATACGGCCAGTCGCGTGACGTTGCATATTGCTGATGAACCGCCTATGGAAGCCTTTCGCGACCGGCCCACTGAGACAGCGGAAACTGCTGAAAATGGAAAGGACTTTGTCCCGACCACCCATACCGGAACCCACGTGTTGACCATCCGGAATGAAGCGGGTGAGCAACTTGCCAAAAGGACCGGCGTGGCGCTGGATCCCGGTGATTACCTCACGGTCTTTTTAACCGGAGATGGAAGTGAATCCATCCCGTATTATGTCGGTGTGGTGCGCCACCGTGGGGTGAACTAAGCCACAATAGGCTCCAGAATCGTGCGGAAGGTCAGGTTCACCCGCGGATGGGAAATTTTGGTCGTGGGAGGTAGCCGATGCAGCCAGTAGGTTTGGGTGGTGTCTTTCATCACCAACATGCTTCCGTGTTCCAGGCGGAGCGTAACTTTTTCACCGGTTTGTTTGTGTTTAAAGGCAAACTTCCGTTCCGCTCCGAAACTGAGTGAGGCGATGGCTCCGTTTTTCTTGAGGTCGGTTTCCCCATCGCTGTGCCAGGCCATTCCCTCTTTTCCGTCATGATACAGGTTGAGCAAGCATGAGTTATAGGTTTCGCCGCTTTCTTTTTCCGCCAGCTGCTTTAGCGTGACGAGCTCTTCGGTCCAGGGCAATGCGTGTTTGGTGGTGTTGGAGTAGGTATATTCATAGGGGCGGTCGCCGTACCATGCAACTTTGCGCTTGGTAATAATCTTCCTTCCGAAGATGATCGCCTCATCGTTCCGCCATTCGATGCTTGCCAATAACCTGTTCAGATAAAAGTCTGCCTGCTCGCTGGATAGAACCTTTCCATGGTAATGCACGGTGCCGTCATAGGGAAGCCAGTTCCTATGGGGGTCAATCGGTTGGTCAAATAACTCCATCATTGTCAGTCGTGAACACGGCCGTGATGCGGCCGGGTTTCCTTGGCCAGGTTATACCTCCGGTTGCTGCTGTCGGGGGTGCCATTTACCAGTCCCTTTTCATAGAGCCTGTCGAGAATATCTTTGATGCGGTCCGTAGCAGCAGCGTCACCCAGTTCGTTTAGTTTGGCGGCCACTTCTTCGGCCGCAGCTTCGCCGAGCTCGGCGAGCGCGAATACTGTCCGATCCTGCATGGACGCGTCCGGATCGTACGCCGCGGGTACCTGAAGAGGCCTGATCACCGCGTCGTCAAAATTATGTTTTTCCATCTGTTTTCTTCATGAATTGCTTGATAAACAATCGGGCACTATCAATGTTTTTCTGCCATCATACGAAAATAAAAATAAAAAAATACTGATTTTCAATTATTTATTAATACCTTTACGGCAATTATTTTATTTATTTATTTTTTATTCAAATTGCCATGCAAGAAGGCGTAGTAAAATTTTTCAATGAAACCAAAGGCTTCGGTTTCATCACCCCTAACGACGGTGGACGTGATGTATTTGTTCACTCTTCAGGGTTGAAGGACCAGGTTCGCGAGAACGACGAGGTTTCGTTTGAAGTCGCTCAAGGACAAAAAGGCCTTAACGCAGTAAATGTGAAATTGATTTAGTTCCATTTTTCAGATATTGTACAAAGCCATCCAAGGTCATATCCGGATGGTTTTTTTTATGCATTCCATTACCGATACGATGTTAAAAAAGGTTAAATCAACATCTGTCATGCTTTTGTAAGTTTCCGATTCTGTATATTCGGAAACTATTTATTTTTAATATCCATTTTAATGTCCAAGACAACATTCCACAGTATCAACAAACCGTTTGCTACTACCCTTCGTTCACGTGTAAACGAATATTTCAAAACTCGCAAGATTTCTAATACCGGTAACCGGAAGTTATACGTCAAAAGTGTCATTCTGGTGAGTGCCGCTGTCCTTCTGTACATCGCGTTGCTAACATGGACGATGCCCATCCTGCTGTCCATTGTATTGTGTATTCTTCTTGGAATCACCTTTGCAGCCATCGGATTTAATATCATGCATGAAGGAGGGCATCAGAGTTTTTCAAAAAGGGCGTGGATAAACAACATTTCAGCCTATTCACTGAACATGCTCGGCGGCACCATTTTTTTCTGGAAACAGAAGCATAATATCAGCCATCATACATATACCAATGTGGATGGACTGGACCACGATATTGACATAAAGTTTATGCGCATGCATGCCGAACAGCCCAGGCGATGGTTCCACCGGTTTCAGTTTGCCTATTGGTTTGTGCTGTACGGCATTTCCTACATTGCGTGGGTGCTGTTTCAGGACTTTGAGAAATACTTCTCCGGTAAAATGGGTCCCCAGGCGGATCGGAAGTCTATGCCTTTACGGGAGCACCTGATTTTCTGGGGTACGAAGCTTTCGTATGCCGCCATCTATTTTGTCATCCCCATCCTGACGGTGGGGTGGCTTCCCGGAATGCTGGGATGGCTTATTGTGGGGATATCCTGTGGCTTTTGCCTGGCGGTGGTTTTCCAGCTGGCTCATGTGGTGGAGGAAACCCAGTTTCCGGTGGCCGATGGGGAAAGCGGAAAGATTGAACAGGAATGGATGGTGCACCAATTGAGTACAACGGCCAATTTTGCAACGGGCAGCCGCATCGTATCGTGGCTGCTGGGCGGACTCAATTTTCAGGTGGAACATCACCTCTTCCCCCGCATCAGCCATGTACACTATCCGGCCATTAATAAGCTGGTGAAGGCAACGTGCCAGGAGTTTGGAGTGACTTACCTGGAACATCGTACCATGGGACAGGCGTTTGCGTCTCACCTGCGCCATATTTATCGGCTCGGCAAAGCCTGAGAAACAACCTTTTGCGCAAGTCTGATTCTTTTTCCGTATTTTTCCGCCTTAAACATGCGCCATGTCTTATTCATTGTATTTGCCCCGCCGGGGGAAGCAAGCGTATCAGGGGGAAACTATTTTAGCTGCCGACATTGGCGGAACGAAGACGAATCTGGGACTGTTTGAGGTATCGGGCGACCGGCTGACGCTGATCAAGGAAGCCACTGCTTCCTCGCAAAGTCACGATACGTTTGAAGAAATCGTTTCCGGTTTCCTGAACGATGCACAGCAGGTTCCGCATACGTTGTCTATCGGCGTGGCGGGGCCCGTACTGGATAATCAGGTAAAGTTAACCAATCTTTCATGGGAACTTCAGGGAAACCGGCTGGAGCGGGATCTGGGTATCGGCCGGGTGTTTCTCCTTAATGACCTGGAGGCAACGGCCTATGGACTGGCGGGGTTGGATGCTGAAGATATTGCCAGCGTGTTTGATCCCGGGGAGCCTGCCCGCGGCAACATGGCTATCCTTGCACCCGGAACGGGGTTGGGTGAGGCAGGACTGTTCTGGGATGGCGAAGCCCTCCGACCATTTGCCACCGAGGGTGGACATAGCGACTTTGCACCGCGCACCGAATTGGAGGTCCAGCTTCAAGCCTACGTAGGGGAGGAGGCGGATGTGGTGTGCTGGGAACATGTTGTGTCCGGTCCGGGTATTTACCGGATTTACCGTTTCCTGCGCGATGTAAAAGGACATAAAGAGCCTTCCTGGCTCACCGAAAACTTCAAAAATAACGACGATCCGGCATCGGTGATCAGCCACGCTGCCATGCGGGAGCTGGACGCTACCTGCGTCAAAACCATGAACCTGTTTGTGACCTTTATGGCCCGGGAGGCAACGAGTCTGGTGCTTAAGCACAAAGCCACGGGCGGACTGCTGCTGGGGGGTGGTATCCCTCCCCGTATTTTTCCGTTGCTGCGGAAGGATCTCTTCCGGGAGCAGTTCATCCGGAATTCCCACATGACGGAGTTGCTGGAGGAAATTTCCGTCAAGGTGATCCTGAACAGCAAAGCCGCGTTGATTGGAGCGGCGTATTTCGGCGCTTACGGATCATTCTCCTAAGGTTTGTATATTTGGGCCCTGATGATACCCGATTTTTTTAGAACGTATCCTGCGCTTCCCTATGTGGGGAAGTGGCTGGGCATCAGTGCGATTTTAGCGCTGGGAGTGGGTACGGCGTCAGCCGGGTTTCTGTTTTCGCTGGAGTGGGCCACTTCGGTGAGGGAACACAACGTTTGGCTGATTGCGCTGTTGCCGCTCTGTGGCGCGGCGATTGGAGGGTTGTACCACTACCTGGGCAGCGATGTGGAGGCGGGAAATAATTTGCTTATCGATACGATTCACCAACCGGGTAAGACCATCCCGTTCAAGATGGCTCCGCTGGTGTATGTGGGTACGGTGGCCACGCATCTGTTCGGTGGGTCAGCCGGAAGGGAGGGTACGGCCCTGCAAATGGCCGGCGCCATGGCCGATCAGTTGAGCAGGCCGTTCCGGCTAAGTGTGAACGATCGGAAAATACTGATCATCTCGGCCGTGGCCGCTGGGTTCGGCTCTGTGTTCGGTACGCCATTGGCCGGGGCGGTCTTCGGACTGGAGGTTTTTCTGATAGGGCGCCTGAAGTACGATGCGCTGTTCCCTGCGTTTGCGTCGGCTCTACTGGCCGATCTGGTGGCGAAGCTGTGGAAGGCACCGCACACGCACTATCACATCGGAACTGTTCCGGAGATGGATGCCCAGCGGTTGATCATCGCAGTGGCTGCAGGCGTCGCGTTTGGATTATGTGCGGCGCTGTTCAGCCGGGCTATGGGAAGAACAGGCCGCTTTTTCAGAATTCGTATTCCGTTTCTGCCGTTGCGCTCGTTGGCAGGCGGAGTAATCGTAGCCCTCGCCGTATGGGGCCTGGGTACCACCAAGTACGTCGGACTGGGTATTCCCACCATTGTAGCCTCCTTCAGTCATCAACTGCCTGCCTATGACTTTGCCGTAAAAATGGCCTTTACCATCGTTACCCTGGCGGCGGGTTTTAAAGGTGGCGAAGTGACGCCTCTGTTTTTTATCGGTGCCGCCCTCGGTAATGCACTGTCTCTCTTTATTCCTCTCCCCATGGGATTGTTAGCTGGAATGGGGTTTGTGGCGGTATTCGCCGGAGCCACCAATACGCCGCTTGCATGCATGCTCATGGGAATTGAGTTGTTCGGTGCTGAATGTGGGGTGTACGTAGCCATCGCGTGCATCGTATCGTACCTGCTGTCCGGACATCACAGCATCTACGGAAACCAACGGGTCGGGGAACCCAAACACAGCCGGTTTACCCATTACATCGGGAAAAAACTGAGCGAGCTATAACGTGTCTGCATGATTGTAACAGTAAAATTTATTGTATTTTCCACGCATTTGTAGTAGGTTAGCAACCCATGCGAAACCGTTTATTAGCGAGATGCTGTCAGGTGCTTTTGGTCGCTTTCTGCGGATACAGTGCAGGCTGCTCAGGCCCCGATCAGAAGCAGGATGAGGACCCCCGGCGTCCTTCATTTGCACCCATTGTTGATGTCGATTTTTACGAGGTAAGGCGTTCGTTTGATAATGGACTGGCTTATGATTCCATCGGCTTTGTTCAGGAAGCCGAGTGGCATATTAAGTTTACCCGCGAAGATGCGGTACAGATTTATGTACCTGGAAGCGATTCTTCATTTAATTTTCAGATCACTCATGATCACGACTCGTTCTTCCATTTCGCCAGAGAAAGCTGGAAAGTGATCGATCTGCATCCCGACAGCATGATGCTGCAGCGGCTCAGCCTGGACGGACTTAAGGTAAACAAGATCCGATCCAATGTCTACATGCGGTTTTATTCGAAAGACTATCTCCGGCGGTTGGGGATTCCGCTGGCGGA
>Ga0079224_100002464_pt1 | contig 22486 bp, 15 predicted proteins | sample Stecom2015_FD_80414 | JGI IMG/M metagenome (GOLD analysis project Ga0079224, IMG submission 80414) | Agricultural soil microbial communities from Utah to study Nitrogen management - Steer compost 2015 | ecosystem: Environmental > Terrestrial > Soil > Agricultural land | place: USA: Utah...
ATCTGGATCCTGCGCAAGCTGCTGCACGGCATGGACGAGATCGGCGCGATGGAGTTCCTGCTCGACAAGATGAAGAACTCCAAGTCCAACGACGAGTTCTTCGCCTCGATGAAGCGCTGAGGCCTGGTCATTCCTGCGCACGCGGGAATCCACCGGACTGGAAACAGGAACGCCCCGCATCGCGGGGCGTTCTGCATTGGCACGGTGCAGCCGGCCTTCCGGTCGTCAGCCTTCCGCCAGCGGGGTCAGCAGCTTCGGCCCGGTCCCGAGTGCATGCGGCTGCCCGGCCAGCAGGGCATCGGCGCTGCTGCCCGCAGCATCATCCCCCACCCATGTGGGCCTGGAATGGCGCTCACCCGGAAAGTAGGGTTGCCACTGCCCGTACCGCGGCTGGTGTACCCCTCCCAGCGAGTAGGTCACCGGCAAGCGGAAGGTCCAGTAGCCCCTTTCGGGAACATCACCCGGGGCGGTCTCGGTGAAGCGCCATCGGCGTGCGGCGCCCACCGACGCCGCGGCAAGCTGCTTGCGGAAGTTCTCGGCGCGGCGCCCGGCGACGATGGTTCGCAGGTTCACCTGCTCCACTGCCACCTCATCGACCTCGCCGTCCAGACCTACCTTGAGCAGCAGGTACACGTCCCCCTGGACGTTGGAGCGGATCGCATCGACCGGGTAGGCCGGCGGCTTCATGCGCCGGCTGCGCGGGACCGCGGGATCTCCGCCGTCGCCGAAACTGGCGCCATTCATCGAAATCTTCATGGCGCCTCCATCCAGCGGCGTGCCCAGCAGGCGCAGGGTCATCGCCGCCCGGGCGTGGACCGGCTGTCCGGCCTCCAGGACCGGTTCAAAGCGCCATTCCGGCACCGTGCCGTCGATGAATCCAACGATGTAGTCGGGCAGCTCCCCGACCCGGTCGAGGACGTAACCGGCGACGCGCCCGTCGGGCTCGATATCGATCGTGCCCGTCACGACCATGCTCGCCTCGACCTGGGCGAGCAGCTCCGGGTCCAGTTTCCTCGCCCCGGCCGGCGTGGCCAGCAACACCAGCACGGTGGCGAAGGCCACCAGCAATCCTTTCAGGTGCATCTCCCGTTCCCCGTCTCCTGTCCCTGTGGGCGGCCACGCTAGCGAGCCGCCGGCTGGGCCGCAACCGGGCCGGGCAGCGCCTCAGTCGCGCTCGCGCAGGAACCGGGCCATCGACACGTCGCCCGGGCTGCTCGGCGGCGGCTCGATCTCGGCCGCGATGTCGACGAAACCGCGCATCACCGCGATCTCGCGCGGAGTACGGTTGAGGCCATCGCGCTGCGCCGGGTCGGCACCGTTGCGCAGCAGCCAGCGGGCCACGTCCAGCAGGCCGTGCAGCGCCGCCAGGTGCAGTGGACCGAAGCCACGCGGGTCGCGTACGTCGAGCCGTGCCTCGTTGTCGACCAGCAGCTCCAGGCCGGCCAACAGCACCTGCTCATCGGCCGTGCTGCCCGGCTCGGCACGTGCGCCCAGCAGCAGCAACATCGGGGTGGCACCGCCCGCCTCGAGCTCGAGGTCGGATTCCGCACCGGCCAGCAGCAGCGCATCGAACAGCGCGACCAGCCGGGCACGATCGCGGGCGGCGAAGCCGAACATCGCGGCGCAGTGCAGGGCGGTCCGTCCGTGTTCGTCGCGGGCATGGATATCGGCGCCGGCACCCAACAGCCGGGCGGCCATGTCCGGCAGGCCCAGCGCACAGGCGAGCATGAGCGCGGTCAACCCGTCCGGCAGGCGCTGCTCGATGTCCGCCCCGGCGCCCAGCAGCTGGTCGACAATCGACGCCTGGCGCATGCTGACCGCCGCCGACAGGGGGGTGGCTCCCGTTGCGGCGGCGCAGGAGGGGTTGGCCCCGCGCGCCAGGAGCAGGTCGACCAGCGCACCATGCCCGCCACCGGCGGCCCGCAGCAGGGCGGTGCAACCCTGGCTGTCGACCGCCTCCACCGGCAGCCCCAGCTCCAGCAGGCGGCGGACCGCGTCGGCATCACCGACGATCGCCGCGGCAGGCACGTCGGAGTCGCGAAGGCGCCTGCGCGGCAAGGGCCAGCCCCGCCAGTCGAGCCAGTCGGCCAGGTCCCGGCGACCTGCGGAAAGCGCGACGCCGAGCGGACTCTGGCCGTCGGCCGCAAGCAGCTCCGGGTTGGCTCCATGGGCGATGAGCCGGCGCAACATCGGCTCCCGGCCAAGGGCGGCCGCCAGGTGGAGCGGTCCCATTCCGTGGCTGTCGCGCAGGTCCGGATCGGCCCCCGCTGCAAGCAGCCGGTCGAGCAGCCGCGCCCAGCCCAGCCGCACGGCCAGGGTCAGCGGCGGATCGCCCGCCGGTCCGGTACCGAAGGGATCGGCGCCTCGCTCCAGCAGCTCCAGGGCGAACGCTTCCACCTCCGGCCCGCGGTTGCGGCCGTTGCCAGTGGCGCACGCGCCCAGGAAGCGGGCCAGCCCCCCGGCGCCCGCCGGGGACACGCCGCCGGCCAGCAACGCCCGCACCGAGGCCACCGAGGCGGCCCCGTGGCCGAGCCAGTCGAACAGTGGCGTATTGCCCATGCCATCGCGCACTTCGGCGTTGGCACCGCGTGCCAGGAGCCACTCGACCTGGTGCGCCGGAAGGGCCGCGCCACCGTCGTGCAGCAGCGCCCCGAGCTCGCGCGGCGTCAGCCGGGCCGCCACCGCGGCCAGGCTCCGCTCGCGGCCTTCCGCCAAGCCTTCGCGCAGCTGGGTCAGGGGCGCCGGGCCGGACTCGCCTACCGGCTCGTCTCCGCCCGCCGGCACCACCCGCGACGGGTCGAGCACGGCGACCAGCGGCCAGCGCCTGGCATCAAGCGCCCGATCCAGCGCGCTGCGCCCGTCGTCGTCGCGGCGCGCGGGGTCCGCGCCGGCGTCGACCAAGCGCTGCAGCAACTCCGGGGTGGCACCCTCCAGGCCGGCCGCCAGCATCAGCAGGTCGCGCCCGACCTCATCCGGGAGCAGCACGGCAGCGGCCAGGTCGCCGGGTGCGAGCTTCCCGAGCAGCAACTCCAGCAGCTCAAGCTGTCCGGCGCGCGCGGCGTCATGTATCGGCTGGCGATCCTCCGCGTCGCGCGCGGCCGGATCGGCACCCGCGGCCAGCAGGGCCCGGGAAATCTCCAGATGCCCCCCCGCCGCCGCCTCGTGCAGGGCCGTGCGGCCACCCCGTCCGGTCGCACTCACCCGCGCCTTGTGCTTGAGCAGCAGGGACACGCCGGCGGGGTCGTCGTCCTCCACCGCGGCCGCAGCGAGCAGGGCCGGCTGGCCACCCGCCGGCTCGGCACGCGCGCCGCGCTCGAGCAGGAAGCGCGCCAGCCGCCAATTGCCCGCGGCGCAGGCGACGCCCAGGGGCGACCACCCGTCGGCATTGAGTGCCTCGAGCTCCGCCGCCGCATCGCGCAACAGGGCCGCAACGCCCGGATCGGAACTGCGGGCGGCAAAGTGCAAGGGCGTGTTGCCTTCGCCGTCGGTGGCCCGGGGATCGGCGCCGTTGGCCAGCAACGTGGTGACCGCATCCGGGCGCCCATGCCAGCTGTCGCGGGTCGCCGCCAGCAGTGGGGTCAGCCCGGCGTGGGCGAGGTTGAGGTCGACGCCGCGGGCGATCAAGGCACGCAGCAGGCGCAGATCCGGGAGCACTGCCGCCAGGGCCGGCAGGCTGCGCTGGTCGCGCTCGCCGGGCGGCGGCGGCGCGTGCGGATCGGCGCCTGCCTCCAACAGCTCGAGCGCGCGCTCGACCCGTCCGTTGCGCGCCGCTTCGTACAAAGCGGGATCGAGCCCGTCCGCGGCCGGCGGCGGGACGGGCGGCGCATCCCCGGCGGCCTGTCCCTTCCCTGCCATGTGCTGTTCGGCGACGCCTCCGCTGGCGCCCTGCTCCGGGACAAGGACATCGACAGGCCCGGGTTCCGCGATGGCTGCCGGTGCTTCGACCTCGGTCCCGTCCGCATCAAGGTCCAGCCAGGTGACCGCCGGTGCCGGCGCCACGTATTGCAGCCAGAGGTGCAAGGCGGCGGAGACGGCGACCAGCAGGGCCGCCAACGCCCAGCGCCAGGCGCCTCCGGCAAGGTCCGGCCAGGCCAGCACCAGCACCAGCGAGGCCACCGCGGCGATGCCGGTGGCGACGCCCAGGCCACGCCAGGCACCGGGCTCCAGCCCAGGCAGCGCGCGGCGGTGGTCGCCCAACGACCCTCCGTCGCGCTCCAGGCCCTGCCACAGCGGCCACAGGCGCCACAGCAGAAGCAGCGCGATCCCGAGCACGGCGCTCGTCGCCAGTACCGGCCCCAGCGCGCCGCTCGCCAGCAGGGCCGACAGCGGCCAGGCCAGCATCAGGGCGAACCCGCCCAGCCCGAGGCCCCACAAGGCCAGCAGTGGCGGGAGTTCGCCGCGCAGGCGCGAGGGCGCCGGGGCGCTGCGCAACCGCGAAGAGCGCGAGGCAAGGGCCAGCAGCGGCTGCAGCAACCATCCGGCGGGTGCCGCCAGCACCGGCAGCGCGGCGGCGACGGCACCGAGCACCACCGCACCCGCCAGCAGCGCTGCAAGGAACCGGGCGTGTCGCGGCGACTCAGGCATCGGTGCCCCAGTCCTCCGTCATCGGGTCCAGCTCGGGACGGGGCGGCACCTGCAGGTAAAAGCCCTTCCGGGCAAGTGCATCCATGACCTGGCTCGCGTCGGCACGCGCCAGCCGGCGCCCCGGGTGCAGGTCGACTTCGAGCACCGGTTCCAGCCGGCCAAGCGACTCAAGCACCGCCGGCGGGAGGCGGTCGAACGCATCGCGTGCGGCAAGGAACACGTAGGTGTCGGCCTTGCGCAGGCTCTTGTAGACGTAGGCTTGCATTTCAAACGGCACGGCGGGGCTGTGGAACAGGATACCCACAACCCGCCTGCGACGGACACGCGCGCGCGCCCGCGACGTGACCATCGGCCCGCGATCGCCTGCAACCGGCACTGCTAGGCTCGTCCGGTTTTCCCTTCCGGTAGCAACAATGCACCCCAAGACCACCCTCTTCGCCCTGCTGGTGGGCATCGCCCCGCTGGCGTTTGCCCAGCCCGCCGACACCTCCGGCCCGACGCCGGTCACCCTGGCCCAGGCCATGGCCGACCCGGACTGGATCGGCCCGCCCGTCGAGGCCGCCTGGTGGGCATGGGACGGCCAGCGGGTGCAGTACAACCTCAAGCGCGAGGGCGAGGCGATCCGCGACACCTGGCAGGTCGCAACCGATGGCGGCATGCCGGAGCGCGTCGACGGCGCCGCCCGCGCCGATCTGGATGGGCCCCTGCCGGCGTATGACGCGACCCGCAGCCGCATGGCCTTCGTGCGCAATGGCGACGTGTTCGTGCGCGACCTGCGCAATGGCGCCCTGACCCAGGTGACCCGCACCGAAGAGCGCGAGTCCCGGCCACAGTGGAGCCGCAGCGGCACGCTGGTGTTCCGTGCCGGCAACGACTGGTTCCAGTGGCAGCCGGGCAAGGGCATCGCCCAGGCCGCCTCGGTGCAGGCAGCCAGGGACCCCGCCACCGAAGCCAAGCCGGATGACCTGCGCGACCGCCAGCTCAGGCTGATCGAGACCCTGGCCACGGAGCGTGCCCGCCGCGAGGCGGTGCGTGAGCAGGAAGAGGCCTGGCGCGAGGTCGACCCGACCCGCGCCCCGCCCACCGCCTACCTGGGCGAGGACGTGGTGATCGTCGACAGCGCGCTGTCTCCGACGGCCGAGTGGCTGCTGGTGGTCACCGAGGCCAAGGGCGCCGACAAGGGCAAGCGCGGCCAGATGCCGATGTACGTCACCGAGTCCGGCTACGAGGAGTTCGAGGAAGTCCGCACCCGGGTGGGCCGCAATGCTCCGCTTCCACACCGCCTGTGGCTGGTCGAGACCGGCACCGGCAGCGTGTCCGAGCTTTCGTTCGACGACCTGCCTGGCATCGCCGACGACCCGCTGGCTGGCCTGCGCGAGAAGGCCGAGCTGCCGCCGCTGGAAGGCAACCGCGCGGTGCGCGTGGAGCGCGACGCTTATGGCTCGGGTCCATCGATTGCCTGGCGCGACGATGGCAGTGCCGTGGCGGTGCTGCTGCGCGCGGTCGACAACAAGGACCGCTGGATCGCCACGGTCGCCCCGCGCGCAGGCGCCGTCGCGGAGGCCACCCTGGCCAGCCGCCATCGACTGACCGATCCGGCCTGGATCAACTGGGGCTTCAACGACTTCGGCTGGACCGCGGATGGCGCACTGTGGCTGCTGTCGGAGCAGACCGGCTACTCGCACCTGTACCTGGCCGAGGGCAACGGCGCCCCGCGCGCGCTGACCTCGGGCGAGTGGGAAGTGTCCGCGCCGGAGCTCTCGGCCGATGGCCGGACGTTCTATTTCACCTGCAACCGCAACTGGCCCGGTGACTACGAGGTCTGCGCGGTGGACCGCGGGGGCGGCGCGGTGCGCGAGGTGACCGCGCTCGACGGCGTGGAGAACTTCGTGCTCTCGCCGGACGGCTCGCGCCTGCTGGTGCGCCACTCGCTGGCCTACATGCCGCCGCAGCTGTCGGTCGTCGACGCCAGCGGCGGCGGCGCCCGCCAGCTCACCGACACGCGCACGGCCGAGTTCCGCGCCCGGGAGTGGATCCAGCCGGAGATCGTGCAGATCCCCTCGACCGATGGCGCCGGGACCATCTGGGGCAAGTACTACGGACCCGGACAGATGGAGCCGGGCCGCAAGTACCCGGTGGTGATGTTCGTGCACGGTGCCGGCTACCTGCAGAACGTGCACGCGCGCTACCCGAACTACTTCCGCGAGCAGATGTTCCACAACCTGCTGGTGGACCGCGGCTTCATCGTGCTGGACCTGGATTTCCGTGCCTCCGAAGGCTACGGCCGCGACTGGCGCACCGCGATCTACCGCAACATGGGCACCCCGGAGCTGCAGGATTACCTCGACGGGCTGGCCTGGCTGGGCGAGCACAAGCAGGGTGACGTGGACCGCGCCGGCATCTACGGCGGCAGCTACGGCGGCTTCCTGACCTTCATGGCGCTGTTCAAGGAGCCGGGCGCGTTCAAGGCCGGCGCCGCGTTGCGTCCGGTCACCGACTGGTCGCAGTACAACCACCAGTACACCTCGAACATCCTCAACACCCCGGAGCTCGACCCGGAGGCCTACCTGCGCTCCTCGCCGATCGAGTTCGCCGAAGGCCTGCAGGACCACCTGCTGATCGCCCACGGGATGATCGACAACAACGTCTTCTACAAGGATTCGGTGATGCTGGCGCAGCGCCTGATCGAACTGCGCAAGGACAAATGGGAGCTGGCCAGCTACCCGCTGGAGCGGCACGGCTTCGTCCACCCCGACAGCTGGTACGACGAGTACCGGCGGATCCTGGAACTGTTCGAGGACGTCCTGCAGTAGGCAGCGGCGGGGCACGCCCGGCCGCGCTTGATCCTACTCAAATCGGCACCATGGCCGCCGCGTACAATGCGGCGGCATGAGCCAGCGTGATTTCGAGGATGTCCGGGACTACCTGACCGGCCTGCAGGACCGCATCTGTGCGGCGATCGAACAGGCCGATGGCCGGGCCCGGTTCGCCGAGGACCGGTGGGAGAGGGAGCCCGCCGGTCCTGGCGGCGGCCTGCTCGGTGGCGGCGGCCGGACCCGGATCCTGCGCGATGGCGCGGTGTTCGAGCAGGCCGGCATCGGCTTCTCGGATGTCTCGGGCAATCGCCTGCCCCCCTCTGCCACTGCGAACCGGCCCGAGCTCGCCGGCGCCTCCTGGCGCGCGGTCGGCGTCTCGCTGGTGTTCCATCCGCGCAACCCCTACCTGCCGACCACCCACGCCAACGTGCGGCACTTCCATGCCCAGCGCGACGGCGAGACGGTGGCGTGGTGGTTCGGCGGGGGCTTCGACCTGACTCCGTTCTACCCCTTCGACGAGGACGTGCTGCACTGGCACCGCACCGCACGCGCCCTGTGCCAGCCCTACGGCGGCGAAGCCCGCTACCAGGCCCACAAGCGCTGGTGCGACGAGTACTTCTTCCTCAAGCATCGCGATGAGTGCCGCGGCGTCGGCGGCCTGTTCTTCGATGACCTCAGAGAGGACTTCGAATCCGACTTCGGCTACATGCGCGCGGTGGGCGACGGCTTCCTCGATGCCTACCTGCCGATCGTCGAGCGCCGCAAGGACAGCCAGTACGGGGAGCGCGAACGCCAGTTCCAGCTTTATCGCCGCGGGCGCTATGTCGAGTTCAACCTGGTCTGGGACCGGGGCACGCACTTCGGCCTGCAATCCGGCGGACGGACCGAATCGATCCTGATGAGCCTGCCGCCCCTGGTGCGCTGGGAATACGGCTACCAGCCCGAGCCCGGCAGCGCCGAGGCACGCCTGGCCGAGTACCTCAAGCCACGCGACTGGCTGCACGGACCGTAGTCCCGGCGAAGCGGCGGCAGTATCCGGAACCGGAAGTAAAAAGCCCCGCCGGAGGGGGGCCGGCGGGGCTGGAGGGAACGGAGACCTGGGGAGGGGTCGTATTCCGTTCCCGGGATCACTCCAGGGGAGGGAGAGATCAGTGACAGGCGTTGCACCTGTCGAGGGCTATATGAACACTTGAAACATGCACGGTACGTGAAGGGTGCGGCCTTGGTGCCAGAACGATTCAGGGCGAATTCAGAAGCCGGCGAACCTGCAAACACCCCTGTTCATCTTTGTCAACACGCGGCATCGATTGCCCTCTTGCGACACCCGCGCCCCGTCAGTGTGCCTCGTCCCAGTTGGCCCCGACCCCGCTCTCGACCAGCAGCGGCACGGCCAGTTCCGCGGCGGACGACATCCGCCGTGGCACTTCGGCAAGCAGCGTGTCGACGAAACCCTCGTCCACCTCGAACACCAGTTCGTCGTGAACCTGCAGGATCATCAGGGCCTGGTCGCGGTGCCCGTCAGCCAGCCAGGCATCGATGTCGATCATTGCCCGCTTGATGATGTCCGCGGCGGTGCCCTGCATCGGCGCATTGATCGCGGCCCGTTCGGCCCCGGCGCGCAGCCCCTGGTTGCGGGCGTGGATGTTGTCCAGGTAAAGCCGCCGGCCGAACACGGTCTCCACGTAGCCCCGCTCGCGGGCCTGCTCCCGGGTCCGGTCCATGTACTCGCGCACGCCGGGATAGCGGCTGAAGTAGAGGCCGATGTAGTCCTGCGCGTCGCCACGCGACACGCCGATCTGCTTGGCCAGGCCGAAGGCGCTCATGCCGTACATCAGCCCGAAGTTGATCGCCTTGGCCGCGCGCCGCTCACCCGGCTCGACCTGGTCGATGGCCTTGCCGAACACTTCGGCGGCGGTCGCCCGGTGGATGTCCTGCCCGGACCCGAAGGCACGCAGCAGCGCCGGGTCGCCCGACAGGTGGGCCATGATCCGCAGTTCGATCTGCGAGTAGTCACAGGCGACGATGCGACGGCCCGGCGGGGCAATGAAGGCCTGGCGGATCCGGCGGCCGTCGTGGGTCCGGATCGGGATGTTCTGCAGGTTCGGGTCGGACGAGGCCAGCCGCCCGGTCGCGGCGCCGGCCTGGTGGTAGCTGGTGTGCAACCGGCCGCTGTCGGCATTGATCATCTGCGGCAGCTTGTCCGTGTAGGTACCACGCAGCTTGGCCAGGCTGCGGTACTCCAGGATCACGCGGGGCAGCTCGTGCAGATCGGCGATCGCCTCCAGCGCCTCCTCGTTGGCCGACGGCTGCCCCTTGGGCGTCTTCACCAGCGCCGGCAGCTTCAGCTCGTCGTACAGCAGCGCGCACACCTGCCTGGGCGAGTCGAGGTTGAAGCTGCGCCCGGCCAGTCCGGTCGCCTTCTGCTGGGCAGCCAGCATGCGTGCCCCAAGGTCGGCCGACTGGCGGCGAAGCTCGTCGGCATCCACCAGCACGCCGTTCGCCTCGATGCGCTCGAGGATGGGGACCAGCGGCATTTCTATCCCGCGGTAGACCCGTTGCAGCCCGGGCTCGGCGTCCAGCTTCGGTCCCAGCACCCGGTGCAGGCGCAGGGTGATGTCCGCGTCCTCGGCGGCATAGCGCAGTGCCTGGTCCAGGCCGACCTGGTCGAAGGTGATCTGCTTGGCGCCCTTCCCCGCCACGTCGGCGTAGGCCAGGGTCTGGTAGCCCAGGTAGCGGCTCGCCAGCGAGTCCATGTCGTGGCGGGTCGCGGTGGCGTTGAGCACGAAGCTCTCCAGCATGGTGTCCTCGGCGTAGCCGGCCACGGTGAGGCCGTGGCAACGCAGGACGTGGAGGTCGTACTTGCCATGGTGGCCGAGCTTGCGCCGGGCCGGGTCGGCCAGCACCGGCCGCAACGCCTCCAACACCGTTTCGGCAGCCAACTGCGCCGGTGCGCCCGGATAGCCATGGCCGACCGGGATGTAACAGGCCTTGCCCGGCTCCACCGCCAGGCTGATGCCGACCAGGCGCGCGCACAGCGCATCGAGCGAGTCGGTTTCCACGTCGAAGGCGAACAGCTCGGCTGACTCCAGCTTGCGGACCCAGTCGGCAAGCCGCTCGGGGGTCAGGACCAGCTCGTACTCTCCCGGCGCGGCCAGCGCCGGGTCGAGGTCGGGGAGCGGCCCGGCGCCATTGCGCGCGTAGCCGGCGGCGGTGGCACGCAGGCCGACGCGATCGCCGGCGGCGTCCGCGACGACACTGCCCTTGCCCGCTTCGCCTTCCAGCTCGCGAAGTGCCTGGCGGAAGCCATAGCGGGTGTACAAGCCCCGCAACTGCTCCACGTGCGGCTCACGCAAGGCAAGCTGGTCGTGGCGCACATCCAGTGGCACGTCCAGGCGGATCGTGGTGAGCTCGCGGTTGAGCGGCAAGCGGTCGAGCGCCGCGCGCAGGTTCTCGCCGATCTTCCCCTTGATGGCGTGGGCGTTGGCGATCACCCCGTCCAGGTCGCCGTACTCGGCGAGCCACTTGGCGGCGGTCTTGGGCCCGCACTTCTCGACCCCGGGGATGTTGTCGACCTTGTCGCCCATCAGGGCCAGGTAATCGATGATCTGGTCCGGGCGGACGCCATGCTTGCCGATCACCGCTTCGACGCTGTCCAGGCGGCTGCCGCTCATGGTGTTCACCAGGCCGATGCCGGCGCAGGCCTCCCCGTCGCCGTCGACGCATGGCCGCACCAGCTGGGCGAAGTCCTTGTCGCTGGTGGACACGGTCACGTCGACCCCGGCCTCGGCTGCCTGCACCGCCAGGGTGCCGATCACATCGTCCGCCTCCACCCCCTCGATGCGGAGGATGCTGATGCCCAGCGCCTCGACGATGTCGCACATCGGTTGCACCTGGCTGCGCAGCTCGTCGGGCATCGGCGGCCGGTTGGCCTTGTACTCGGCGTCCAGTTCGTCACGGAAGGTCTTGCCGGGTGCATCGACCACGAAAGCCACGTAATCGGGCTTTTCCTTGAGCGTCGCGCGCAGCATGTTGACAACGCCGAACAGGGCACCGGTGGGCTCACCGGCCTCGTTGCTCAGCGGCGGCAGTGCGTGGAAAGCCCGGTACAGGTAGCTCGAGCCGTCGATCAGGACCAGTTTCTTCATCCGATCGATTCTACTTGGACAGCCGCCTGCACCCGGGCAGCGTATGCTGAACGGGTCCGCCCGACAGGAGTCCTGACATGCGCACCGCCCTTGCCACCGCCGCCATCTCCGCCCTGCTGCTGGGCGCCTGCGCCACGGTCCCTGCCACCCCCGAGGATCCCACCCTGGTGCTGCAGAACCCGGAGGTCACCCGCACCGTCGCCGGCAATGGTGACGTGATCGAGGAGTACCGGGTCAACGGCCGCCTGCAGGTGGTGAAGGTCACGCCCGCGCGCGGCCCGGTCTACTACCTGATGGACAGCGACCGCGACGGCAACCCGGACGAGAACGTCCCGGCGGTGTACTGGAAACTGTTCGAGTGGAACTGACATCCCCCAAGGAGAAGCAGCCGATGAAAGGCTTTGTCGACGACATCGAGAAACTGACCAAGGGCAACAGCGACTTCCGCCGCGTCGTCTACACCGGCAAGCACATGCAGCTGGTGCTGATGACCCTGAAGCCCGGCGAGGAGATCGGCGCCGAGGTGCACGAGGGCCATGACCAGTTCCTCCGTGTCGAGGACGGCGAGGGCGAGGTCGTGATCGACGGCACGACGCACAAGGTCGAGGACGACTTCGCGGTCATCGTGCCGGCGGGTGCGCGCCACAACGTCATCAACACCGGCGATTCACCGCTGAAGCTGTACACCCTGTACGGGCCGCCGGAGCACCGCCTGGACGTGGTCCATCCCGACAAGCCCGACGCCGAGTCCGAAGAGGAACATTTCGACGGGCGCACGACGGAATAGTCGGTGGCGCGTGACTCCAGACAGCCGGCCCTGCGCCGGCTGTCGTCGTTTCAGGCCAGGCCCCGAACCACTCGAAGGAGCAGCCCCATGCCCTACAACCGCATCTCCGACCTCCCCGACTCCGTGCGCGACAACGTCCCCAAGCACGCGCAGGAGATCTACAAGGAGGCGTTCAACAGCGCCTGGGACGAGTACAAGGACGCCGACGACCGCCGCGGCCATGCCTCGCGCGAGGAAACCGCGCACAAGGTGGCGTGGGCAGCGGTAAAGCAGAAGTACGAGAAGGGCGACGACGACAAGTGGCACGCGAAGTAGGAATGCGCGCACCGTCATTCCCGCCAATGCGGGAATCCACCGCAACGCCACCGGCGCCCGTGGATGCCCGCGTTTCGCGGGCATGGCCTCATGCGGGCTGCAGGTTCGCGTACGCCAGCACCAGCCACTTGCTGCCGGCCTCGTCGAAGTTGACCTGCACGCGGGCGTGCGCGCCGCTGCCCTCGAAGTCGGTGACCACGCCGGCGCCGAACTTGGCGTGGCGCACGCTGGCGCCCAGCGGCAACGGTGGCGCCTCGATGGGCGCATGGCCGAAGTTGCGCCGCGGCGCGGATCCGGTGGCCGGACGCGAGACCTGCACCTTCGGGCGCACTTCGTGCAGCAGCGCCGGCGGGATCTCGCGCAGGAAGCGGGAGGGAACGCCGTACATGTCCATGCCGTGGATGCGTCGCGCCTCGGCATAACTGAGCACCAGCTTCTCGCGGGCGCGGGTGATGCCGACATAGGCCAGCCGGCGCTCCTCCTCCAGCCGGCCGGACTCCTCGACCGACTTGTTGTTGGGGAACAACCCTTCCTCGAGCCCGGCCAGGAACACCAGCGGGAATTCCAGTCCCTTCGCGCTGTGCAGGGTCATCAGCTGTACGCCCTCCTCGCCGGCCTCGGCCTGGCCCTCGCCGGCCTCCAGCGCGGCGTAGGACAGGAAGGCGACCAGCTCGGGCATGCTCTCTTCGTCTTCCTCGTCGGCACGGGTGAAGCGCGAGGCGACCGAAACCAGTTCGTCCAGGTTGTCGGTGCGCGAGTCGAGCTGGCCCTTCGATTCACGCGCGTAATGCTCGCGCAGGCCGGACCGGGCGAGTACGTGGTCGATCTTCTCCGGCAGGCCCATGCCGGCGATCTCCGCCTCGATGGCATCCACCAGTTGGAGGAAGCCGGCCAGCGCATTGCGCGCGCGCGCCGCCAGCACCGGCTCCTCGCTGAGCCAGCGCGCGGCCACCCACAGCGGGGCACCGTCGGCGCGGGCGCGCTGGCGGACCTCGTCCAGGGTGCGCTGGCCGATGCCGCGGGCCGGCGTGTTGACCGCGCGCTCGAAGGCGGCGTCGTCGCTGCGGTTGGCCACCAGCCGCAGGTAGGCGAGCGTGTCCTTGATCTCCGCGCGCTCGAAGAAGCGCTGGCCGCCGTAGACCCGGTACGGCACCTGCTCCGACAGCAGCGCCTCCTCGAAGGCGCGTGACTGGGCGTTGCTCCGGTACAGGATCGCGACGTCACCGTGGCTGCCGCCATCGCGTACCCACTGGCGCAGGCGCTCGACCACGAAACGCGCCTCGTCGATCTCGTTGTAGGCCGCGTACAGGTCGATCGGCTCGCCACTGCCGCTGTCGGTCCACAGCTTCTTGCCGAGCCGGCCCGGGTTGTGCGCGATCACCGCGTTGGCGGCATCCAGGATGTTGGCCGAGGACCGGTAGTTCTGCTCCAGCCGGATGGTCCTGGCGGCGTTTCCATCGGGGAACGTGAAGTCCTTGAGGAACTTCTGCACGTTCTCCACCTTGGCGCCGCGCCAGCCGTAGATGGACTGGTCGTCGTCGCCGACCACGAACACCCGGCCGGAGTCGCCGGCCAGCACCCGCACGAACGCGTACTGGATCGCGTTGGTGTCCTGGAACTCGTCGACCAGGATCTCGCCGAAGCGCTGACGGTAGTGCGCAAGCAGCGCGGGGTTGTCGCGCAGCAGCTCGTGGGCGCGCAGCAACAACTCGGCGAAATCGACCAGCCCGGCGCGCTCGCAGCGCTCCTGGTAGGCGGCGTAGCAGCGCAGCATCACATCGGCCCACTGGTCACCCGGATCGGCCTGGATGTGCTGCGGCCGTCGCCCCTCGTCCTTCTGCGCGTTGATCCACCAGGCGATCTGCCGCGGTGGAAACCGGCTGTCGTCCAACTCCAGGCCTTGCACCACCCGCTTGACCAGCCGCAGCTGGTCGTCGGAATCAAGCACCTGGAAGCCTTCCGGCAGCTTCGACTCGCGCCAGTGCAGGCGCAGCAGCCGGTGGGCGATCCCGTGGAAGGTCCCGATCCACATGCCGCGGGTGCCGCCGCCCAGCTGGGCATCGACCCGTTGGCGCATCTCGGCGGCGGCCTTGTTGGTGAAGGTCACCGCCAGGATGCCGTGCTTCGGCACCCCGAAGACCTCGTGCAGCCAGGCGATGCGGTGGGTCAGCACTCGGGTCTTGCCGGACCCGGCGCCGGCGAGGACCAGATAATGGCCGGGGGGCGCGGACACGGCCTCGCGCTGGGCCGGGTTCAGCCCGTCGAGCAGGTGGGAGACGTCCATCGCGTCATTCTACCGGGGCCGCCCCGGCCCGATGGGACCAGAGACTGGCTAGACGGGCGCCTTCGCAGGCTTCGACGCGCCCGGGGCAGGGCCATGCAGCAGCGTGCGCAGCTCGCCCTCCAGGCGGCTGATCTGCTGCTCCAGCCGCTCGACGTCGGCCACTTCCACTTCGACCAGCCCGCCCAGCAAGGCCGAGACCTCGTTCAGGCGGGCCTTCTGCGCGCGCAGGCGCGAGCGCCGGTAACGGCCCTCCAGCTCCTCCAGTTCGGCCCCGCTCGCCCGCGCACGACTGCGCTGCTCGCGCAGGATCTGGTGCAAGCGGCCGGCGCCGTGGAGGTCCGCGCGCGTCCATGGGCAACTGCGGCCGCGGACTTCCTCCTGCCACAGGGCAAAGCTGCGCCGCGGCGCCAGGCGCACGCCATCGTCTGTCGGGACCAGTGCTTTGCTCGGGTGACCGGCCCAGCCCACCTGCTCGACCTGCTCGGCCCGGAACAGGAACAGCCAGTCACCGGGCGCGCCGAGCGGAATCGCCAGCACCCCGGCCAGTCCGCCCGCCTCGAGCCCGGGCCCTGCCCAGTCATCGGCGGCGACGGTGTGCGGGACGGGCGTTCCACCCTGTGCCGCCGCCCAGGCCAACAAAGGCGCCAGCTCGCCCGCGGGCACCCGGCCGTCCCCCTGCCAGCCGCCGTCCAGGCAGGCCAGGGCCCCGTCACACTCGAGCACTGCCCGGACCTGCGGCAGCTCGCTGGCGAGGGCAAGGTCGAAGTCCCCCGCGCGCGCCAGCCGGAGCACCAGCGCATCGCGCACCTGCTGGGCCCGTTCGAAGCGCTCCATCGCCAGCTCCTGCTCGCGCGCACCGACCCGCATCGAGACGAACATGCCGAACAGGTCGGCCGCGACGCGGGTCGCGGCCGGAACATTGCGCGGGCTCCGGTGGTGGCAGGCGATCAGCCCCCACAAGCGCCCGCCGCTGATGATCGAGATCGACATGGATGCCGCGACACCCATGTTGCGCAGGTATTCCAAGTGGACCGGCGCCACGCTCCGAAGCACGTGCTGGCCCATGTCCAGCGGCTCCCCCTCCGCGGTCGTGGCGGGCATCACCGGCACCGGCGCGTATCCGGCGTCGGGGATGATGCGGATGCGGTTTCGCAGGTAAAGGCGCCGCGCCGGGGGCGGAATGTCGGTGGCCGGGTAGCGCAGCCCCAGGTAGGGTTCCATGTCGTCGTCGCGGACCTCGGCGATCACCTCGCCGGAGTCGTCTTCGCGGAACCGGTACACCATGACCCGGTCGTAGCCGGTGAGCTCCCGCACCTGGCCGGCCACTGCGCCAAAGAACGCATTCCAGTCACCGCCCACGTCCAGCCGCGCGATCATCTGCTGGGCGAGCGCGGTAGGCGCGGCGAGCCGGCCCTCCCGCGGCTGCGGCTCCAGCTCGATGTGCAAGAGCCCTTGGGACACGTGGGCGGTGAGCTCGCAGACCGTCATCAGCGTGCCGACGTTGGCGGTGCACACCCGCAGTGCGGTGTCCACTCCCGCCGCAGCCACCGCGTCGGACACGCGCTGGAGCACGTCGGTCTCCAGGAACTCCTGCAGCGGCATGCCCGGCAGTGACCCGGATGGAACGCCCAACAGGGCACCCAGGTTCTCCGAGGCATGGCGAATCGTCCAATCCGAGACACCGCAGCTGACCAGGTAGCCATGGGACTGGATCGCACCCGCGTACTGGACCGGCGCGGTCAGGCAGTCCGCGGAGATCGCGGCCTTGGTGTCGGGCTCGCTCATGGGTGCTGCGCCTCCGTGGGGCGGACGAAAGAGTGTTCGGCGACCGCGAAGGCGGCCTTGGCGGCGGCGACGCAGCGATCGCGCGCCCCGGGATCAAGCCGGGCCTGCGACAGGCGTTGCAGCCACTCGGGCCACAGGCCACTGTCGGCGTAGGCGCGCAGGAACCTGCAGGCCCCGGGCGCGGGGTCGAGTCGCGTCGCCTGCCGGTGCAGCATGCGCGCACCGACCGAGGCACCCGCGGTGACGTAGCCCCAGCCGAGCCGCTCGGCGGGTCCGGCCGGTGCATCCATGCCCGGCGAAGCGACGGGGGCGACCGGCACGCCGGCGGTTCCAAGTTCCCCGGCGAGCACATGCAGCAGGGGTGGAAGGCGCGGCTCTTCGACGAGCACTGCGGCCGCCGCCCCGAGGAAGCCATGCATGCCCTCCAGGTAGCGCAGGTACGCCGACCGCGAGTCGAGGGGCCCGACCAGGGCATCAACCCTTGCGTGTGCCGGTGCGGTTGCCTCACGCAACAGCTCGCGCAATGAAAGGGTGTTCGCCATTGGCCGCAGCATACGGCACTGCCGCGGTGGGCGCTGCCGGTCAGCGCCGCGGCGTGCTGATCCGGTACTGCGCTGGCGGCTCGGCGCCCATCAGGTGGCGCACGAAGTAGTCCCAGCGGCGCCGGGTCATGTAGCCGTCGTCCTCTCCGAAGCCGTGGCGGGCATGGGGGAACAGGAGCAGGTCGAAGTCCTTGTTGGCCTTGATCAGCGCGTCGACCACCAGCAGGGTGCTGGTCGCCGGGACGTTGTCATCCATCATCCCGTGGGCCAGCAGCAGCTTGCCCCTCAGGTTGCCGGCGCGGGCCTGGTTGGCCTGGTCGGCGTAGATCTCGCCGCCGTCGCCGCCCGCGACCTCCAGGTCCATCCACTTCTCGATCCAGTCGTCCTCGTAGGCACGGTTGTCGTGGTTGCCGGCCTGGGCGACCCCGACCTTGTAGAAGTCCGGGTAGCTGAAGAGGGCGTCCGCGGTCGCATAGCCGCCGCCGGAGTGGCCCCAGACGCCGACCCGGTCGAGGTCGATCCACGGGTGGCGGTCGGCCAACTGCTTCAGCCCGGCGACCTGGTCGGGAAGCGTGTTGTCACCGATGTCGCCGCCGAAGGCATCGTGGAAGGATTTGGAGCGCCACGGGGTGCCCAGGCCGTCGATGGCGACCACGATGAAGCCCAGCTCGGCCAGCGCCTGGTGGTCGCGGCGGGCCGGGCTGAAGCTGCGCGAGCCGACCGAGCCGGTCTGCGGGCCCGGGTAGATGTAGTTCACGACCGGGTACTTGCGCGAGGGATCGAAGCCGGTCGGCTTGAACAGCATCCCATGCAGCTCGGTCACGCCGTCCCGTGCCTTGACCGTGAACGACTCGGGCGGGATCCAGCCGGCCGCGTACAGGCGGCTGGCATCGGCCTCGGCGACCGTCGCCAACACGCGTCCGTCGTCGCTGCTGCGCAGCACCGTCACCGGCGGCGTGGAAGGCGTGGAGTACGCATCGACGAAACGGCTCCCGTTCGGCGACAGGAACACCGCGTGGTCGGCGTCCTCGGGCGTGAGCAGCACCGGCTCGCCCCCGTCGAGGCCTACCTTGTAGAAGTGCTGGTAGTACGGGTCGCGGCCCGCCTCCATGCCGACGCCGCGGAACCACACCGTCCTGCTCTCCGGATCCACTCGCAACACCTGGGTGACGTTGCCCTCGCCCCCCGTCACGGCGTGCTTGAGCTGCCCGTCGAGCCCGTACAGGTACAGGTGGCCCCAGTCGCTGCGCTCGGAGAACCAGAGGAACTCCCCGCTGCCCGGCAGGTAGTGCCAGTTGACCTTGCCGTTGCCGCTCTCGAAGTAGGTCGGCACGTGCTCGTGGTACACCGTACGGACCTCGCCGGTCGCGGCATCGGCGATGCGCAGCCAGGTGTCGCGGTGGTCGCGCGAGGTGGAGGCGAAGGCCAGCGTGCTGCCGTCCGGCGCCCACTGCACGTCCTCCCAGCCGCCGCTGCAGCTGATGTGGTCGCACAGCGTGGAGCGGTGGAAGTCGGGCTCCATGTCCAGCCGCACGAGCCTGCGCGCCGGCACGTCGATGACCACGCGCTCGATCATGTTGACGTGCTCGTCGCCGGCGAACGGGTACTTCCAGCGCTCCACCTCCGGCGCCCCCGGGCGGGCACGGACCAGCACCATTTCGTTGACCTTGCGCTGGTCGAGCCGGAAGGTGGCGATCTTGGTCGAGTCGGGCGACCAGACCAGGATCGCGCGGTCGCTGTGGGTCCAGCCGGCATTGTCGGTCGCGTAGCCATGGTGCTCGGCGCCGTCGGTGGTGAGCTGCGTCTCCTCGCCGGTCCGCAGGTCGCGCACCCACAGGTTCCAGTCGCGGATGAAGGCACCCAGGCGACCGTCGGGGGACTCGGTGACGGGCTCGTCGCCGCCGGGCAGGTCGATCGCCTCGCAGCCCGCGCCGGCCTCGATGCCGCACAGGTAGCGCGTGCCATCCACGAGCAGCCGGAGGCGGTCGTCGCCGGCGAGCTCGATGGACCGGATCTCCAGGTCGCCGGCCTTGCGGGTGCCGTCGCCCGGCGCCGGGAGCGCCGCCGCGAGGGCCTCGTGGTCGAAGGCATCCCGCGCACGGCCAGGGCCGGCGTCGAAGATCCGGTACCGGCTCCCGTCCGCGTCCTGGTCGCGGTACCAGAAGCGCTCGCCGTCGAGCCACTCGACCCGGGTCACCGCATGGTCGAGCAAGGGCGTGGTGTTGTGGCCGAGGAAGGCTTCGGCCCGGGCGTAGTCGTCTTCGGTCAGCATCGTGGGCGCGTGGGGCTGGACGGGGGAGGCGGCGGCCGAGGTGGCGATCAGGCAGCCGAGGGCGGCACCGAGGAAGCCGGCGTGGGTGGTGGTCATCGGAATCCCCGTGGAAACAGAGCTGGACGCATCCGCCCAACCTTACCCGCATCAGCCGCCGGCGGGACCGCCCTTCCACCCTGAATCCGTTGCCGCGGCCACCCGATGGCGCTGGCATACTGCCCGACCGCGCGGGCGGGGAGCCCGCTTGTTGTCCAGGAGACCCGTGCCGTCCTCGCCGCCAGCATCCGACCTTCCCCGCATTGAAACCGCCCCGGTCCGGGCGCCAGTGCCGCCGGCAATGGAGCCGGTCGCGGTTCGCGCCTGGACGGCGACCACCGCGCTTGGATCGGGCGTCGACGCGCAGTTGGCGGGCCTGCGTTCCGGCCGCAGTGGCCTGCGTCCCAACGACCTGGGCCCGTTCGTGGACGGCGCCCCGCTGTCCTGCTTCGTCGGCCGCGTGGAAGGGCTCGAAGACGCCCCGCTCCCGGCGCACCTTGCGCACTGGGAGTGCCGCAACAACCGGCTGGCCTGGATGGCGCTGCAGGCGGATGGCCTGCCCGGGGCGATCGGGGACGCTGTCCGACGCCATGGCGCCGGGCGCGTCGCGGTGGTGGTGGGCACCTCCACCTCGGCGATCGGTGCCACCGAGGAGGCCTACACGCGCCTGGAACCCGGCGCGGGCGGCACGCCGTCCTTCCCGCCCGACCTGGCCCGCCGTGCGGTCCATACCGTCCATGCGCTGGGCGCCTTCGTGCAGGAAGCGACCGGGCTGCAGGGACCGTGCATGACGGTCGCGACCGCGTGCGCGTCGAGTGCCAAGGTGTTCGCCCAGGGAGCCCGGCTGCTGCACGCGGGACTGGCCGACGCGGTCCTGGTCGGCGGCGTGGACACGCTGTGCGGCAGCGTGCTGTACGGGTTCAACTCACTGCAGCTGGTGGCGCGCGAGCGCTGCCGCCCGTTCGACGTCGCGCGCGGCGGCCTGTCCCTCGGCGAGGCCGGCGGTTTCGCCCTGCTGGAACGCGCCGGCCCCGGCGACGACGCGCTGAAGCTGCGCGGCTACGGCGAGTCCAGCGACGCGCACCACATGTCGCACCCGCATCCGGAAGGCGCCGGTGCGCGATTGGCGATGCGCGACGCGCTGGCACGTGCCGGAATCGGCGCGGCGGACCTGGGCTACCTCAACCTGCACGGCACCGCGACCCCGGCCAATGACCGGGTGGAGGCCGCAGTGGTAGCGGCGATGTTCCCGGGCACCCTGCACGCGTCCTCGACCAAGGGCTGGACCGGACATACCCTCGGCGCGGCCGGCATCGTGGAGTCCGTGATCGCCCTGATCGCGCTGCGCGAAGGCTTCCTGCCCGGAACGCTCGGCTTGGCCACCCCCGATCCGGCGTGCGGTCCACAGGTGCGGCCCGAGGCGGGCAACACACGGATCGACTACGCAATGAACAACTCCTTCGGCTTCGGCGGCAACAACTGCTCGCTGGTGTTCGGCCGATGACGGTGCTTGCCTGCACCCTGGAAGGGATCGGATTCTGGGCGCCGGGACTGCCGTCGTGGGAGGCGGCACGCGCCTTCGCACTTGGCGGGACGTCCGATCCCGACGGTCCGCGCAAGCCGTCGCCACGGCTGCTTGCCGCCAACGAGCGCCGCCGCGCACCGGAGACCGTCGCGGTCGCGCTCGAGGTCGCCCTGGGCGCCTGCCAGGCCGCCGATCGCGACCCGGCCGGCTTGCCGTCGGTGTTCGCCTCGAGCCAGGGCGACCTGGTGATCGCCGACTACATGTGCGCCACGCTTGCGGACGCGCCGGCCACGATATCGCCCACCCGCTTCCACAACTCGGTCCACAACGCCGCCGCCGGCTACTGGACGATCGGCACCGGCGCGATGCATCCGGCCACTGCGCTGAGCGCCGGGGACGCGAGCTTTGCCCAGGGCCTGCTGGAGGCCCTGGCGCAGCTGGCCAGTGGCGCGGAGGCCGTGCTGCTGGTCGGCTACGACGGTGCGGCGGTCGGGCCGCTGGGCGCGGTGGTGCACAGCACCGGGCTGCTGGGTGGCGCGATGGTGCTCGGCCGCGGCGTGCGCACGGGCGGGACCGTGATGCAGGTCCGCATCGTGGAAGCGGAACCGGGAAGCGTCGCCGCGGACGGCCCGCTGGCACGGCATGCCGGGGGCAACGCCAGTGCGCCGATGCTGCCGCTGTTCGATGCCCTTGCCGCCGGTTCGGCACGCGCATCGCTGGATGCCGGCGCCGGCCGGCGCCTGGACATCACCCTTGTTGAACACCCGGCCATGCAAGGTGCCGCGCATGAATCGTGACTCCATTGCGGTGGTGATCCCCGCACTCAACGAATCGCTGCGCATCCGGGAAGTCGTGCAGGGGGCACTGGCCGAATGCCGCAACGTCATCGTGGTCGACGACGGCTCCGACGACGACACGGTCGAGAAGATCCGGGACCTGCCGATCACGCTGCTGCGCCATCCCGAGCGCCTCGGCAAGGGCGCCAGCCTGCGCGACGGTTTCGCGGAGGCGCTCCGGCAGGGCGTCGCAGGCGTGCTGACCATGGATGGCGATGGCCAGCACTCGGCCGCCGACATCCCGCGCATGCTGGCCACGGCCCGGCGCTTCCCGCGCCACATCGTGATCGGCGCGCGCCTGCGCAAGCGCTCGCAGCAGCCGCGCTACCGGCGGCTCGCCAACGCCTTCGGCGACTGGGGCATTGCCTGGGGCACCGGCTACCAGATCGCCGACAGCCAGAGCGGGCAGCGCCTGTACCCCGCCGAGGTGGTCGCACTCGGCGACCTGCCGGGCGAGGACTTCGTCTTCGAGTCGCAGATCCTGATCTCCGCGGCGCGCGAGCTGGGCACGCGCTGCGTTTCGGTCCCGATCGAATCGCGCTATGCCTGCGTGCACGCC
>Ga0079224_100002465_pt1 | contig 22478 bp, 16 predicted proteins | sample Stecom2015_FD_80414 | JGI IMG/M metagenome (GOLD analysis project Ga0079224, IMG submission 80414) | Agricultural soil microbial communities from Utah to study Nitrogen management - Steer compost 2015 | ecosystem: Environmental > Terrestrial > Soil > Agricultural land | place: USA: Utah...
AGCTTCCTTTCCCAGTTCAGGGAGCTCGAGACGATCAGCTCGAGGTCGTCGAAGCGAGGCTCCCAGCCGAGCGTCGAGCGGATCTTGTCCGCCTCCGCGACGAGCACCGGCGGATCGCCCGGCCGCCGCGGGGCCTCGCGCTTCTCGAGCGGTCCTCCCGCAACCCGCTCGACGGTCGCGAGCAGCTCGCGCACGCTGCAGCCTCGCCCGTACCCGCAGTTCAGCACCACGGAGTCGCCGCCGCCGCGCAGGTACTCGAGCGCTTTCAGGTGCGCGTCGGCGAGATCCTCGACATGGATATAGTCGCGGATCCCGGTGCCGTCCGGCGTAGGATAATCGCTCCCGAAGATCGAGACATATGGTCTCTTGCCCACGGCGACCTCGCACGCCACTTTTGTCAGCAACGTCGCTTTCGGCGTCGACTGGCCGATCCGACCCTCCGGATCCGAGCCCGCGACGTTGAAATACCGGAGCGCGACGTAGCGCATCGACGATGCGGCCGCGACGTCGCGCAGCATCCATTCGGTCATCAGCTTGGACGTGCCGTAGGGGTTGATCGGCGCGGTCGGCGTCTCCTCGGACGCCCGCCCGCCGGGCGGTATCCCGTACACGGCCGCCGTCGACGAGAAGACGAAATGGCGGACTCCGGCGCGCAGCGCGTGCTCGATCAGCGTGCGGCTCGCGCACGTGTTGTTGCGGTAGTACTTGAGCGGGTCGGCGACGGATTCGGGGACGACCGTGTGCGCCGCGAAGTGCATGACGGTGTCGATGCGGTAGCGCGAGAAGATTTCCGCGAGGCAGGCCGGGTCGCCCGTGTTGCCGACGACGAGGTCCCCGTAGAGAACGGCCTGCCGGAAACCGGTCGAGAGGTCGTCCAGCACCACGACCCGCTCGCCCGCCTCGCCGAGCTGACGGACGACGTGCGAGCCGATATAGCCGGCGCCTCCGGTAACCAGGATCGTGCTGTCGGCCATTCGGTCCTTGCTGGATGACATAATTGCCTGAAGCCGAGGCGGAGTCTATCAGGTCTTGGGCCGTGCCAACGCCGACCGGTCGCCGTCGGCAGACAGGTTGCGCTTCGGTGCCCGGACGAGTATGCACCCGGCCGAGCCTCTGAGAATCGGCTCAAGTCTCGGTTTCGCGCGGCGGCCGCCGCGTGCCGGCTCCGTGCGCGCCCCGGGAGCGATGCCCCGTACCCTCGAGCCCGCGGCCCCGGTATGTTAGCCGACGGATCCCCGCATTGAGGCGGCTCGAAGGAGCGAGCGGAGCATGTCCCGGTCCTCGGCAGCGTTGCTTTCCTGGTACACCGGCTTCGTCGCGGCGGCCGTGCTGCTCGCGGGATGTGGCGGCGGCGGAAGCGCGGATGCGAGCACACTGCCGCCTCTCGTCGTCGTCCGCGGCACGGTCACATTCGACCGCGTGCCGATCTCCGGGGACGCGCTCGATTACGCGGGCGTCGAGGCCGCGCCGGCCCGCGGCGTGACGGTGCAGGCGCTCCGCGACGGCGAGGTGCTTGCGTCGGCCTCCACCGACGAGGCGGGCGGCTATGCGCTGTCGGTCCCGGCGGACACGCCGGACGTCACGATCCGCGTCCTCGCCGAGATGCGCCGCGAAGGCGCGCCAAGGTGGAACTACCGAGTCGTCGACAACACGGCCGGCGACGCGCTGTACGTCCTCGAGGGACGGACGCTCGCGATCGGCCGGGCCGACCAGACGCTGAACCTGCACGCGCCGTCGGGCTGGGACGGCGCGGCGTACACGTCGCCGCGCTCCGCTGCGCCGTTCGCGATCCTCGACGTCATCCGGGACGTGACGGACTTCGTGCTCGCGAGTGCCCCGGATACGCTGTTCCCGCCGCTCGTCGTGCACTGGAGCCCGAACAACGTGCCGAGCCGGGGCGCGGACGGGGAGCCGGATCCCGCAACCGGGGAGATCGGCTCGAGCCTTTACCGGCACGGCCTCGGCATCTACCTGCTCGGCGCCGCGGACAGCGATACGGACGAGTACGACCGCCACGTGATCGCGCACGAGTGGGCGCACTACCTCGAGCAGACCCTCGGCCGCTCGGACAGCATCGGCGGGCCGCATACCCGCGGCGACCAGCTCGACATGCGCACGGCGTTCAGCGAGGGCTTCGCGAACGCGTTCGCGGCGATGGCGCTCGGCGACACGCGCTACGTCGACGTGCTCGGCCCCGGCCAGGCGCAGGGCTTCGCGTTCGACGTCGAAGGCCCGTACTCGCAGCCGCTCATCCATCCGAATCCGTTCCCGGGCTGGTTCAGCGAGGAGTCGATCCAGGAGTTCCTCTACGACCTGTACGACGTGGAGCAGGACCGGATCGAGGACACGCTCGCGCTCGGCTTCGCACCGCTCCTCGCCGTGCTGACCGAGGACCTCGCGACCGGGAGCGCGCTGACGAGCGTGTTCGCGTTCGCGGACGCGCTGCGGACGCGGCTTCCGGACCGGCGCGCGGAGATCGATGCGCTGCTCGCGGCGAACTCGATCGGCCCGTTCGAGGACGCGTTCGGGACGGGCGAGACGAACGCCGGCTGGCCGCTCGTTCCGGAGGCCGTCGAGGCAGGCGACGTGCTGCCGGTTTACAAGCAGGTCGACATCGGCGGCAGCGTAAACGTGTGCAGCACGGACGCGTTCACGTACCCCGGCGAGACCGGCTTCTACAACAAGCTGGGGTCGCGCGCGTTCGTGAAGTTCGATGCGCCGGTCGCGGGCCTGTACTCGATCACGGCGACCGCGACCGAGCTGCCGCCCGGCGAGACCGCGGATCCGGACCTCGTGCTGCACGGCAGGGGGGTGCTGGACCAGTCGGACGAGGCGTCCGACCCGGTGCAGTGCACGGCACAGAACCCGTCCGGGTGTGTCGAAAGCTTCGAGCGGTTCCTCGGCGAAGGGACTTTCGTGCTGGAGGTGTACGAATGGACGAATACGCAGGCGGCGGATGCCGAGTACCCGCCGATCGGCCGCACGTGCTTCGACGTCGCGGTTTCGCTGCGGTGACCCGGGCGGCCGGCTTCCGGGCCGCTGCGGCCGCCGCCGTGTGCGCCGCTGCCGTAGGCCTCGCGGTTCCGGCGGCCGCGCAGCCGGCCGCGGAACCCGCGGACGCCGCGAAGCCGGTCGCGCCGTTCTCGCTCGAAGCGGACGCGCTCGGCGTGCCGGCGGTCGGCGTTCCGTTGGACGTGCGGGTCAGGGTCGGCTCGCCGACGATGCTGGAGGACGTCGAGGTGCGGATCTCGGCGGATCCGGGCCTCGCGGTCGATGCCGGAGGCTACGCGCTGTACGCGCCGTCCGCGTCGCCCGAGGAGCCGGCGGAATGGCGCATCACGGTGGTGCCCGTCGAGGAAGGGGCGCACCGGCTGCGGCTCTTCGGCGAGGCGCTCGTCGACGGCGTGCCTCAGGTGCGGAGCACGGTGGCGACGATCCGCGTCGGGGCGGATGACGGGGCAGACGGCGACGCGGGCGGTGAGTCCGCCGGCGCGGACTCCGCCGTGCGGAGCGCCGAGGGCGGCTCGACCGCTCGTGGGGCCGGCGGCGCGCCCGGCGCGCGAGACGGCGGGGCCGAGCCCGGCACGGCGCGCAAGTCCGCCGCGGGCGGCCCGGAGCGCGGCGAGGCCCGGACGGACCCGGAGCGCGTGATTCGTCTGCCCGCGGTCGAGCGGCCCTGAGCTCGCGCTCTCGAACGGCCCGCAAAGCGGGCGGCGGGTCGCGTCCGGCGCGCGGACACGGCCGGTAAACGAGAGTTGAGTCACGGCGGGGAAGGGCGCGCGATTCCTATAGTGCGTCTCTCGTAACTTTCCTTGCCGGTGGCGCCGGCGGGCCGGCGTCCGCCCCTCGCCCTTTCGTTGCGTGCGGTACGCCGGACGCCGGAATGTCTCGATGCGGGATGAAGGTCTGAAGCGCCGTATCGCCGAGGCGCTCGCGCGCTCCGGTGCGCGGGACGTGCTCGCCCAGCTGTTGCGCAGCGTCGAAGACGCGGCCGTCGGCGCCGTCCGGCCGGCGTCGGCGTCCGAGCGCGAAGCCCGCGGCACGGCGGCCGGGCGGCGCGCGTCGGACGAGGAGATGCCGGCCCTCGCCGAGGCACAGGTGGCGGAGGTGCTCGCGCGGCCGGTACCCGCGGCTGCCGGCGGCGGGCGGGGCGCGGCCGTCGTGCCGGTGCCGCCCATCCGGGCGCTGCCCCTCGGGTCGCCGGAATCTTCTCGCGAGCCTTCGCCCGGCTCGCACGCCGTCGATGACGACGACGCGTCGCTGCAGGCGATCCTCGACCAGGTCAAGGACGCGATCGTCACCGTCGATCCCGACGGGCGGGTGCTCGGTGCGAACTCGGCCGCCGCGCGCCTTTTCGCGATCGCGAGCGATGCGCTGCCGGGCCAGCCGATCGCCGCGTTCCTGCCGGGGCTCGAGCCGGCGCGCGAGCAGCTCGCGGCGCTCGCGCAGCGCGCCGACGATACGATCGTCGATCTCGCGCCGACCTCGCTCGGCGCGAGGCGCGCGAGCGGCGGAGAGTTCACGGCGGAGGTCACGGTCAGCGCGGCCGCCCGGCGCGGGCAGGATTTCTACGTGCTCTGCATGCGCGACGTCACGGAGCGGATCCAGCACGAGCACGCGCTGCGGGACAGCGAGGCGCGCTACCGGGCGCTCGTCGAGAACGCGCCCGAGGCGATCGTCGTGCTCGACATCGACGAGAACCGTTTCGTCGATGCGAACGAGAACGCCGCCCGGCTGTTCAAGTTCACGCGCGAGGAGCTGCTCGCGATCGGTCCGAAGGAGATCAGCCCCCGCTGCCAGGCGGACGGGCTGCCGTCGTTCGGCCTCGTGCGCGGCTACATCGAGCGGGCGCTGCACGGCGGCCGTCCGGTCTTCGAGTGGCTGCACTGCGATTCGGCGGGCCGGGAGATTCCGTGCGAGGTGCGGCTGATCCGCCTGCCGTCGTCGACGCGGCGGCTGATCCGCGCGAGCATCATCGACATCACGCCGCGCCGGCGGGCGGATATGCTCGCGCACGGCGAGCGGCGCGTGCTCGAGCTGATCGCGGCGAACGCGCCGCTCGAGCGGACGCTGCAGGCGGTCGTGCGCCTCGTCGAGCAGCTCTACCCCGAGCTCTCGGCCGCGTTGATGCTGCTCGACGCCGAGGGCGCGCGCGTCACGCTCGCGGCTTCCGCGGGTCTGCCGGGCGCGCTGCGGGCGATGCTCGCGGACCTGCCGGTCGGCACGGACGCGGGCGGCTGCGGCGCGGGCGCGTCGCTCGGGCGTCAGGTCGTCGTCCGCGACCTCGAGCGCGACCGGCTACCCGATGACTTGAAGGCGGCGTTCGTCGAAGCGGGGGTGGCGGCCGCCTGCTCGACGCCGATCGTCACGGCCGGCGACCGTATTCACGGCACGCTCGACGTCTACTTCCGCGCGCCGCGGGGCCCGAAGACAGAGGAGCTCGACCTGATCGGGCGGCTCACGCAGCTCGCCGGCATCGCGATCCGCCGCAAGCAGGACGAGGCGGCGCTCAGGGAGAGCGAGGCCCGCTACCGGGGGCTGTTCGACAACGTCGTCGACGGCGTCTTCCAGACGACGATCGACGGCGAGCTGATCTCCGCGAATCCGGCGCTGATGCGCATGCTTGGCCTCGAGCCCGACGCGCCGCTCGGCTCGCTCCGGCTTACCGATTTCTACGCCGACCCCAGGGATCGCGAGCGGCTGCTCGCGGCGCTGCGCGCGGACGGCAGCGTGCGCGACTTCGAGTACAGGCTGCAGCGCGGCAACGGCAGCACGATCGTCGTCGTCGAGAACTCGCGGCTCGTGCGGGACGCCGACGGCCATCCGCTCTACCTCGAGGGGACGATCACGGACAGCACGGAGCGCAAGGCCGCGGAGCGGGCGCTGTTCCGGGAGAAGGAGCGGGCGCAGGTGACGCTCCAGTCGATCGGCGACGCGGTGCTCACGACCGACGCGGACGGCCGCGTCGAGTACCTGAACCCCGCCGCCGAGCAGCTCACGGGATGGGAGCGGCGCGAGGCGCAGGGCAAGCGGGTCGAGGAGGTCGTCGAGCTGCTCGAGGAGGAGACGGGCCGGCCGGTCGAGCTGCCCGTCGTGCGCTGCCTCGCCGAGGGTCGGACCGTCACGCTGTCGGCGGACGTCGCGCTGAGGCACCGCGACGGCACGTCGATCGCGATCCAGCAGTCGGCGGCGCCGATCCAGGATCGCGGCGGGCGGGTCATCGGCGCGGTGATGGTGTTCCACGACGCGAGCCGCGAGCGTCAGCTGCATCGCAAGCTTTCGTATTACGCGAGCCACGACTCGCTCACCGGCTTCATCAACCGGCGCGAGTTCGAGGAGCGGCTGTCCGCGGCCGTGCGCGCGGCGCAGCAGGACGGCGCGCCCCCGTCCGCGCTGCTGTACATGGACCTCGATCAGTTCAAGGTCGTGAACGACACCTGCGGGCACGCGGCGGGTGACCTGCTGCTGCGCCAGCTCGCGGAGATCCTGAAGACGCGCGTACGGGCGCAGGACGTCATCGCGCGGCTCGGCGGCGACGAGTTCGCCGTGCTGCTCGCGGACTGCCCTTTGCAGCGCGCGGTCGAGATCGCGGACGGCCTGCGCGAGGCGATCGCGAGCTTCCGCTTCATGTGGCGCGACGGCTCGCTGCAGGTCGGCGTCAGCATCGGCGTCGTGCCGATCGACGCGAGCTCGGAGAACGTCGGCAGCGTGATGAGCGCGGCGGACGTGGCTTGCTACGTCGCGAAGGATCACGGCCGCAACCGCATCCACGTCTACGAGGAGGGCGACGCGGCCGAGCGCCATCAGGAGATGCAATGGGTCGCGCGGATCAACCGCGCGAGAGAAGAGGAGCGGCTCGAGCTGTATTTTCAGCCGATCGTGCCGATCGGCGACGACCGGGATGCCGCCATGCAGTACGAGCTGCTGCTCAGGATGCGCGACGAGCGCGGCGAGCTCGTGCCGCCCGATGCCTTTATCCCGGCCGCGGAGCGCTACAACCTGATGCCGAGCCTCGATCGCTGGGTGATCACGCAGGTGATGAGCTCGCTCGTGTATCGGGAGCATCGCGCGCGGGCGCCGTATATGCTCGCGGTGAATCTGTCCGGGACGACGCTGAACGACTCGCGCTTCCTCGACTTCCTGCTCGACGAGCTCGCGGCGGACGCCATCCCGCCGGGCGCCTTGTGCTTCGAGATCACGGAGACGGCCGCGATCGCGAATCTCGGCAACGTGGTCTCGTTCATGAACGCGCTGAAGGAGCGGGGCTGCCGGTTCTCGCTCGACGACTTCGGCACCGGCCTCTCGTCGCTGACCTACCTGAAGCACCTGCCGGTCGACTACGTGAAGATCGACGGGCAGTTCATCCGCAACGTGACCCGCGACCCGACGGACGAAAGCATGGTCGACGCGATCGCGCGGATGGCCCGCGCCCTCAACATCAAGACCATCGCCGAGCGCGTCGAGGGCCGCGACGTGCTGAAGCGCCTCGCGGAGATCGGCATCGCGTACGCGCAGGGCTACTACATCGCCGTCCCGCAGCCGATCAGCGAGCTGCCCATCGGCCGAGCCGCCGGCACCGCCGGCGCCTGACCCCCGAAAAAGGTGTCTGACACCTTTTTTGCGGACACCTTTTTGCGGCGGCGTCGGTGCCGCCGTTCGGCGCGCCGAAGTGCGCTACGCTATTGGCATGTCCGCGCACGCCGATTTCGCTCCGCTGATCGCCCCCGACGAGCCTCCCGCCTACGCGGCCGTGTCCTCGGGCAGGCCGCGGGCCGGCCGCGAGGTGGTCTTCGTCTGCGATCACGCGTCGAACCGGGTGCCCGCCGCGCTCGGCCGGCTCGGGCTCGACGAACGGCACCTGCTCGACCACATCGCGTGGGACATCGGCGCCGCGTCCGTCGCGCTGAAGCTCACGGAGTGGCTCGGCGGCAGGGGCGTGCTGGGCGGCTATTCGCGCCTCGTCGTCGACCTGAATCGCAGCCTCGAGGACGGCAGCGCGTTCACGCCGCTCAGCGACGGCGTGCTCGTGCCGGGCAACCTCGGCCTCGACGCCGCGGCGAAGGCCGCGCGCGCCGAGGCGATCTACTGGCCGTATCACGACGCCGTCGCCCGCGCGCTCGACGAGGCGACGACAGACGACGCGCGCCCCGTCATGATCGCGGTGCACAGCTTCACGCCGCGCCTGCACGGCATCGAGCGCCCGTGGCACGTCGGTGTCCTGTGGGACAAGGACCCGCGCCTGCCGGTGAAGCTGCTGGCCGCGCTGCGCCGCCACCCGGACATCGTCGCCGGCGACAACGAGCCCTACTCGGGCCGCCATCCGGCGGACTTCACGATCGACCATCACGCGGAGCCGCGCGGCATCGCGCACGCGAGCATCGAGATCCGCCAGGACATGATCCGCGACGAGGACGGGCAGCTGCGCTGGGCCGAGCGCCTCGCCGAGGTGCTCGACGAGGCTCTCGACGACCCGGCGCTATACCGGCCGGCGCCGGCCGCGGCGCCCGGCACGGACGAGACGGGCGCGGGGCGCTACGAGGCGCCCCGTCCCCGGCCCGCGGCGCTCGCGGCCGGCGAGCGGCGCGTGGCCGCCTACGGCGGGACGGAACCGCGGCGATGAAGGAACCTTCGTTCACGCTCGGCGTCGAGGAGGAGTACCTGCTCGTCGACCGCAGGACGCGCGACCTCGTCGAGAAGATGCCCGCACCGATGCTCGAGCAGTGCGCGGCGCGCATCGAGGGGCAGCAGGTCAAGCCCGAGTTCATGCGCTCGCAGATCGAGATCGGCACGCGCATCTGCCGGAACGTCGCGGAGGTCCGCGACTCGCTCGAGGTGCTGCGGGGCGCGGTGATCGACGTCGCGGACGAGCACGGCCTCGCGCCGCTCGCCGTGTCGACCCATCCGTTCGCCGTATGGATGAGCCAGAAGCATACCGAGCGCGCCCGCTACCACGCGCTCTTCGAGGAGATGCAAGCGGCCGCACGCCGGCTCCTGATCTGCGGCATGCACGTGCATGTCGGGATCGAGGACGAGGAGCTGCGCGTCGACCTGATGAACCAGTTCAGCTACTTCCTGCCGCACCTCCTCGCGCTGTCGTGCTCGTCGCCGTTCTGGGAGGGGATCGACACGGGGCTCAAGTCGTTCCGCCTCACGGTTTTCGACGCGCTGCCGCGCACCGGCGTGCCGGAGCGCTTCTCGAGCCACGCCGAGTACGAGCGGCTCGTGCGCGTGATGACCGGGGCCGGCCTCATCGAGGACGCGTCGAAGATCTGGTGGGACTTGCGGCCGAGCGCGCGCTACCCGACGCTCGAGACGCGCGTGATGGACGTCTGCACGAATCTCGAGGACGCGCTCTGCATCGCCGCGCTCGTGGTGTCGCTGCTCAGAATGCTGTGGCGCCTGCGCTGCGGCAATCAGCGCTGGCGCACGTACTCGCCGCTGCTGATTCGCGAGAACCGCTGGCGCGCGATGCGCTACAGCTTCGATCAGGGGCTGCTCGACCTCGGCCGCGGCAAGATCGTTCCGTTCCCGCAGCTTCTCGAGGAGCTGCTCGAGCTGATCCGGGACGACGCGGCTGCGCTCGACTGCACGGCCGAGGTCGAGCACGCGCGCACGATCCTCGCGCGCGGGACGAGCGCGCATCGGCAGGTCGAGGTGCGGAACAAGGCGATCGCCGACGGCGCGACCGACGCGGAAGCGTTCGTTGCCGTCGTCGATCATTTGATCGAGGAGACGCGCCGCGGTGCGCGGTGCAAGCGTGAGCCGGCCAGCACGATGCCGGCAGCGAGCTGACGGATGGCAAGAGATCGCGAAACGGCCCGCGTGCTGCGGTGGCCCGAGGCCGGCCGCGAGCGGAGCCCGGCGGTGGACGTCGCGGCCCGTCCGGGGACGAGCGCGCGATCCGGCCCCGCGCCGGAGCGCGTCCTCGACCGGACGCTCAGCACCGCGCCGATGATGGAGCGAACGGACCGCCACTGCCGCTACTTCCTGCGGCTGGTCGCGCCGAACGCGCTCCTTTATACGGAGATGGTGACGGCCGCCGCGCTGAAGCACGGCGACAGAGAGCGCCTGCTCGCGTTCGATCCGGCCGAGCACCCGGTCGCGCTGCAGCTCGGCGGCAGCGATCCGGACGAGCTCGCGGCCGCGGCCCGGCACGGCGCCGCCGCGGGCTACGACGAGATCAACCTGAACGTCGGCTGCCCGAGCGACCGCGTGCAGGCGGGCTGCTTCGGCGCGGCGCTGATGCTCGAGCCGAAGCGGGTCGCGGCGTGCGTCGACGCGATGCGGGCGGCCGTCGACGTGCCCGTCACGGTCAAGACGCGGCTCGGCGTCGATCATCACGACAGCTACGAATTCCTGTGCGACTTCGTCGGCACGATCGCGGACGCGGGCTGCGAGACCGTCATCGTTCACGCGCGCAAGGCGTGGCTGAAGGGGCTGAGCCCGAAGCAGAACCGGGACATCCCGCCGCTCGACTACGCTCGTGTGCACCGGCTGAAGCGCGACTTCCCGGATCTCGAGGTGATCCTGAACGGCGGGCTCAGGGACGAGGCCGCAGCGCTCGGCGAGCTTGCGCACGTGGACGGCGTGATGCTCGGCCGCGCGGCATACGACGATCCGCTGCTGCTCGCGCGGCTCGACGCGGCGATCTTCGCGCACGAGCCCGTCTCGCCGGCCGCCGCGCTCGAGCGCTTTTTCGACTACGCGGAGCGCGAGCTGTCCGCGGGCACGCGGCTCCGCGCGCTGACGCGGCACCTGATGGGCGTCTTTGCCGGCCGGCCCGGCGGCCGTCGTTGGCGGCGCGCGCTCAGCGAATGGCCGAGGGCGGACGACGACCTCGCGACTCTCGCCGCGCTGCGCGCGCTCGCGTCGACACTGGGGCGCGATCGGGCGGCTTGACCGGCCGTCAAGCGCCTTTCCTTCGCAGGCTCGCGGAGAGCGGATTGTCAAGCGCTTCGCGCGCGAGCCGGTTGCAGCGTTCGGATCGTCGGGGCGTGCGCCCCGAGTGAAGGTTCTGCGCGTATCGCTACAATACGGCCCTTGTCCCGGGTCTTTGAGAGGATTCACCCCACGATGTCCACCGCGAAGCGAAAGCCCGTCCTCACGATGGCTCAGCAGGCCGATAAGCACGAGCTTTACGAGGAAGCCGTGCAGGCCGTCGACGGCGAAGTCGAGTACCTCGTCGATACGTTCAAGGAGCTGCGGGGGCGCGAGCCGATCAGCTTCCGGGAGGATTTCTGCGGCACGGCGAGCGCGGCGTGCGAGTGGGTGCGCACGCACCCGAAGCGCATCGCGATCGGCGTCGACATCGATGAAGACACCCTCGAGTGGGGCCGGGCGAACCGCGTCGGACGGCTGCCGGAGAAGGATCGCCCGCGCGTCAAGCTGCTGCACGCGGACGTGCGCACGGTCGAGACCGAGCCCGTCGACATCGTCGGCGCGTTCAACTTCAGCTACTACTGCTTCAAGACGCGCAAGGAGCTCGGCGGCTACTTCCGCCGCGTCCGCGAAGCACTGAACGACGACGGCCTGTTCGTGCTCGACGTCTTCGGCGGTTCGGAGTCGTTCAGCGTCCAGAAGGAAAAGACGAAGTACGAGGACTTCACCTACATCTGGGATCAGGCCGAGTTCGACCCGGTCACGCACCGCATGCTCTGCCACATCCACTTCAAGTTCCCGGACGGCTCCAAGCTGAAGAATGCGTTCACGTACGAGTGGCGGATGTGGACGATGCCCGAGATCCGCGAGCTGCTCGACGAGGCCGGCTACTCGAAGGTCCGCGTCTACTGGGAGGACGAGGACGAGGACGGCGAGGGGAACGGCGAGTTCTACGAGACCGAGACCGGCGAGGCCGATCCCGCGTGGATCGCCTACGTCGTGGCCGAGAAGTAGCGCGCGGCCGGCCCGGCGCGGCGCAGGCTGCGCGGGCGTCCGGCTTCGCCCGCGGCGGCCCGCCCACGGTCGGAGGCGGCCTGCGCCCGGACGGTGAGCCGGTTGCTGGCCGTGGCCGGCCCGAGCGCGTATCCTCCCGTAGCTGCGGGGTTTTCGGGCGGGGGCCATGAGGGGCCCGGGCCTGCCGGCGGTCACGTGACGGGCGTCGAAGCCGACGTATAATCCAGCTCACTCCGCCTCGCTTTTGCGCGGAAGGTAGCCATGGGTAGGGAAGTAGAAGTTGCGATCCTGTTCGCCGACGTGGTGGGCAGCACGCAGCTTTACGAGCAACTCGGCGACGACAAGGCCCGCGAGATGGTCGGCCGGTGCCTTACGATCATGCGCGAAGCGACCGAGGCCGCGAACGGCACCGTCATCAAGACGATGGGCGACGAGGTCATGTCGACCTTTCCGACCGCCGACGACGCGATGACGGCCGCCCGATGGATGCAGGAGCGCATCTCGACCGCGGCCGACCTCGTCCACGACGGCGGCCGGGTCGCAATCCGCATCGGCTGCCACTTCGGTCCCGTCGTGCAGGAGCAGCGGGACATCTTCGGCTCGGCCGTGCACATTGCGAACCGGATGACGAGCCAGGCGAAGGCCAAGCAGATCGTCACGACCTTGTCGACCGTCGAGCGGATGTCGCCCGAATGGCGGTCGATCGCGCGCCAGATCGACGTCGCGACCGTCCGCGGCAGGGCCGACGAGGTCATCCTCTTCGAGGTGCTGTGGCAGCCGGAAGAGGCGACCAGCATGCTGCCGACGGTGCCGTGGAGCAAGAAGGCGAACGCTCGCCCGAAGCGGCTCAGCCTGCGCTATCAGGGCAAAGAAATTCTGGTCGGCGAGGGACGCAAGAGTGTGACGCTCGGCCGCGCCGAAGACAACGACCTCGTCGTGAAGGGCAACCTGATCACACGTCTGCACGCGAGGGTCGAGGCGAGCCGCGACAAGTTCACGCTGTTCGACGAGAGCACGAACGGCACGTTCGTGCGCACCGACACGGGCGAGGAGATCTTCGTGCGCCGCGACAGCACGCAGCTGACCGGCGAAGGGGTCATCGGCCTCGGCCGTGCGGCGCAGCCCGGCACGGCCCTCGCGGTTCACTACGTCGTCGAGGAATAACCGCCGAGCACTACTGCGGCGTGGGGGCAGGCGGTGTCTCGCCCTGCTTCGCAGAGACGGTAAGGGCGGCGGGTGTCTGACACCTTTTCTCCGGAACAGGTGTCAGACACCTCTTAGGCCGTCAGCCCAGGGCGTCCACCACGCGCTGATGCTCTTCCCACAGGCGCTTCGGCAGCCGGTCGCCGAACGTGCCGAGATACTCGCCGAGGTCCTTCATCTCCGCGCGCCACTGCGCGGGGTCGACGGCGAGGAGCTGCGTCAGCGTCTCGGGCGAGACGTCGAGCCCCGAGACGTCGAGATCCTCCGGTCTCGGCAGGTAGCCGATCGGCTTCTCGACGGCGCCCGCGCGGCCCTCGCAGCGGTCGATGATCCAGCGCAGCACGCGCAGGTTCTCGCCGAAGCCGGGCCACAGGAAGCGGCCGTCCGCGTCGCGCCGGAACCAGTTCACGTGGAAGATCTTCGGCAGCGCGCTCGTCCGCTCGGCGAAGCTGAGCCAATGCGCCCAGTAGTCACCATAGTTGTAGCCGCAGAACGGCTTCATCGCCATCGGATCCCGACGCACTACGCCGACCTTGCCGGTCGCGGCCGCCGTCGTCTCCGACGCGACGCTCGCGCCGACCAGCACGCCGTGCGCCCAGTCCTTCGCCTCGTAGACGAGCGGCGCGAGCTCGCGCCGGCGCCCGCCGAAGACGAGCGCCGAGATCGGCACGCCTTCCGGCGCCTCCGCGAGGCTCGAATAGCTCGGGTTCTGCTTCGCGGAGACCGTGAAGCGCGAGTTCGGATGCGCGGCGGGAGCGTTCGACGCATCGTACGGCCGGCCGAGCCAATCGATCGCCGGCTCGCCTTCGCCCTTCTCTTCCCACCAGGGCAGGTTGTCCCCGGTGACGGCCACGTTCGTGAAGATGGTGTCGTGCGAGATCATGTCGAACGCGTTGCGGTTCGTCTTGCGGTTCGTGCCCGGCACGACGCCGAAATAGCCGGCCTCCGGGTTGATCGCGCGCAGCCGCCCGTCCTCGCCGACGTGCAGCCAAGCGATGTCGTCGCCGAGCGTCCACACCTTCCAGCCGGCGTGGCTCGGCGGCGGGATCAGCATCGCGAGGTTGGTCTTGCCGCACGCGGACGGGAACGCGCACGCGAGATAATGCGTCTCGCCCTGCGGGCTCTCGATGCCGACGATCAGCATGTGCTCGGCGAGCCAGCCTTCGTCGCGGGCCTGCCAGCTCGCGATGCGCAGCGCATGGCACTTCTTGCCGAGCAGCGCGTTGCCGCCGTAGCCCGAGCCGTAGCTCATGATCGTGAGCTCCTCGGGGAAATGCATGATGTAGCGGCGCTCCGGATCGAGCTCGCCCGTGCAATGCCAGCCCTTCACGAACGTGCCGTCCCGCTCGATCCGCTCGAGCGCGGCCTTGCCCATGCGCGTCATCAGGTACATGTTCGCGACGACGTATGGGCTGTCCGTGACCTCGACCCCGCAGCGCGCATACGGCGAATCGAGCGGGCCCATGCAGTACGGGATGACATAAAGCGTCCGCCCGCGCATCGATCCGCGGAAGCATTCGATCATCAGCTGCTTCGCTTCGTCGGGCGGCATCCAGTTGTTGTTCGGCCCCGCGTCCTCCTGATTCCGCGTGCAGACATACGTCAGGTGCTCGACCCGCGCGACGTCCTGCGGATCGGAGCGGTGGAGGTAACAGCGGGGATAGGCCTCCTGGTTCAGCTCGACCAAAGTGCCGTCTGCGAGCATCTGTTTGATCAGGGAGCGGTATTCCTGCTCGGAACCGTCGCACCAGTGCACTTTGTCCGGTTGCGTAAGCTCCGCCACCTCGGCGATCCAGTCGCCGAGCGATTTCAGTCTTGTCGTCATTGAATATTCGCTGCTGATGGGGGGAGTATGCGTGCCGGAAGTATAACGCGCCGGCCCGCGGATTTGGGCCGCGGGCGCTACGGACCGGACGGTTTGCCTGCGGCGGAGCGAGTAAAGCGAGCCTTTTCCGGCGGGCTTGCAGTAATGTCTTTCCGTTGCCGGTACCGTCGCGGCGAGGCGCGCATGGGGGATTCCACCGGTGGCCGTCGAGATTCGGGCCTCAGGACGGGGCCGCGATTCGCGTTATAGTCCGCCGATGCAAGGGCTCGCGGATCTCTTCGGCCCGGAAGGCCTCCTCGCGCGCGGTCTGCCCGGGTTCTCGTACCGGGAAGCGCAGGCGCGCATGGCCGGGATCGTCGCCGACGCGCTCGCCGGCGGCGGGCACGTCGCAATCGAAGCGGGCACCGGCATCGGCAAGACCTTCGCGTATCTCGTGCCCGTGCTGCACTCGGGGCGGCGCGCGATCGTCTCGACGGGCACGCGCACGCTGCAGGACCAGCTTTTCGCCCGGGACCTGCCCCGGCTCGGCCGGGTCTTGGGCCGGCCGGTGGACGTCGCGCTGCTGAAGGGCCGCAACAATTATCTGTGCCGCCACCGCCTCGAGCTGCTGCGCGCGAGCGGCGAGGCGGACGCGGCGACGCTCGCGACCGTCGAGGCCGTCAGGGCCTGGGCGAACGGCGGCGGCAGCGGCGATCTCACCGAGCTCGAGGACCTGCCGGAGCAGCATCCCGCCCGGCCCTGGATCACGTCGACGGTCGACAACTGCCTCGGCAGCCGCTGCGACCACTTCGACCGCTGCTTCGTCGTCGAGGCGCGGCGCCGCGCGCTCGCCGCGCAGGTCGTCATCGTGAACCATCACCTGCTGCTCGCCGACCTCGCGCTCAAGGAGTCGGGCTTCGGCGAGCTGCTGCCGGGCGCCGACGCGGTGATCGTCGACGAGGCGCACATGCTGCCGGACGTCGCGCAGCAGTTCTTCGGCGTCAGCACGTCGACGCGCGAGCTCGAGCTGATCGCCCGCGACGCGATCGCCGAGGCCCGCGCGGTGATCCGCTCGCCGGAGGTCGAGGCGGCGGCGGACGCGCTGACGAAGGCCGCGGCCGACGCGCGCATCGCGCTCCTGTCCGCGCCGCTCGGTCGCCTGCCCTGGGCGGCCGCGGCGGGGCTCGCGGAGCATCTCGCCGCGTGGCGAGCGCGGCTCGGCGCGCTCGATTCGGCCCTCGCGCAGGCGGAGCCGCCGAGCGCCGGGTTCGCACGGCTGCGGGAGCGCTGCGAGGACGCGGCGCTTCGGCTTGCGACGATCGCGGAGGCCGGCGACGATGCGAGCCTGCGCTGGATCGAGCGCTCGCAGCGCACGCTGAGCCTTCACTCGACGCCGCTCGACGTCGGCGACGCGCTGTCGTCATCCATCCGGGGGCAGGGCGGGACGTGGGTGTTCGCGTCCGCGACGCTCGCGGTCGGCGACGACTTCTCGCATTTCCTGCGCCGGGTCGGCCTGCCGGACGCGGCCGGGCACGTGCTGCCGAGCCCGTTCGACTATCGCGCCAATGCGAGGCTCTACCTGCCGCAGGGCCTGCCGCCGCCCGCGCGTGCCGATTTCGTCGAGGCGCTGATGCGCGTCGTCTGGCCGCTCGTGACGGCCGCGGGCGGCGGCGCGTTCCTGCTGTTCACGAGCTACCGGGCGCTCTCTCTCGCGAGCGAGTGGATCGCGCTCCGCGACGCGCCGGGCCCGGTCCTCGTGCAGGGCAGCGGGCCGCGCCACCAGCTGCTCGAGCGCTTCCGGGAAGCGGGCGACGCGGTGCTGCTCGGCACCGGCAGCTTCTGGCAGGGCGTCGACGTGCCGGGGCCCGCGCTGCGGCTCGTCGCGATCGACAAGCTGCCGTTCGCGGTCCCGGGCGACCCGCTGGTGCAGGCGCGCCTCGACGCGATTCGCCGCGCCGGCGGGGATCCGTTCGTCGAATCGCAGCTGCCGGAGGCCGTGCTCGCGCTGAAGCAGGGCGTCGGCCGGCTGATCCGCGACTTCGGCGACCGCGGCCTCGTCGTGATCGGCGACCCGCGTCTTCGCACGCGCTCGTACGGCCGCATCTTCCTGAAGAGCCTCCCGGACATGCCGGTCGTCGACGAGCTCGACGACGCGCTCGCGTTCGCGGCGTCGCTCGCGCCGGAGGCCGCGGTCCCATGAACCTGCTCGCGATCGAAACGTCGAGCCCGGTCGGCTCGATCGCGCTGCTTTGCGGCGGCGACGTGCTCGAGCGCTTCATCGAGACACCCCGCGAGCAGACGGACCTCGTGCTGCCGTTCATCGACGACGTGCTCTCCGCGGCCGGCCTCGCGCTTGCCGATCTCGACGCGATCGTGTTCGGCCGCGGTCCCGGCTCGTTCACGGGGCTGCGCATCGCCGCGGCCGTCACGCAGGGCCTCGGCTTCGCGTCCGGCGTGCCCGCCGTCGGGGTCTCGAGCCTCGAGGCCCTCGCGCAGCGCGGGTGGCGGGAACTCGGCGTCGACGATGCGCTCGTATGCGTCGACGCGCGCATGCGGGAGGTCTACGCGGCGCGCTACGTGGTGCGGGCCGGCCGCGCGGCGCTGCGGGGCGAGGAGCGGCTCCTCGCGCCGGAGGCGCTGCTCGGCTCGGAGGCGGCCGAAGGCGAGGGCTGGGCGGGGCTCGGCAGCGGCTTCGCGGCGTACCGCGGCGTGCTCGCGCCGCTCGCCGCACGCGCGGCGCGCGTCGTCCCGGACCTCGTGCCGTCCGCCCGCGACCTGCTGGTCGCCGCGGCCGAGGAGGTCGCGGCCGGCCGCGTGCTCGAGCCCGAGGCGGCCCTGCCGGTCTATCTCCGGGACGAGAGCGCCTGGCGGCGGTAGCTCAATCGCTGGCGTCAATCGGTGTCAGGCACCCTTTCCCGGGAAGAAGGTGTCTGACACCGATTTCCGCGTTCACCCCTCTGTAACATTGTGACGCTCTAATTGCGCACCGACATGGAGAAGAAGGTACTGGTCGTCGAGGACGAGGAGCCGATTCGCGACCTGCTGCGTTTCAGGCTCGAGCGTGCCGGCTATGCCGTGTTGTCCGCCGCGACCGGCGCCGAAGCGCGGGCGGCGATCGCGGACGCGCATCCGGACGTCATCGTCATGGACTGGATGCTGCCGGACGTCAGCGGCCTCGAGCTCACGAAGCAGCTGAAGCGGGATCCGGAAACCCGCGGCATTCCCGTCATCATGCTGACGGCCCGCGCCCAGGAGGACGACCGGGTCGCCGGTCTCGAGGGCGGCGCGGACGACTACGTCGTGAAGCCGTTCTCGCCGCGCGAGCTCCTCGCCCGGATCAAGGCCGTGATGCGGCGGGGCGCCGTCGAGGACGACGAGGTGCTGACGGCGGGCCGCCTCGTGCTCGACCCGGCGAGCTATCGCGTGACCGTCGACGGCGAGGAGGTCGTCCTCGCGCCGACGGAGTTCCGGCTGCTCAAGTTCCTCATGGAGCATCCGGACCGCGTCTACACCCGTGCGCAGATGCTCGACCGCGTCTGGGGCGGCAACGTGTACATCGAGGAGCGCACGGTGGACGTGCACATCCGGCGGCTGCGTCAAGCCTTGACCCCCTTCGGATACGATAGACTCATTCGGACCGTCCGAGGGGCCGGCTACGGGTTTTCGCCGGATCGAGCGTGAGACTGCCGCAACGCTGGGTATCGCAACTTGGGATTCTGACCACCTGGCTCGTCGTCGCGCTGCTGCTCGGCGCGTGGTTCGGCGGCGTGAGCTGGTGGATCGTGGGTGCGCTCGGCATCTACCTCGCGCACGTGCTCCGGCAGGTCTATCTGCTCGACCGGGTCCTCGAGGGCGAGAAGCGCATGCCGAGCTTCGAGACGCGCGGTCTCTGGGCCGAGATGTTCGCCCGCGTCGACAAGATCCGGGCGAAGTCCCGCAGCCGCAAGAAGAAGTATCACCGGCTGCTGCGCGAGGTCTGGGAGAGCACGGGCGTGCTGCGCGATGCGGGGATCATCCTGAACGCGGCGAACGAGATCCTGTGGTTCAACCCGGCGGCGACGCGCCTGCTCGGGCTCGATCCGTCGCGCGACATCGGCAATCGGCTCGACAATCTCGTCCGCCACCCGGATTTCGTCCGGCATCTCGCCGAGCCGAAGGGCGAGGACGTGACGATCCCGTCGCCGCACCGACCGGACTGCTGGCTGTCGATCACTTTGATCCCGTACGGACAGAATCAGCGGCTCGCGATCGTCCGCGATATCACGCGGCAAATGAGGCTCGAGACGATGCGGCGCGACTTCGTCGCGAACGCGTCGCACGAGCTGCGCTCGCCGCTGACGGTGATCAGCGGCTATCTCGACGCGCTCGCGGAGGATGACGAGCTGCCGGAGAGCTGGCGGCGGCCCGTGTCGGAGATGCAGCGGCAGGCGGAGCGGATGACCGGGATCCTCGAGGACCTGATCGAGCTGACGCGCCTCGAGTCCGCCGAGCCGGCCGCGCGGCAGGATTTCGTCGACATCGCCGCGCTGCTCGGCCAGATCGTCGACGAGTTCCGGCAACGGGCGGAGGGGAAGACGCTGGAGCTTCACGTCGAGACCGACGCGGCGCTGCTCGGCAAGGAGGTCGAGATCCATTCGATCGCCTACAACCTGATCGACAACGCAGTCAGGTTCACGCCGCCGTCCGGCCGGATCGACGTGACGTGGCGGCCGGACGGTGACGGTGCCGCCCTCGTCGTCGCCGACACCGGCATCGGGATCCCGCGCGACCAGATTGCGCGGGTGACGGAGCGCTTTTATCGGGTCGACCCGGGCCGCTCGCGCGCGACCGGCGGCACCGGGCTCGGCCTCGCGATCGTGAAGCACGCGCTGCAGCGCCACGGCGGCTCGCTCGAGATCGACAGCCGCGAAGGCGAGGGCAGCACGTTCACGTGCCGGTTCCCGGCGGCGCGGATCGCGCGCCGGGGCGGGGAGGCGGGACGCACGGCGTCGGCCCAGGCCGCCGTTTAGCCGTCGTATAATCCCTTTCCTTTTGAGCCGCGGCCGGGCGGCGGAGTCGGGCGATGGAAGTCGAAGATCTGGGGCACCACATCTCAAGGCGCTTCAACGAGGACCTCGAGCGGGTCCGCAACGCCGTGCTGACGATGGGCGGGCTGGTCGAGGATCAGCTCGATCGCGCGATGCGCGCGCTGGCGGAGGCGGACAGCGAGCTGGGCCTCAAGGTCGCCGAGAACGACGCGAAGGTCAACAGGATGGAGGTCAGCATCGACGAGGAGTGCAGCCGCATCCTCGCGACCCGTGCGCCCGCCGCCGGCGACCTCCGGCTGATCATCGCGATCATCAAGACGATCACGGATCTAGAGCGGGTCGGCGACGAGGCGGAGAAGATCGGCGTGCTGGCCGCGCGGCTCGCCGGGCAGGAGCGGCCGTCGACGAACTACCGCGAGCTGCGCAATCTCGCGCAGCACGTGAAGGAGATGCTGCGCGGCGCGCTCGATGCGTTCGCGCGTCTCGACGCCAAGGCGGCGCTGGCCGTCGTGAAGGCGGACGACGTCGTCGACGAGGAGTACGAGTCGATCTATCGTCAGGGCCTCACGTTCATGATCGAGGATCCGCGCACGATCTCGCGGGTCATGGACACGATGTGGGTCGCCCGCGCGCTCGAGCGCATCGGGGACCATGCGAAGAATATTTGCGAGTATGTGATATTCATGGTGCACGGAAAGGACCTGAGGTATACGGGGCTCGACCACATCGAGGCGGAGGTCCAGGAGGCGGTGCGCCGTCGGGAGAGCCGCTCATGATCGCCGCGGCGGGCGCGGGTGCGCCGCGGGCGTGGCTCGGCACGCGCACGGGACGGCGGCTGCTGAACGGGCTCGGCGTCGCGATCGTCGTCGCGCTGATGGTGTACGCGCTCTATCAGGAGCACGTCGTCGGGCTCGAGGCGTGTCCGTTGTGCATTTTTCAGCGCGGCGCGATGATCGCGCTCGGCATCGTGTTCCTCGCGGCGGCGCTGCATGCGCCGACGGGGTGGGGCGCCAGAGTGTACGCGGGGCTCGGCGTGGTGACGGCGCTGACCGGCATCGGCATCGCCGGATGGCACGTGCGGATGCAGAACCTGCCGCCCGAGGCCGTGCCGGCCTGCGGCCCCGGGCTCAACTACTACTTCGAGACTTTCCCGGTGCTCGAGGCACTCAGCTACGTCTTCACCGCATCCGGCGAGTGCGCGGAGATCAACTGGTCGTTTCTCGGCCTCAGCATGCCGGCGTGGGTGCTGATCTGGTTCGTGCTGCTCGGCGGCCTCGTCGTCGCGGCGAACTGGGCGCGCCTGCCGCGCTGACAAGCGGCCTCCGTCGAAAAAAGGTGTCAGACACCTTTTTCGGAAAAAATGGTGTCAGACACCTTTTTTCTGAGAATTCGTGTCAGACACCTTTTTGGGGAGATGGCGGATAGTGGTGTGTGTCAGACTCCCTTTGGCGTTTCGTCCAGCAGCTCCGCTGTTAGGGGTCTTGCGCGGACTTTCGGGGTCGTCCCCGCTTGCGCCTTCCGAGCGGGTGCTGCACGGCCGTCTCCATTTTCTTTCTGAACGCGGCGTCTCCGACGGGCGTCCCGGTATTAAGGCCTTCCCGAATTGCTTCCAGCGTCCCCTGCGGCAGGGCTTCACGGATCAGATCGCGATACTGGAGCGCGCGCTGAGAAGAAGTGCTCCCGAGGGACAGGAAGCTCGGATGTGGCGTGATCAGGGACGATACTGTGGCCGTCGAGTTCGCTCTATGGCTGCTCCAGCGGTACATGTCGGGGTGTTGGACGATTCCTGCGCGGACGGGGTTGAGCTCGATGTACCGGTAACACGCGAGACAATATCGGTCCGAGTCGACGGGTGACGCGCGAAACCTCCCCTCCCAGAGCGCACCCTTCCGCTCGTAGCGTCTGTTGAAGCGCGCCGAATAACGGCCGGCGACGTACTGCAGCAGGCGAGAGGGGCCTTCGGGAAGGTCCGACGTGAGGAGCAAGTGCACGTGGTTCGTCATGAGGACGTAAGCGTGAATGCTCGTCTGGAACCGGCGCGCTCCGGTATGCAGCAGCGCGAGATAGTCGCGGTAGTCGTGGGTTGCGCGAAACGTTGCGTCGCGATCGTGCCCCCGTTGGACGACGTGGAAGGTCAAGCCGGGCAGTCGTATCCGACGCGCTCGCCCCATAGCGGTATACCAGCGCAAGACAAGAAGGGAGGCGACGAGCGTAAACGGCTCCGCATCTTCCTGACAGCGGTCAATTCGCGCGCAAGGCACGGAAACGGCGAAAAGGTGTCTGACACCAATTTCCCGAGAAAAGGTGTCTGACACCAATTTTCGGGAAAAAGGTGTCTGACACCTTTTTCAGAGGAGGAGGCGCTCGGCGATGCGGTAGTAGATCCGCTCGAGGCGCACGAGGTCGTCGATCGCGACGCATTCGTTGACCTTGTGGATCGTCGCGTTGATCGGGCCGAGCTCGACGACGTCGATGCCGTAAGGGGCGATGAAGCGGCCGTCGGACGTGCCGCCGCTCGTCGAGAGCTCCGGCCGCTCGCCCGTCTCGTGCGC
>Ga0079224_100002466_pt1 | contig 22474 bp, 22 predicted proteins | sample Stecom2015_FD_80414 | JGI IMG/M metagenome (GOLD analysis project Ga0079224, IMG submission 80414) | Agricultural soil microbial communities from Utah to study Nitrogen management - Steer compost 2015 | ecosystem: Environmental > Terrestrial > Soil > Agricultural land | place: USA: Utah...
CAACGTCTCCACCGCAACACGCGACCGCGGATCCTGCGACAACATCGCATCCAAAATCGTGTCACTGATCGCGTCACAAATCTTGTCCGGATGACCCTCAGTCACGGACTCACTGGTGAACAGACGCTGGACGGGCACGGATGGCACCTACCTCTCGCTTCGGTCAGGACGCCTTCACCCTATCGGCGGCAGCACCCGTTTCCTGGAATGTGAGACGTCGCCGGTCACCCCTGGTCGGCGACAGGGTCCGCGGCGTCGGCCGGGTCCACCCCGAGCAGTCGAGCGGCGGCGTCCCACACCGTGGCCGCCAGCTCCGACTTGGCGCCCAGCGGGATCCGCTCCTCGGCGCCGTCCGCGGCCAGCAACCACCCCGTATTGTCCTCGGTCTCGAACGCCTTGCCGTCCCCGACGGCGTTGACGACGAGCAGGTCGCAGCCCTTGCGCTTGAGCTTGGCCCGCGCATGGTCGAGGACACTGCCGTGGGCGTCCCCCGTCTCGGCCGCGAATCCGACGACGATCTGCCCGTCGCAGCGGTGCCGGACGAGATCGGCGAGGATGTCGCGGTTCCGGGCGAGTTCGATCACCGGATCCGGGGCGTCGTCGCTCTTCTTGATCTTGTGGTCCACCTCGCCCACGGGCCGGAAATCCGCGACGGCGGCGGCCATGACGACGACGTCGGCATCCCGCGCGGCGGCATCGACCGCGGCGCCCAGTTCGGCCGCGCTCGACACCGGAACGAGGTCGGCACCGGCGGGTGCGGGCAGGGCGTCGGTGTGCGCAGACACGAGCGTGACGTGCGCGCCGCGCTGCGCGGCCACCCGCGCGAGCGCGTAGCCCTGTTTGCCGGACGAACGGTTGCCCAGGTGGCGGACGGGGTCCAGGCGTTCGCGGGTGCCGCCGGCGGAGACGACGACGCGGCGGCCCTCGAGGTCGCGGGGCAACGCGTCGCCGCGGGCCAGCAGGAGCCGCGCGAGGTCGACGATCTCGTGCGGGTCGGCGAGCCTGCCCTTGCCGCTGTCGACGCCCGTGAGTCTGCCAGAGGCCGGTTCGGCCACGACGGCGCCGCGCGACCGGAGCGTGGCGACGTTGTCGCGGGTGGCGGGGTGCTCCCACATCTCGGTGTGCATAGCGGGAAAGAACGCCACGGGACACCGGGCGGTGAGCAGGGTTCCGGTGAGCAGGTCGTCGGCAAGCCCGTGGGCCGCCTTGGCGAGCAGGTCGGCCGTCGCGGGCACGACGATGACGAGGTCGGCATCCTGCCCGATGCGCACGTGCTGCACCTCGGGCACCGCCGTGAAGACCCCCGTGTGCACGGGATGACCGGAGAGGGCTTCGAACGTGGCGGCCCCGACGAAGTTCAGGGCTGCCTCGGTCGGCACGACACGGACGTCGTGGCCGGTTTCGGTGAGTCCGCGCAGAACCTCGCAGGCCTTGTAGGCCGCGATGCCACCGCCGACCCCGAGAACGATCCGCTTCATATCAGTACGTCCTACGGCCGAGGGCGGCGGAAAGCAACGTGCGCGTCGACACGCGGCCGCGCTCCACACCGCCCGGTGCGACGGTTCGGCCCACCCCGGACACGACGCGGCCCGGCTCGGGTACCCGCGATGCGGTACCCCGAGCCGGGCCGTGGACGCCGTGGAAGGCCGGCCGAGCCGTCGTCACTCGCCTTCGGTGTGCTCGAGAAGGCCTGCGTGGATCTCGCGGAGCGCGATGGACAGCGGCTTCTCGCGCGGACCCGGCTCGACGAGCGGGCCGACGTACTCGAGCAGGCCCTCACCGAGCCGCGCGTAGTAGTCGTTGATCTGGCGCGCACGCTTGGCCGAGTAGACCACGAGCGCGTACTTCGAGCTGACCTTGTCGAGCAGGTCGTCGATGGGCGGGTTGGTGATGCCCTCGAGCTGCTCGCTCTGCGGGCCCAACGTGAACGCGGTCACTACTGCTCCGAATCTGCGAAAGCGTCGGTGTCGGGAATCAGTCGGAAATCAATGGGCACCGGGCGGCACCCCGGGTCAGTCCGGGGAGCCGGACGCACCGTTGACCAAGTCTAACAACTCGCGTGCGGCCGTCTTCACATCGGCATTGACGACCTGCGCGTCGAACTCGCTGGCAGCGGCCAGTTCGCGCTCGGCCTCCCCGAGACGGGCCTGCACGGCCTCGATCGCCTCGGTGCCGCGCCCGGTCAGCCGGTCGACCAGCTCGCCCCACGACGGCGGCAGGAGCATGACCAGCTGCGCGTCCGGCATGGCCTGACGGACCTGCCTGGCGCCCTGGAGTTCGATCTCGAGCACGGCCGGCCTTCCGGCCTCGAGGGCCCGCTCCACCGGCTCGCGGGGCGTGCCGTAGCAGTTGCCCGCGAATTCGGCGTGCTCGAGGAAGCGGCCTTCGGCCACCATCGCGTCGAACGTCGCACGGTCGACGAAGTGGTAGTGCGCTCCGTCCACCTCGCCCTCGCGCGGTGCGCGCGTGGTCATCGAGATGCTGAAGAAGATGTCCGGGTCGAGGGCACGCAGCTCACTGACCACACTCGACTTTCCGACCCCGGACGGGCCCGATACGACGGTGAGCCGGCGCCGGGCGGTCGTGCCCGACACCGGCTCACCGGATGCCCTCCGGCCGCCGCGCACGCCGGCCTGGTTCGAGCCGCGCTGTCGCTGCTCGCTCACTCGCCGCTGAACTCGGCGAGCAGCGCCTTGCGCTGCCGTTCACCGAGGCCACGCAGACGACGGCTGGCCGCGATCTCGAGGCGCTCCATCGTCTGCTGCGCACGTACCTTGCCCACGCCCGGCAGAGCCTCCAGCAGAGCGGAGACCTTCATCTTGCCGAGCACCTCGTCCTCGTCGGCCTGCTTCAGCACATCAGCGAGGGTCGTACCGCCGCGCTTGAGCCGCTCCTTGAGCTCCGCGCGGGCGCGACGGGCGGCGGCGGCCTTCTCCAGCGCCGCAGCACGCTGTTCCTCGGTGAGCTGGGGAAGTGCCACGTTTTCCTCCGGTACTACTCAAAATTCTGGGTGGGTGTGGCGACCGTACCCACCCCTGACCTGGACTCACAATGCGGGGGTGAGCGCTGAAAGCGGGCCTGTGAGACCCGGGAAACCCCGGGACCGTGCGGCCTGCCGGCGCCCGGCGTGCCACGACTGGAGGCCGCGGCACGCGACCCGGGAAGACCCTACCCGTGGCGTCCTCCCCGATCGCCACAAGCCGGAAAACCGCCTCCCGGGCGGCGGACACGATGACACCGCCTACCCCCGCCGCGCCATCTTGGTGAACAGCCTAGTGCAAGATCAACATCCCGGTAGACCTGGGGATCGGTTCGCGTACGCTAACCGGACGCGGGCCGGCCGGCCCCCACTTCACCCCACGGCGCACCGGCCGTGATCCGCCTCAGTTCGGCCTGGACGCCGCGCAGCCTCTCCCGCATCGAAGCCGGGTCGGGCCCGGCCCGCAGCAGGTCGCGGGACGAGGCCGGAAGCACCGCCGGCAGGGCCGTTCCGAACACCGCGGAGAGATCCTCCGCGGTGGCTCCCTGCGCCCCGAAACCCGGCGCGAGAATTGGGCCGTTCAGCCCAGCGAGGCGAAGCTCACCCGGGACGTTCGTCGCACCGACGACGACGCCGACGTCACCGACCGGCTCCGCTCCGGCGTTGCGCTCGGCCAGCTGATCCACAATGGACTGGGCCACCGAGATGCCGCCGGCGTCGGCGGTCTGCACCGCCCGCCCGTCCGGATTCGACGTGCGGGCCAGCACGAACACCCCCCTGCCGTGTTCGGCCGCGGTGGCGAACGCCGGTTCCAGCGCCCCGACACCGAGGTAGGGCGAGACCGTCACCGCGTCGGCGGCCAGCGGTGCCCCCTCGGACAGGTACGCCTCGGCGTAGGCCGCCATCGTCGAGCCGATGTCCCCGCGCTTGACGTCGAGCAGCACGAGCGCGCCCGCCTCGCGGCACCGCGCGATGACGCGTTCGAGGACCGCCACGCCCTTCGCGCCGTACGCCTCGAAGAAGGCCGACTGCGGCTTGACGATCGCGACGTGCTCGGCGAGGGCCTCCGCCGCGGTCAGCGCGAACCGTTCGAGACCGCTCGCGTCGGCGGGCAGGCCCCATTCCGCCACCAGGCCGGGGTGCGGGTCGATGCCGGCGCACAGCGGCCCGCGCGCGGTGATCGCGCGGGCCAGCCGTGCCCCGAACCGTTCGCTCACGAGGAGGCCCGCAGTGCCGCCTGCAGCTTCTGCAGGGCACGCACTCCCACGTCTCCCCTGATCATCGCCTCGATGCCGTGCACGGCCGCGGAGGCGCCCTGCACGGTCGTGACACACGGGATGCCGCGGGCCACGGCCGCGCTGCGGATCTCGTACCCGTCGATCCGCGGTCCGCTGTTGCCGTACGGGGTGTTGATGACCATGTCGACCCCGCCGTCGAGGATGAGCTCCACGACGTTCTTCTCCCCCGCGTCCGCACCGGCGGCGACCGCGGGAGTCACGGCGTCCTCGTGCTGCTTGCGCACGACACGGCAGGACACGCCGTTGCGGCGCAGCACCTCGGCCGTGCCCTCCGTGGCGACCACCTCGAAGCCGAGGTCGGCGAGCCGCTTGACGGGGAACACCAGCGACCGCTTGTCCCGGTTGGCCACCGACACGAACACGGTGCCGCTGGTGGGCAGCGATCCGTAGGCACCGGACTGCGACTTGGCGAACGCGGTGCCGAACGCGGTGTCGACCCCCATGACCTCGCCGGTGGACTTCATCTCCGGGCCGAGCAGCGAGTCGACGCCGTGTCCCTCCGGGGTGCGGAAGCGGTGGAACGGGAGCACGGCCTCCTTGACCGCCACCGGCGCGTCGACCGGCAGGTCTCCGCCGTCACCGTCGGCCGGCAGCACGCCGCGGCCACGCAGGTCCTTGATCGACGAGCCGGTCATGATCAGCGACGCCGCCTTGGCCAGCGGCACGGCGGTCGCCTTCGACACGAACGGCACCGTGCGGGACGCCCGCGGGTTCGCCTCGAGCACGTACAGCACGTCGTCCTTGAGCGCGTACTGCACGTTCAGCAGACCGCGGACGCCCACACCCCGCGCGATCGCCTCGGTCGAGCGGCGCACCTGCTCGAGGTCCGTACGGCCCAGCGTGATCGGTGGCAGGGCGCACGCCGAGTCGCCGGAGTGCACGCCCGCTTCCTCGATGTGCTCCATCACGCCGCCGAGGAACAGCTCCTCGCCGTCGAAGAGGGCGTCGACGTCGATCTCGATCGCGTCGTCGAGGAACCGGTCGACCAACACCGGGTGTTCGGGCGTCACCTCGGTGGCGCGCACGATGTAGTTCTCGAGCGAGGGCTCGTCGTAGACGATCTCCATGCCCCGGCCGCCGAGCACGTACGAAGGGCGCACCAGCACGGGGTAGCCGATCTCGTCGGCGATCTGCTTGGCACCCTCGAACGAGGTGGCGGTGCCGAACTTCGGCGCGGGCAGGCCTGCCGAGGTGAGCACCTCGCCGAACGCGCCGCGGTCCTCGGCGTGGTTGATCGCCTCCGGCGGCGTACCGACCACGGGCACGCCCGCGTCGGCGAGCCGCTGCGCCAGGCCCAGCGGAGTCTGCCCGCCCAGCTGGACGATGACGCCCGCGACCGTGCCCGACTCCTGTTCGGCGCGCACCACCTCGAGCACGTCCTCGAACGTCAGCGGCTCGAAGTACAACCGGTCCGAGGTGTCGTAGTCGGTCGAGACGGTCTCGGGGTTGCAGTTGAGCATCACGGCCTCGAAGCCCGCCTCGCGCAGCGCCAGCGCGGCGTGCACGCACGAGTAGTCGAACTCGATGCCCTGGCCGATGCGGTTGGGCCCGGAGCCGAGGATGAGCACCTTCGGCTTGTCCGGCTGGGGCGTCACCTCCGACTCGGCGGCGGGATCGGACTCGTAGGCCGAGTAGTGGTACGGCGTGCGCGCCGCGAACTCGGCGGCGCACGTGTCGACCGTCTTGAACACCGGGTGCACGCCGAGCCGCTGGCGCAGCGAACGGACCCCGGCCTCGCCCGCGAGTTCGGGGCGCAGCGCCGCGATCTGCCGGTCGGACAGCCCCGTCCGCTTGGCCCTGCGCAGCAGCTCGCCCGACAGCACCGGGGCGTCGCGGACCTCGGCCCCGACCTCGCCGATCAACGCGATCTGGTCGATGAACCACGGGTCGATGCCGCTGGCCTCGTGCACCTGCTCCGGCGTGGCACCGAGCCGCAGCGCGCGCTCCACGGCGTAGAGGCGGCCGTCGTGCGGCGTACGCAGTTCGTCCAGAGTGGACTCGAGCGTCGCGCCCTCGGGGTCCGGGCTGGTCCAGAACCCGACGCGCTTGGTCTCCATCGACCGCATCGCCTTGCCCAACGCCTCGGGGAAACTTCGCCCGATCGCCATGGCCTCGCCGACGCTCTTCATCGTCGTGGTCAGCTCGGGATCGGCGCCGGGGAACTTCTCGAACGCGAACCGCGGCACCTTCACCACGACGTAGTCGAGCGTCGGCTCGAAGCTCGCCGGGGTCTCGCCGGTGATGTCGTTGCTGATCTCGTCGAGCGTGTAGCCGATGGCGAGCCGCGCCGCGATCTTGGCGATCGGGAACCCGGTGGCCTTCGACGCCAGCGCCGAGGAGCGGGACACGCGCGGGTTCATCTCGATGACGACCATGCGCCCGTCGTCCGGGTTGATCGCGAACTGGATGTTGCAGCCGCCGGTCTCCACGCCCACGGCGCGCAGCACGTCGATGCCGACGTCCCGCATCCGCTGGTACTCGCGGTCGGTCAGGGTCATCGACGGGGCCACGGTGACCGAGTCGCCCGTGTGCACGCCCATGGCGTCGACGTTCTCGATCGAGCAGACGACCACCACGTTGTCGTGGCCGTCACGCATCAGCTCGAGCTCGTACTCCTTCCACCCGAGCACGCTCTCCTCGATGAGCACCTCGGTCACGGGGCTCTCCTCGAGCCCGAGCGCGGCCAGGCGCTCCATCTCCTCCTCGGTGTGCACCATGCCCGAGCCGAGACCGCCCATGGTGAACGACGGGCGGATGACGACGGGCAGGCCGACCTCGGCGACGGTCGCGCGGACCTCCTCCATCGAATGACAGACCGCACTGCGGGGCACGTCCCCGCCGACCTGCCGGACGATGTCCTTGAACTTCTGCCGGTCCTCACCGCGCTGGATCGCGTCGATGTCGGCGCCGATGAGCTCGACGCCGTACTTCTCGAGCACGCCGTTGTCGTGCAGGGCCACGGCGCAGTTCAGCGCCGTCTGCCCGCCCAGGGTCGCCAGCAGCGCGTCGGGTCGTTCGGCGGCGATGACCTTCTCGACGAACTCCGGGGTCACCGGCTCGATGTAGGTCGAGTCCGCGAACTCCGGGTCGGTCATGATCGTGGCCGGGTTGGAGTTGACGAGGCTGACTCGCAGGCCCTCCTGGCGCAGCACACGGCACGCCTGGGTTCCCGAGTAGTCGAACTCGGCCGCCTGGCCGATGACGATCGGCCCCGAGCCGATCACGAGCACGTGCTCGATGTCAGTGCGCTTGGGCATCAGTTCCGCGCCTCCATGAGCGAGACGAATTCGTCGAACAGCGGGTCGGCGTCGTGGGGGCCCGCCGCCGCTTCGGGGTGGTACTGCACGGAGAACGCGGGCACATCGAGGCAGCGGACGCCTTCGACCGTGTCGTCGTTCGGGCAGTGATGGCTGATCTGAGCGGCACCGAACGGCGACTCGAACCGCTGGCCGGGTTCGCCCTCGAGCGCGAACCCGTGGTTCTGCGCGGTGATGGCGACCCTGCCGGTGGCGGCGTCGATCACCGGGATGTTGAGGCCCCGGTGGCCGTACCGCATCTTGTACGTCCCGAGCCCGAGCGCGCGGCCGAGGATCTGGTTGCCGAAGCAGATGCCGAACAGCGGGATCTCCCGCTCCAGCACCGACTTCGTCAGCTCGGTCGCGTGGTCCTGGGTCTGCGGGTCGCCAGGGCCGTTGGACAGGAACACCCCGTCGGCCTCGACCGCCAGCAGATCGTCCACCGTGGACGATGCGGGCAGCACGTGCACCTCGATGCCACGCTCGGCCATCCGCCGCGGCGTGTTCGACTTGATCCCGAGGTCCAGCGCCGCCACCCGGAACCGGGCCTGGCCCGCCGCGGGCACGACGTACGGCTTCGCCGTCGTCACCTCACCCGCGAGGTCGGCACCGGCCATCGCCGGGCTCGCGGTCACGGCCTCGATCATCTCGTCCGGTCCGGCCAGGCCGTCGCCGGAGAACACGCCCGCGCGCATGGCGCCGTGCTCGCGGATGTGGCGGGTGAGCGTCCGGGTGTCCACATCGGAGATACCGACGATCCCCTGCGCCTGCAGCTCGTCGTCGAGACTGCGCGTCGCACGCCAGCTCGACGGGCTGCGCGCGGGATCGCGCACCACGTAACCGGCGACCCAGATGCGCTTCGACTCGTCGTCCTCGTCGTTCCACCCGGTGTTGCCGATCTGCGGCGCCGTCTGCACCACGATCTGCCTGCGGTAGGACGGGTCGGTCAACGTCTCCTGATAGCCCGTCATGCCCGTGCAGAACACGACCTCGCCGAGCGTGGAACCCTGAGCACCGTAGGCGGTGCCCCGGAAAATGCGGCCGTCCTCGAGCACGAGTGCGGCCGGTGCACGTGTGCCGGTCATACCTGGGCACCTCCCTTGACCTTGTCGATCCACTCCGGATACACGCCGCGATCGTCCGCGCGGAAGCCCGTGTCGACCTCCACCGCGTCGTCGCCCTCGCCGGCACGCCAGGTCACGATCAACAGGCTGTCGGTGCCCATGACCTTGCCCGCCATGCCCTTACCGGTGGCCACCGCGGTGATCGCCGCGCGCGGGATCCAGAACCCGGGCATGCCCGCGCGGTCGACGTCGATCCCGTCGGCGTGCAGGCGCAACGTCGCCGGCCCGCGCAGCCCCGCGCCGCGCGTCACGATGCGCTCCTGCCAGTGCCCGGCGTACGTGGTCGCCACGTACAGCCCCGTCGTCTCCAGCTGCGGCGCGCCCGGATCGGCAGGCCGCTGCGGGAACGGAGGGATGCGCACGCTCTGCGTCCGCGCCTGTCGTCGCCAGCCTCGCCACATGCCGTAGACGCACAGCAGCAGCAGCGCGACGAACACCAGCGTCAGCAACAGCCTGTCCATCAGTCACTCTTCCCTTCACGTGCCGTGATCCGCCCACGCAGCAGCGTGGCCGTCACCACGGCCGGCAGTCGCATCCCCTCGAACGGGGTGTTCTCGGAGACGCTCGCGAACTCCGCTCCCCGCACGGTCCACTCGGCATCCGGGTCGACGAGAACCAGGTTCGCCGGCTCCCCTTCCGCCAACGGCCTGCCCTGGTCGGGCAGCCGCGCGATCTCCGCGGGCCGCTCACTCATCACCCGCGCCACGCCGCGCCAGTCGAGCAGCCCCGGCCGCACCATCGTCTGCGCCACGACCGACAGCGCCGTCTGCAGTCCGAGCATGCCCGGCCGCGCGGCACCCCATTCGCAGCACTTGTCCTGCTCCGCGTGCGGCGCGTGGTCGGTGGCGACACAGTCGAGCACGCCGTCGGCCAGCGCCTGGCGCAGCCGGTCGACGTCACGCTCGGCGCGCAGCGGAGGGTTGACCTTGTTGACCGGGTCGTAGGTCTCGAGCCGCTCGTCGGTGAGCAACAGATGGTGCGGGGTCACCTCGGCGCTGACCTCGACCCCGAGCTCCTTCGCCCAGGTCAGCACGTCCACGGTACCCGTCGTGGAGACGTGGCAGATGTGCAGTCGAGCACCCGCGTGCCTGGCCAGGATGCAGTCCCGCGCGACGATCGACTCCTCCGCCGACGACGGCCAGCCCGCATACCCCAGCCGCGAGGCACGCTCGCCCTCGTGCGCCTGCGCGCCCTGGGTCAACCGCGGCTCCTCCGCGTGCTGCGCCACGACCACACCCAGCGCCGTCGAGTACTCGAGCGCCCTCCGCATCACCAGCGGATCGGCCACGCACACCCCGTCGTCGGAGAAGACCCGCACCTGAGCCTCCGAGGCGGCCATCGTGCCCATCTCGGCGAGCCGCTCCCCCTTCAGCCCCACCGTGACCGCACCCACCGGGTGCACGTCGACGAGCCCGACCTCCTCGCCACGCCTGCGCACATGGCCCGTGACGAGCGCGTTGTCGGCGACCGGGTCCGTGTTGGCCATCGCGAACACCGCCGTGTACCCGCCCAGCGCCGCGGCCCGCGAGCCGCTCTCGACGGTCTCCGTGTCCTCGCGGCCCGGCTCCCGCAGATGCGTGTGCAGGTCGACGAACCCGGGCAGCAGCACCTGGCCGCGGGCCTCGATCCGCTCCGCCGACTCGGGCGCCTCCACCGTGCCCGGCGCACCGATCTCGGCGATCACGCCGTCGGCAACGAGCACGTCCACCGGATCGCCCTCGCCGTACGGCCGCGCGCCCGTGATGAGAACGTCCGCCTGCCGAGTATCAGACATGGTGGTCTCCATCTCCTGCGGGACACCCTCCCCTACTGCGGCGGAGAAGCGTGCCGCAGCGGGGGCCCATCCCGGTCGACCCCCATGTCCGGAAGAAGCAACGAGTATCAGCCATGGTGGTCTCCGTCTCCTGCCAGCAAGTGGTACAGCACCGCCATCCGCACGTGGACGCCGTTGCGCACCTGGTCGGTGATCGCCGCCCGCGGGTTGTCCGCCACCGACGAGGCGATCTCCATCCCACGCAGCATCGGCCCCGGGTGCAGTACCACCGCATGCTCGGGCAGCATCGCCAACCGCTTCTCGTTGAGCCCGTACGCCACGGAGTACTCCCGCGCCGACGGGAAGAACCCTCCGTGCATCCGCTCCGCCTGGACGCGCAGCATCATCACCGCGTCCACGGTGGGCAGTTGCGAATCGAGGTCGTAGGCAGTCGTCACCGGCCACTGCTCGACGCCCTGCGGCAGCAGCGTCGGCGGCGCCACGAGCACCACCTCGGCGCCGAGCGTGGCCAGCAGGTGCACGTTCGACCGCGCCACCCGGCTGTGCAGCACGTCGCCGACGATCGCGATGCGCCTGCCCTCGATCGCGCCGAGCCGTTCGCGCAGGGTCGCGGCGTCGAGCAACGCCTGGGTCGGGTGTTCGTGCATGCCGTCGCCCGCGTTGACGACCGCGGTGCGCGTGTCGGCGAGCCAGTCACTCAGCCGCTGCGGAGCGCCCGAGGCCGGGTGCCGGACGATCACGCAGTCGGCGCCGGCGGCCGACAGCGTCAGCGCGGTGTCGCGCAACGATTCGCCCTTGCCGACCGACGAGCCGCCCGCCGAGACGTTCACGACATCGGCGCTCATCCACTTGCCCGCGATCTCGAACGAGACGCGGGTGCGGGTCGAGTTCTCGTAGAACATCGTGATGACCGTGCGCCCGCGCAGGGTCGGCAGCTTGCGGACCTCACGTCCGAGCAGGGTGCGCTTGAGTTCGTCGGCGGTGTCGAGCACCGCCGTGGCCTCGTCCAGGGTGAGGCCGTCGGTGCTGAGCAGATGTTGCATCTACTGCCCCCTGATCAGGACGGCGTCGCGGCCGTCCGTTTCCGCCAACAACACCGACACGTCCTCCGAGCGTGACGTCGGCACGTTCTTGCCCACGTAGTCCGCGCGGATCGGCAGTTCCCGGTGTCCGCGGTCGACCAGCACGGCGAGCTGCACGGCGCGGGGACGTCCGTGATCGCGCAGGGCGTCGAGCGCCGAGCGGATGGTGCGACCGGAGAACAGCACGTCGTCGACGAGGACGACGATCCGGTCGTCGATCCCGCCGGGCGGCAACGCGGTCTCCTCGAGCGGGCGGGTGGGCTTACGGCGCAGATCGTCGCGGTAGAGCGTGACGTCGAGGGCGCCGGCGGGAACGCTCACGCCGGAGAACTCGGCGATGCGCGCGGCGAGCCGATCGGCGAGTGGAGTCCCGCGCGTCGGGATACCCAACAGGACGGGCGGTGGCGGCAGGTCATCGGAGCCGGCGGTGCCGGCGCCCCCTTCGGGAGACGCCAGAGCGGTCTTCTCGATGATTTGGTGCGCCATTCGAGCGATGGTGCGCGCGACGTCGCCGGCCGAGAGCAGCTCGCGCTCGACCGGATCCGCCGCACCACGGGGTGGTGCCACGGTGAGAGCTCCTTTCCCGCCTCACGGGACGGGTCTTTAAAGGATGTCGAACCCCTACTTTAGGAGGTCCGGCACAGACCGTAGCAGCCGTGACGCGCTACCCGATCGAGTGGTCCACCTGTGGCAAACAACTCACCGGGTGCGATGACCTCCTTGACCTGGTGACGACAACGCGTAACCATTACTCTGAGTATTCGACTCACGAGTTCCCTGTCGGTCAGCCGGGCCGATCCGGGGCGAGGAAACGGAGAACCACCACATGGGCGATTACGCCAAGGCGCTCGGGGCCAAGCTCCGCGGTATCCGCCAGCAACAGGGCCTGTCCCTGCACGGAGTCGAGCAGAAGTCCGGCGGCCGCTGGAAGGCGGTCGTGGTGGGCTCCTACGAGCGGGGCGACCGCGCGGTGACGGTCCAGAAGCTGGCCGAGCTGGCCGACTTCTACGGCGTGCCGGTGGTCGAGCTCCTGCCCGAGGGTCGGGTCCCGTCGGGCGCGGAACCCGCGACGAAGATCGTGATCAACCTCGAGCGGCTCCAGCAGCTGCCCGCCGAGAAGGTCGGGCCACTCGCGCGCTACGCGGCGACCATCCAGAGCCAGCGCGGCGACTACAACGGCAAGGTCCTGTCCATCCGGACCGAGGACCTGCGCTCGCTGGCGATCATCTACGACATGACGCCGGGCGAACTGACCGAGCAGCTCATCGACTGGGGAGTGCTGCCGCCGGAGGCCCGTCCCTCCAAGGAGGACTGAACCGACGAAACCGCCTGGGCCGCGAACGGCACCAGGCGGTTTCGTCGATCCGGGCTGTGCGAGCCGGGGTCGCCGCGGGTCAGAGGACGGCGCGCAGCCGGTCGGCGATGCCGCCGATCCTGCCCAGCACGCCGTTGATGAACCGCGGCGAGTCGTCCGTGGACAGTTCCTTCGCCAGGCCGACGGCCTCGTCGATCGCCACGGGGTCGGGCACGTCGGCCGACCACAACATCTCGTAGACGCCGACCCGCAGGATCGCCAGGTCGACGGGCGGCATCCGCTCGAGCGTCCAGCCCTGTGCGTGCTCGGCGAGCAACTCGTCGACCCGCTCCTGATGCGCGTCGAGGCCTTCGACGACCGAGTACGTGTAGTCCGCGACCACGTCGACCTCGGGCGAACCGACGTGATCCCGCAGGACGGCCGCGGGGGAGATCTCGCGCTGCGCCGCTTCGTACAGCAGTTCCACGGCACGGCGCCGCGCGGCGCGGCGGCTGATTCTGCCGCCGCGCCGGGACGAGGACTCGGAGCTCACCGCGGTGCTCACACGCGGCCGAGGTAGCGGCCGTCGCGGGTGTCGACCTTGATCTTCTCGCCGGTGTTGACGAACAGCGGCACCTGCACCTCGGCACCGGTCTCCAGCTTGGCGGGCTTGGTGCCGCCGGTGGAGCGGTCGCCCTGCAGGCCCGGGTCGGTGTGCTCGATCGTCAGTTCGGCCGAGGCGGGCAGCTCGACGTAGAGCGTCTCGCCCTCGTGCTGCGCGACCTGCACCTCGCTGTTCTCCAGCATGAACTTCGCCGCGTCGCCGACGATCTCCGGCGACACCGACACCTGGTCGAACGTCTCGCCGTCCATGAAGACGTAGTCGGTGCCGTCGTTGTACAGGTAGGTCATCGTGCGGCGGTCCACCGTCGCGGTGTCGACCTTGGTGCCCGCGTTGAAGGTCTTGTCCACGACCTTGCCGGAGACCACGTTCTTCAGCGTCGTGCGGACGAACGCGCCGCCCTTGCCCGGCTTGACGTGCTGGAAGTTCACGACAGACCACAGCTGGCCGTCCAGGTTGAGGACCATGCCGTTCTTCAGGTCGTTGGTGCTGGCCACTGGTGTGAGTTCTCCTGTGTCGGGGTCGGGCCGCGCGCTTAGACGACCACGAGTTCCTTCGTGCTGAGGGTGAGGACCTCGGGAGCTGACTCCCGCACGACGAGCGTGTCCTCGATGCGGACTCCACCTCGGCCGGCGAGATACACGCCGGGCTCGACGGTGACCGCCATACCGGCGGCCAGTGTACCGGCGGCCGTCGTGGCCAGACTCGGAGCCTCGTGAACCTCGAGGCCGACGCCGTGACCCAGGCCGTGGAGGAACTCCGCGCCGCGCCCCGCGTCGGCGATCACGCGGCGCGACGTGGCGTCCACCTCGGCGGTGTCGGTGCCGGGAACGGCCGCGGCGACACCCGCTTCCTGCGCGGCGCGGACCAGGTCGTGGATCTCCTTCTGCCACTCCGCCGGTTCGCCGAGCACGACCGTGCGTGTCATGTCCGAGTGGTACCCGTCCACGGTCGCCCCGAAATCGGCCTTGACGAGATCGCCCATGCGCAGCACCGCGTCGGTGGGCCGGTGGTGCGGGATCGCCGAGTGCGCACCCGCCGCCACGATGGACGGGAAGGCCGCGGCCTCGGATCCCTCGTCGAGCATGCGCGCCTCGAGGTCGCGGGCGACGTCGCGTTCCGTCCGGCCCGGCCGCACTCCCCCGTCGGCGAGCAGCGACGCCCACGCACGGTCGGCGGCCGCGCACGCCCTCCGCAGCGCGTCGATCTCGACCTCGTCCTTCACCTCACGCAACCGCTCGACCAGTCCGGGGCTCCTGCGCAACTCCGACTCGCCGGTGACCTCGTCCAGGTCCGCGGCCTGTTCGACACTCACGTGCTGGCTCTCGAACCCGACCCTGCCGTACCGGCAGCGGTCGCCGCCCACGGTGGCCGCGAGCGCCCGTGCGCTGGCCCGGTCCACGACCGTGGTGAGGTCGGGGACCTCGGAGGCGGCCTGCGTCGTGTAGCGGCCGTCGGTGCAGAAGACGGTGTCCTGCTCGCCGCCCGCGTGGAGCAGGAGTGCGGCGTTCGAGCCGGTGAAGCCGGTGAGATAGCGGATGTTACGCAGGTCGGTCACCAGCAGCGCGTCGAGGTCGGCGGCGCCGACGAGCTCGCGCAGTGCCGCCCGGCGGCGGGGATGCGCCTCGGCCTGCGAGTCGGGAGAGGATACGGACATAGCGAGCAGCTTAGGAGCGAGCGTCTCGGGTGGGACCGGCCGGTTGCCCCGTGCGGTTACAGTGACCCGATGGCGCCCTGGGTCCTTCGCACACTCGGCATGGCGGTGCTGCATGCCGCCGCGGCCGTCGCACTCGCCAAGATCGCCGTGTTCCAGCCCGGCGACACGACGTTCGCCCGCGCCGCCGCGCTCGCCCTGCTGGTGGGGGCCGCCGCGCTGTGGGGCGCGCTCGACGGCTGGACTTCGCGCCCCGACAGCGGGCGCACCTGGTTCATCGCCGGACTGGTGGCCGGGCCGCTGGCGGGCGTGCTGAGCGTGATCGGCAAGGCGGTGCTGGTCGACCAGACCGGCACCGGTGAGCTCGGCGCCGCCCTGACCGGCGGAGCGGCGTTCACCGCGCTGCTGGTCATCGTGCCCGCGGCGGTCGGACTGCTCGTGGGCGGGCGGCTGCACCGGCCCGGCGGCGATCTGGACGACGACCCGGAGGAGACCGAGCAGGACTCCCGCACGGGCGATTCGGGCACCGGCGACTCCGGATCCGAGACCACCGGCCGCACCCGTCGGTCGGGGCGCACGCGTACGCGGTCCCGCCGGCACCGCGCCACCGCCGGCCGCGACGCCGACCCCGAGGGCAGCGGCGCAGGCAGTGTGGACGGCGCAGGCAGTGTGGGCGACGCGGACGGTGTGGAGGGCGATGCGTGGAAGGCGCCCGCGGTCGCCGAGATCCCCTCCGGCCCCGATCCCGCGCGCGCCAAGCCCGACGAGCGGGAGGAGACCGTGATGACGGCGAAGCCGCGGCCCTACCGTCATCCGCGGCCGAGCCCGCGCACCCCACGCGGCACCGACGACACCACACGCTGACCCCCGCCGACGGCCAGAGGAAGCCGTGCCGGGCGCGCGGCGGGGTCCTCAGGAGCCCAACGTCGAACCGAGCGCGTAGGAACGCCACCCGTCGGAGGTGATCTCCTCCACCTCCGAGCCGTTCAGCTCGAACGCGTCGGCCGCCCCGTCGGCGACCGGCCAGATGGTGCGGCCGACGAGGAAACCCCTCCCCTCGGGCGATTCCACGGCACGCGCTCCGGCGGGCAGCCGTCCCGCGACGGCGGTGCCGGCGAGGGCCTCCGGCCGCTCGTCGACCATTCCGGACGTCAGGGCCTCCGCCACCGACCTGCGTTCGACCCGCAGCACGCGCCCGTCGGCGACGACGTCCATCGTGCGTTCCGGCGACGGCATCGTGAACCCGTCCAGCGCGGCAAGCGCACCGTCCTCGGTGCCGCATCCGTCGAACCCGGTGGCGTCGACCCCGAACCGCCGCAGGTCGGTGGGCGCCTTGGCCTTGCCGACCCGCGTGGCCTGCACGACGTCGAGCGGCACGCGGCCACAGGGATCCTCGGGCGAGATCCGCGCGTGCCCCTCCGGTGTGCGCACCAGGCCGGGGCCCTCCTCCCACGGGACCGACAGCACCACCGGTTCGTACGGCCGGGCGGAGAAGTCGCGGTTCCAGAAGGTGAGCGTGGTGCCGTCGTCGGTCTGGTGCGCGATGGCGAAGGCGTCCATGGCGTCGATCCACATCAGATCGGCGCTGAACGCGTCGACCACCGAGTGCTCGCGGGGCGCCTCGGGGCTGTCGACGTCGGCGAATCCGTCGGGGCCGAGCGCCTGCACGGTGCCGGAGAAGGTCGGCTCCTGTGCGCGCAGCACGAACTGCCCCGCCCCGTTCCACCCGGCCGCCGCGCCCGTGGTGTCGGTGAACATGAGGTAGAACCAGCCGTCCACGTGCACGGCCGCGGGCTGACCGGCGCCGTAGGTGTTGTCGCGGGTGGTGTCGTGCGCGGCGCGCACGATCGGCTCGTCGACCCGCTTCCACGTCCGGCCGTCGGTGCTGGTGGCCAGGCCGACGGCGTTGCCGTGGTCATGACTGCCCGCGGCGCCGGTGTAGTAGAGGTAGTACACCCCGCCCACGCGGATCACCGAGGGATCGCACGTGTGCTTGCCGTCGAACGAGCCCGGCGACCCCGACAGCACGGCCTCCGGGATACCGCCGCCCGGCGCCCGGAAAGGGCCGTCGAGGCGTGCCGACTGCGCGTGCAGGATGTCATCGCCGGCCGGCCGCGCACTGCCGTACTGGCTGCACCACCACATCCGCGTCGTGTCGCCGTCCTGCATGACGGTGGGGCCGTAGTTGTACGGTGCGTCGGCGCCTCCGGCGGCGACCACGCGGTGACTGCGCCGATCGCGATCGGTCTCGAGGCGCACCGGGTCGGTGTGCTGGGTCTCGGCCTGCGGCCGGCCGGAACCTCCGCCCAGGGGATCGCCCGCCATCTCGGCGTCGCTCGGCGTGCACGAGACGACCAGGGCGGCTCCGGCGAGCGCGGCTCCCACGGACACGCCGCGGCGGCCACGACTCCGCCGGCCGACCGGAAGCCGATCGTCGGTGGGCAGGTCGGGCGAGAGCCGGTCACCGCGACCGCGTCGCGGTCTCCGACCACGGCGTTCGTGCATGGCGCCGACCAACCTCCGTCCCTCCCCCGACGCTCGCGCGCCTCCCCTGCCGCGGCACGCGCCCTCACGCGGGTGGACGCTCAGTCTACGACCGACGTCACCCGGTCGGTGATCACGGTTGCTTCGCGAGCCACTCCAGTGCCAGGCGGTAACCGTCGACGCCGAATCCGGCCAGCACACCCGTCGCGATGTCGGACAACACGCTGTGGTGCCGGAACGACTCACGGCGGTGGACGTTGGAGATGTGCAGCTCCACGAGCGGGCCCCGCAACTGGGCCGCCGCGTCGCGGACCGCGATCGAGTAGTGCGTCCACGCGCCGGCGTTGAGCACGACCGCCGCGCCCAGGTCCGTCGCCTCGTGCAGCCACCCGACCATCTCGCCCTCGTGGTCGGTCTGGCGCACCTCCACATCCAGTCCGAGTTGCTCACCGGTGGACGTGCAGAGTGCCACGAGGTCGTCGTGGGTCGCGGACCCGTAGACGTCGGGTTCGCGGGTGCCCAGCCTGCCCAGGTTGGGCCCGTTCAGGACGAGGACCCTCACAGCAGCAGCCCTCCGCCGCCCGTCGAGGGCTGGTCGTCGGAGGCGATCGCCGAGTAGGCACCCGCCAGCAGCGCCGGGTCGGGGCCTTCGAGCCTGCCCGGCTTGGCGAGTCCGTCGAGCACGACGAACCGGAGCGTGCCGGAACGGGTCTTCTTGTCCGAACGCATGTTGTCGATCAGTTGCGGCAGCGCGTCGGCGTCGTAGCGCGTCGGCAGTCCCAGTGCGTGCAGGACGGTCGTGTGCCGATCGGCGGTGGCGTCGTCGAGCCTGCCCGCGAGGCGGGCGAGTTCGGCGGCGAACACGAGTCCGACGCTCACGGCCGCACCGTGCCGCCAGCGGTACCGCTCGCGCCGCTCGATCGCGTGGCCCAGGGTGTGGCCGTAGTTGAGGATCTCGCGCAGGTCCGCCTCGCGCAGGTCTGCCGACACCACGTCGGCCTTCACCTGGATCGCCCTGCGCACAAGTTCGCCGAGCACCTCGCCCTGCGTGTCGACGGCCGCGGCCGGGTCGGCCTCGATCAGGTCGAGGATCTGCGGGTCGGCGATGAAACCCGCCTTGACGATCTCGGCCATCCCCGCCACGAGCTCGTTCGGCGGCAGGGTGTCGAGCGTGGCGAGGTCGGCCAGCACCGCGGTCGGTTCGTGGAACGCGCCGACGAGGTTCTTGCCCGCCTCGGTGTTGATGCCCGTCTTGCCGCCGACCGCGGCGTCGACCATGCCCAGCAACGTCGTGGGCACGTTGACCAGCCGCACGCCGCGCATCCAGGTCGCCGCCACGAAGCCGGCGAGGTCGGTGACCGCTCCCCCGCCGAGTCCGACGACGACACCCCTGCGGTCCAGGCCCATCTGACCGAGCACGTCCCAGCAGAAGTCGGCGACCTTCAGTGCCTTGCCGTCCTCGGCGTCCGGGATCTCGACCCGATGCGCGTCGAGACCGGCCTCGGCCAGTTCGGCGCGGACCGCCTCGGCGGTCGTCGTCAGGGTCGGCGGGTGGATCAGCGCGACGGTGGAGGCGTCGTGGACGGTGTTGGTCAGCTCGCCCAGCAGGCCGCGGCCCACCAGGACCTCGTAGGGCCGCCCGCTGCGCACCCCGATGCGGACCGGATCGCTGGTCATCACGTGCTCCTCACAGTGCTCGGGTCCGTGCTCGGGTTCCCACCCGAGCTCCGGTGGCGTTCGTCGATGCAGCGCAGTGCCTCGGCGGCGATGTCGTCCGGGGTGCGCTCGTCGGTGCTCACCTCACAGGTGGCGACCTCGCGGTACAACGGCAGCCGGGCGTCGAGCAGGGCCTTGTAGGTGGCGCGGGGGTTCACGCCCGCCAGCAGCGGACGGGCGCTCGACAACCCCGTACGGCGCACCCCCTCGGCCATGCCCACGTTCAGGAAGACGACGGTGTGCTCACGCAGCCGTGCGCGGGTGCGTTCGGACAGGATCGCACCGCCGCCCAGGGCGTACACGCCGTCGTGGTCGGCGAGGGTCGCGGCGATGGTGCGCTCCTCGATGGCCCGGAACGCGTCCTCGCCGTCCTCGGCGAAGATGTCGCTGATCGTGCGGCCCTGGCCGGCCTCGATGTCGGCGTCGGCGTCGGCGAACGCCACGCCGAGCCGCTCCGCCAGCACCCGGCCGACGGTGGTCTTGCCGGATCCCGGCGGTCCCACGACGACGATCGGTCCGTCCGTCCCACCCGTTGCGCCCATCGCGCCCGTTGCGCCCGTTGCGCCCATTGAGCCCATTGCGTTCAGCGCTTCCACCAGTCGTCGAGTCCGGCCACGTACGCCTCGGCGTTGCGCTTGGCCTCGGCCAGCGAGTCGCCGCCGAACTTCTCGAGCGCGGCGTCGGCCAGCACGAGCGCGACGACCGATTCCAGCACCACGCCCGCGCGCGGAACGGCGCAGACGTCGGAACGCTGGTGGATCGCCACGGCCGGTTCGCGGGTCTCGACGTCCAGTGTGGACAGAGCCTTGGGCACGGTCGAGATCGGCTTCATGGCCACGCGGACCCGGAGCGGCTCGCCGTTGGTGATGCCGCCCTCGAGCCCGCCCGCGCGGTTCGAGCGACGGGTGACGCCCTTCGGACCGGGGCCCGGGTCGATCTCGTCGTGTGCCTGGCTGCCCCACCGGTGTGCGGTGGTGAAGCCGTCCCCGACCTCGACACCCTTCATCGCCTGCACGCCCATCAGCGCGCCGGCCAGCTTGGCGTCGAGCCTGCGGTCCCAGTGCACGTGCGAACCGAGCCCCGGCGGCAGGCCGTAGGCCAGCACCTCGATGACGCCGCCGACGGTGTCGCCCGCCTTCCGCACCGCGTCGACCTCGGCGACCATCGCCTCGGTGGCCGCGTCGCCGAAGGCGCGCACCGGGCTCTCGTCGATGGCGGCGAGGTCGTCCGGTCCGGGCAGCTCGCCCTCGGGCGCCTCGGCCGCGCCGATCGACACCACGTGGCTGATCACCTCGACGCCGAGCAGCTGCCGCAGGAACGCGCGGGCCACCGTGCCGAGCGCGGTCCGGGACGCCGTCTCCCTGGCGCTGGCCCGCTCGAGCACGGGCCGTGCCTCGTCGAAGCCGTACTTCTGCATCCCGGGCAGATCGGCGTGACCGGGCCGTGGCCGGGTCAGGGCCTCGTTACGCGCCAGACCTTCGAGGGAGGCGGGATCGACCGGGTCGGCCGACATGACCTTCTCCCACTTCGGCCACTCGGAGTTCTCGATCTGCACCGCGACGGGCCCGCCCTGGGTCCGGCCGTGCCGGACGCCGCCGAGGAACTCGACCTTGTCGGTCTCGAAACCCATCCGCGGGCTGCGTCCGAAACCCAGCCGCCTGCGGGCGAGCTGCTCACCGATGTCGTCCGTCGTCACCTCGACCCCGGCGACCATGCCCTCGAGAATTCCGGCGAGAGCCGGGCCGTGCGACTCACCTGCGGTTATCCAGCGCAACACACCGCCGATCCTGTCACGTCGCGGCGAGGTCACCTCAGAGGCCCTCGGCTACCCGATGCCCGATGTGACCACCCCCATTTCCGCACCCGTTCCCGCGCCGGGGAAGGTCGCCACCAGGCACGCGCCGAGGAGCAGGCCGGGACCGTGCGGCACCCCGCCGTTCCCGCGGGCGGCGACCAGGCAGAACCGCCATCCCGCGGTCCGCACCGCGCGGACTACCCGCGCCACGGCCGCGGTCGTCGCCACCGCCAGCGTGACCAGCGAGGCCAGGCAGGCCGCGACGACGAGCGCGGGCCATCCGACCGCACCGAGCGCACCGCCGAGGGCCGCCGCGAGCTTGACGTCCCCCGCGCCCAACGAGCCCGGCACCACGAACCGCACGAGCAGATGAGCACCGGCGAAGGCAACCACTCCAGCCACGGCGCCGACGACGAGGCCCGTGTCGACGCCGTCTCCTGGTCCGCTCACCGCGGCGACAACTACCGCTGCCAGCACCAGCGGGACGGCGGGCAGCGTCACCACGTCCGGCAACCGCCGGTACCGCAGGTCCGCAGCCGCCAACGGCACCGCCACCGCGGTGACCACGAGCGGAACCGGCAGCCACCACCACGGCAGCCCGCCCACCGCGGCACGCCATGCCAGCCACGCCCACACCGCGCCGGTCGCCACCACGCAGAGCCCCGGCGGCACCGCGGCCGGACTCCGGGATCGCGCCAGCGCCAGGCACACCGCCCACGCCGCGAGCGCACCGCCCACCGCGAAGACACCGACCCCGGGCACCACGGCACCTGCCGGAACAGTGCTCGCCGAAACAGTGCTCGCCGAGGCGGTGCTTGCCGGGACGGTGGTTGCCGAGACGCTTGCCGAAACGGTGCTCCCGACGAGGCCGCTCACGTGTTCGCTCATCACGCAGCACAGCCTGCGGTTCCGCGACGACCAGGGCAAACGGCCCGCGTCGCGAGATGCACCGCGCCGTGCGCAGCGGCCCCGAGGATCACCCGTGCGGCTCAGCCGCAGCGGCGTGAACGGTCCGTTCGCGCCGCCCGTTCCGCACCCGCTCGCTGAACGCGGGGCGACTCGGAGAGTTCAGTCGCATCGGACACTCAAGCTCCGAGGGCCCTCGAGCGCGTCACAAACTCGACAGAACTCGACCGCCTCGAGCGATCAGGCGTTCCAGGTGAACAGCTCGTCGCCAGGGCGCACCGTCGCCCCCGTCTCGGCGGTCGCCAGCGCGCTCTGCTCGGCGTCGAGCGCGATCACCGGCACGATCGGCGCGTACCCAGCCGCGCGCACCGCCGCCGGATCCCATCCGACCACCGGCTGCCCCGCGCGCACCCGCTCGCCTTTGACCACGTGGAGCGTGAATCCCTCGC
>Ga0079224_100002468_pt1 | contig 22466 bp, 18 predicted proteins | sample Stecom2015_FD_80414 | JGI IMG/M metagenome (GOLD analysis project Ga0079224, IMG submission 80414) | Agricultural soil microbial communities from Utah to study Nitrogen management - Steer compost 2015 | ecosystem: Environmental > Terrestrial > Soil > Agricultural land | place: USA: Utah...
AGTTTTAATCGTCACATGCATAACAGGCAAATCACCAGGTTTGAAGGTAGGGCACCACGGTCCGCCAGAAGCGCCGATAGCTTCAGGCAATACTTCCGTTCGCAGCAGGTCCAAGCTTCATTATCCATGAACGAGCCAACGCTGAAGCGGCGTCCCGGATGTGGGGGGAGGGCTTGTCACGACTGTCGCAAACATGGATGTTTGCGCAGAGCCCCCATGGATGGGTTCACGGCGTTCCTGACAAGCCCTCCCCCCGCAGCCGGGGCGCCGCCACCACCCACCTCACCATTCATGGATCCACAGCGCGCCGGACGTGGATAATGCGTGGGGACAGGCGTGATAGCTTGGTGTGGCAACCTGCGAACGCGGCACGATCCGCGTTGTTGAGCCAAACCGGGTATGGTATAAAGCGCGCGCCCAAGAGGCAATTAATCCCACACGTACACCGACACATACCGCAGGGTGCCCCACCTGAAAAGGGGTTGCGGCATGGGGTGTACGGAGGCTGAACCCAAGGAGACAACATGGCAGACGTAACCATGCGCCAGATGCTTGAGGCTGGCGTGCATTTTGGTCACCAGACCCGTTACTGGAACCCGAAGATGGCACCCTACATCTTCGGCGAACGTAACAAAATCCACATCATCAATTTAGAGAAGAGCCTGCCGCTCGCACGCGAGGCCTATGCCTTCGTGAAAGCGGTCGTCGCCGATCACGGCACGGTGCTCTTCGTCGGCACCAAGCGTTCCGCGCGCGATTCGATGCGAACCCAGGCCGAACGCGCCGGGATGCCGTTCGTCACCTACCGGTGGCTCGGCGGAATGCTGACCAACTATAAAACCATCCGGCAGTCGGTAAAGCGGCTGCACGATCTCGAGCAGATGGCCGAGGAGGGTGGCTTTGACCGGCTGACGAAGAAGGAGGCGCTGGGGCTGTCGCGTGAGCAGGAGAAGCTCGAGCGGTCGCTCGGCGGCATCAAGAACATGTCGTCGCTCCCGGACGTCCTGTTCGTGGTCGATGTCGATCACGAAGACATAGCGGTACGCGAGGCCCGGAAGCTCGGCATACCGGTGGTCGCTGTCGTCGATACGAACTGCTCGCCGGACGACGTCGAGTACGTCATACCGGGCAATGACGATGCGATGCGAGCGATCGAACTTTATGCAACGCTGATGGCAGACGCAGTGCTGGACGGCAAGGCGTCGCTGCCCGAGGTCGCTTTGGGCGAGGACGACTTCGTCGAACTCGACGAAGAAGGCAGGCCACGCAAGGCCACCGGCAGAAAGAAGAAGGCGCCTGCCAGGAAACCGGCCGGAAGAACCACGAAAAAGGCGGCGATCAGGAAGAAGGGATCCGCGGCTGCGCCTGCCGGGGAAGAAGCTCCCCGGGAAGAGGCCTCGGCGCCTGCCGATGCGGCTTCCACAGAAGCGGCAGTGGACGTTTCGGATGCGCCTGCGGGCACTGACGAGGGTGGTGCGAAGGAGACGGCAGGCAGTACCAGGGAAGGCAGTCCCGCTGGCGGTGCCGGCGCTGAAGAGCCTGAACCAGCCGCTCCCCCCGCAGCGGAAGCGGAACAGGCTGCCGCTGCCGAACCGAAGGAAAGCGCCGAATAGCTCAGGTCGGGCGCGCGGGCGGTCGAGTCCGTAAAGCGAGAGGACCGGGTTAGCCGGTCCTCCACTCGACCGGCAGGCATCCTGGTCGTGCCGAATGGTTCGGCAGCGTAGTGCCTGCTCGGGGCGTTGACGACTCGAGGCGCCTTTCGCCGCCAGCGCGCGGGCAGCGGGGCGACACACTGATATTTTGAGAGGAATTGACGATGGCCATTAGTGCATCAATGGTAAAAGAACTCCGCGAGCGCACCGGCGCCGGCATGATGGAGTGCAAGAAGGCCCTGGTGGAAACAGGGGGTGACATGGACGCCGCCGTGGATTTCCTGAGGAAGTCAGGCCAGGCGAAGGCAGACAAGAAATCCAGCCGCGTCGCGGCCGACGGCCGCATCGTGATTGCTGTCGACGGAAAGCGCGCCGTGATGGCGGAGATCAACTCCGAGACCGATTTCGTGGCGAAAGACGAGAACTTCGTCACCTTCGCGGAAGCCGTCGCGAGCACCGCGCTCGCGAACAACATCGACAATGCAGATGCGCTGATGTCGGCGCAACTTCCCGGTGGACAGACCGTCGAGTCCGCAAGAGCCGCACTCGTGGCCAAGGTTGGCGAGAACATTTCGGTGAGGCGCATCGGCGCCGTCGCCGCTGACGACCACCTCGGCAGCTATACGCATGGCGTAAGAATAGGTGCGCTGGTAGCGATGCGCGGCGGCAATGCCGAACTCGCGCGTGATATCGCGATGCACGTCGCCGCCGTAAACCCGGCGTGGCTCGACGAGTCTTCCGTGTCCACAGAGACGCTCGATCGCGAACGCGCCATCTACGTGGAGCAGGCGAAGGAATCCGGCAAGCCTCCCGAGATCGTCGAAAAGATGGTGGCCGGGCGAATTGCCAAGTACCTGAAGGAAATCACGCTGCTCGGACAGCCGTTCGTGAAGGACACCGACGTCACCGTCGCGAAGCTGCTGAAAGATGCCGGGGCGGAAGTCACGGCGTTCCTGCGCTTCGAGGTCGGCGAGGGCATCGAGAAGAAACAGGAAAACTTCGCGGAAGAAGTAATGGCCCAGGTCAAGGGTAGCGGCTGACGCGCGAACCGCCGGTGTCAGATTCGGGCAGCCGGCCCCGCAGCAGCGGAGTAGAATCACCCGGCCAGGTGGCAGACTTTGCAGGCAGGAACCATGATTGAGTCGCATTGCTTTACCGGAGTGGACGGAATCGAGGGAAGGCAGAATGGCTGACGCACCGGTGCTCTACCGTCGCGTGTTACTCAAGCTTTCGGGCGAAGCCTTGATGGGAGATGCCGATTACGGGATCGATCCCGCGCTGATCAAGCGAATCGCGTCGGAAGTGGCTGAGGTCAGCAGTATGGGCGTCGAGGTTGCGATCGTCATCGGCGGGGGCAACATCTTTCGTGGTGCGGGCCTTGCCGGCGCCGGGATGGATCGCGTGACCGGCGACTACATGGGGATGCTGGCTACCGTTATGAACGCCCTGGCGATGCAGGATGCGCTGGAGTCGATGCAGGTGTATGCACGCGTCATGTCAGCCATCCAGATCCACGAGGTGTGCGAAGACTATATAAGGCGGCGCGCGGTGCGCCACCTGGAGAAAGGGCGGGTGGTGGTTCTCGCGGCTGGTACCGGCAATCCTTTCTTTACGACCGATACGGCAGCGAGCCTGCGCGCCATCGAGATCGGTGCCGACGTGCTGCTCAAGGCGACAAAGGTCAGCGGCGTGTACGACTCCGACCCGAAAGAGAATTCGGAGGCATCCCTGTACGACACCGTGTCCTTCGACCAGGTGCTGATCGACAAGCTCAACGTGATGGACGCCACCGCCGTCGTCATGTGCCGGGACAACCACCTGCCATTGCGGGTGTTCAACATGACGGAGGAGGGCGCTCTGGTGAAGGCCATGACGGACGAGAACGTCGGTACACTGGTGACGCTCTGATGCCGGCGGCATGACCGCTAAAGGCCAGGATTGAAAAGCGCCGAGGCCAGCTGATGACGGCCTGGCGCCCAATGTAAGTTGCAGGAGGAGCGAGACGTGCTTGAAGACATAAAAAAAGACGCCGCCAAGCGCATGGACAAGAGCATCGAATCGTTGCGCCAGGAAATGACGAAGCTCCGTACCGGACGGGCGCACACCAGCCTGCTCGACCACATCACCGTCGAGTACTACGGAAGCCAGGTGCCGTTGAGCCAGGTATCGAACATCAACGTCGAGGATTCACGCACACTCGTCGTATCGCCGTGGGAAAAAACCATGGTGCAGGCAGTCGAGAGGGCGATCATGCATTCGGACCTCGGCCTGAACCCCGTTTCTGCAGGAACGGTCATCCGTGTGCCGTTACCGCCCCTCACCGAGGAGCGGCGCAAGGACATGATCCGCCTCGTGCGCCAGGAAGCAGAGGGTGGCCGGGTAGCGATACGCAACATCCGTCGCGATGCCATCAATGACCTGAAGGACCTGATGAAGGAAAAACTCATCGGAGCGGATGAAGAGCGGCGGGGCCAGGAAGAGATACAGGCCATCACCGACAAGCACATCGCGGAGATCGATCGGGTACTTGCCGAGAAAGAACGCGACCTGATGGAAGTATAGTGCCCTTGCCAGCCACGAGAAATCACTCGCCGGAAGTGTCCATTATTTGCGACCGGGTACATTAGCTTGCGCGATCCCGCCAAAGCTATCGACCGTTCGCCGGCGCGCGTTCCGGCCCACGTGGCGGTCATCATGGACGGCAACGGACGCTGGGCGAAGATGCGCTCGCAGCCGCGCCACGCCGGGCATCGTGCCGGCGCCAAGGCAGTGCGGAATACCGTGGAGACAGCGGCCCGCCGGGGGGTTTCTTTCCTGACGCTGTTTGCCTTCAGCAGCGAGAACTGGCGCCGGCCGGCGGAAGAAGTCAGCAGCCTGATGACGCTTTTTCTGGAGGCCCTGCAACGGGAAATCGACGACCTGCATCGTAATAATGTCAGGCTCAACTTCGTGGGCGAGCGGCACAGGCTGCAGAGCCGGCTACAGCAGAAGATCGCAGCTGCCGAAAACCGCACCGCCGGTAACGACGGGCTTACGCTCACCGTCGCCGTCGCCTATGGCGGCCGATGGGATATCGTCAATGCCGCCCGGGAACTGGCGGCCCAGGTGGAGCGCGGGGAGATCCAGTCATCGAACATCGACGAGGAGAAATTCGGGGGCGAGTTGGCCCTTGCCGGCGTTCCGGACCCCGACCTCCTCATCCGGACGGGCGGTGAGCAACGCATCAGCAATTTCCTGCTGTGGAACCTGGCCTACGCGGAACTGTACTTCTGCCCGTGCCTGTGGCCGGATTTCGATGAAAAGGAGTTCGACCGCGCGCTGGACAGGTATGCCGAGCGGCAGCGGCGCTATGGCTATACCGGCGAACAGGTCGGGGCATACTGATGCTGCTGCAGCGCATCCTCACCGCAATCGTCGCCGCTGTCCTGATACTGCTCGTGCTGTTCGCGTTTCCGCCCGCCGCCGCGAAGGCCGTCATCGCAGCGATCATCCTCGCCGCCGCATGGGAGTGGGCGAAGTTCCTGTCGCTCGTCACCGCGGCCGAACGGCTGCTCTACGTCGCCACAATTGCGGTGCTGCTGGCCGCCGTGACCTGGCTCACCCCGTCTCCGGAGGCGGCCGAGTTCATCCTGAAAGTTGGGCTCGCCTGGTGGTTCGCGGCATTGATATGGGCTTTCTTTTACCCAACGACGATTTCGCGTCCGGTTGGCTGGATCTGCGGCGCGCTGGTACTGGTACCGGCTTTCGTCGCGCTGGTCTCCCTGTACTCGTTCCGCCCATCCGTACTGCTGTTCGCGCTGATCATCATCTGGGCGGCCGATACGGGGGCATACTTCGCCGGGCGGCGGTTCGGCCGCATCAAGCTCGCGCCGAGCATCAGCCCGAAAAAAACCTGGGAAGGGGTGATCGGCGGCCTGGTTGCCGTGGTGCTGGTCCTGGTTGCCGCGCGCTTCTACTGGCTGGAGATCGATATCGCCGTGATTATCCCGTTCTGCCTGGCCGTCGCCACGCTGTCCGTGGTCGGCGACCTGACTGTCAGCATGTTCAAGCGGAGCGCGGGCCTGAAGGACAGCGGCCGCGTGTTTCCGGGCCACGGCGGCGTGCTCGACCGCATCGACAGCGTCACTGCGGCAGCGCCCCTTTTCGCCCTCGGGATCAGCTGGGCCGGGCTGATCTGATGTCGAGGGGTCCCGTTAATGATCCGCGCAGCCTCCTTGCGGGAACTGCGTTCGCGGCTGCCAGTCAGAATTACGTCAAAGCCACCTGGTTTCGTCGTACATGAGTTCTGTGTTGATCAATTTGCTGTCTTTCATGGTGGCTATCAGCGTACTGGTTGCAATACACGAGTTCGGCCACTACCTCGTCGGGCGGCTGTGCGGCATGAAGGTCTTGAGGTTCTCCATCGGTTTCGGCAAACCGATCTGGACCTGGATCGCCGGCAGGGACCGCACCGAATACTGCATCTCCGCGCTCCCGCTCGGAGGGTATGTGAAGTTCCTGGATGAGCGTGAAGGACCGGTCGAACCCGCGGACGAAGGCCGCGCGTTCAACCACCGGCCGGTGCCCGCACGCATAGCGGTACTTTTCGCGGGTCCGTTCTTTAATTTCCTGTTTGCCATTGTCGCTTACTGGGTGCTGTTCCTGAACGGCATCCCGACCATCAAGCCCGCCGTTGGCGAAGTGACACCGGATTCCTATGCCGCTGCCGCGGGTCTCGAGCATGGCGACCGTATCGTCAAAGTGGGCGAGCGCGAGGCGACCGACTGGGAGACGGCACTGGTTGCGATGCTCGAAGAACTGGTCGCGGACGGCACCGTCACGCTCGACCTCGAAGCCGAGGACGGCTGGGAAAAATCGGCGGTCATCAGGGTCGGCAGGGACCGCGCGCGCCTGACGGAGCCCGGGGTGCTTTTCGAGGGGCTGGGTTTCGAGCCGTGGCAGCCTCCGGCCGTGGTCGGAATGGTCGAGGATGATTCCGCCGCCAGCGCCGCCGGGATTATCGAGGGGGATCGCATCGTGGAGATCGCAGGCCATCGCATCTCGAGCTTTGGTGGTCTGCAGGAGGTCGTGGCTGCGCGACCGGCCGAAACAGTAGACGTGCGGCTCATACGGGATGGCCGGGAGCGCGTGCTCGACGTTGAACTTGGCGCGCGGGAGGTGGACGGCCGGCAGCAAGGCTTCATGGGCATTGGCATCGATGCCGCCGCGGGAGATCACTGGTACGTACGCAAGTACGGACCCATCGCCGCGGTCGGCGAATCGATCGAACGCACCTGGAATTCGACCGGATTTACCGTCAAGATGCTGGCGCGCATGGTGACGGGCGAGGTTTCGATCAAGAACATAAGCGGCCCGATCAACATCGCCCAGTACGCAGGCGACTCCGCAGTCGCCGGCCTGAACGCATTTCTCACCTTCCTGGCGCTGGTCAGCATCAGTCTGGGCGTGCTGAACCTTCTGCCGGTGCCTATTCTCGACGGCGGCCAAATCGTCTACCAGACTGTAGAACTCGTAAAGGGCAGCCCGCTGTCCGATCGCTCGCAACTCGTTGGACAGCAGGTGGGCATTCTGGCCTTGCTGCTCCTCATGAGTTTCGCCTTCTATAACGACATAGCAAGAATTCTTAATCAGTGATTTGCCTCTTGAAGCCGACGGTCCCGGGCCGTTCCATTCCCCATTGGTTGTGGGCCGCCTTGCTGGTGCTTGCCGCATTTGCAGGTTCACTGGCGCAGGCGCAAACAGTCGCCGGCGAGGAATTCGTCGTGCGGGACATGCGCGTCGAGGGCTTGCAGCGTATTTCGGAAGGCACTGTATTCAACTACCTGCCGATCAACGTCGGTGACACCGTTGATGCTCTCCGGATCCAGGAAGCCATTCGTTCTCTCTACGCGCAGGGCATGTTCGACGATATCGAGATGCGCCGTGATGGCAGTACCCTGATCGTCGCTGTGAAGGAGCGGCCGTCGATCGAGGACTTCACCATCGAGGGCAACAAGGACATCAAGACCGAAGACCTCATGGATTCCCTGCGTAACGTGGGGCTCGCTCGCGGACGAACGTTTGACCGTTCCGTGCTGGACAACGTGCAGCAGTTTCTTCGGGAGCAGTATTACGACCGCGGCAAGTACGCCGTGGTCGTCGATGCGGACGTGGAGGAGCGTCCCAATAATACCGTTCGCATCAGCATCAACGTGAAGGAAGGCGAACGCGCGAAAATCCGCCAGGTGAACATCGTTGGAAATCACAGCTTTGACGAGGAGGATATTCGCGAGGGCTTCACCCTGGATACGGCCAACTGGCTCTCGTGGATTCGCCAGGATGACCGTTACGCAAAAGAGGCGCTGAGCGGCGATCTCGAGACCCTTCGGTCCTTTTACATGGACCGCGGTTATGCCGATTTTCGGGTCGAATCGACACAGGTAGCGATTTCCCCGAACAAGAAAGACATCTACGTCACGATCAATATCCATGAAGGCGAGCAATACACGATTTCAGAGGTCAAGCTCGTCGGCAAGATGGTCGTTCCGGAGCAGCAGCTCCGGGGGCTGATCCTGGCCCAGCCGGGTAGCATCTTCAACCTGCGACTGCTGACGCAATCCAGCGAACTCATGTCGTTCCGCCTTGGCGAGGAAGGGTATGCGAACGCCGAGATCGAACCCGTGCCGGAACTGGATCACGAGACGAAGGAAGCCTCGGTTTCCTTCTTCGTCGATGCCGGGAGCCGGGTGTATGTGCGGCGCATCAATTTTACGGGAATCGACGAAGTCGACGATGAGGTGCTGAGGCGCGAGATACGACAGGCGGAAGGCGCTTACCTGTCGAATCGCCTCGTGGACCGTTCCAAGATTCGCTTGCAGCGGCTGCCCTTCGTCGAGAATGTCGAAGTGGAGAACGTCCCCGTGGCCGGCAGTCCGGACCTGGTCGACGTCAACTTCGCGATCGAATACCGGATGCCAGGACAGTTCAGTGGCGGCGTCGGTTATTCCGAGTCGCAAAAGATCATTCTGAACGGCAGTATTGTGCACACGAACTTCCTTGGGTCCGGCAATCGCGTTGCGCTGAACCTCAACTCCGGCCGCTACTCCAAGCTCTACAGCCTGTCGCACACCGACCCTTACGTCACCATGAACGGCGTACGGCGCACGGTGTCGATCAACCACCGCGACATAACCCAGTTCACATCGGGATCGTCCGACTTCTCGACCACCAGTTCGGGCGCCTCGCTCGAGTACGGTTACCCGATTAGCGAGTACCAGAGTCTGAGCCTGGGTATTTCCTACCAGCATGCGGAGTTGCTGTCTTCCAATTCCAGCACCCAGCAGGCGCAGGACTGGGTCTTGAACAACGGCAATCCATTCACCGAGCAGGTGGGTGGCGGCCTGACGTTCTTCGGCACCGAGTTCGATACCTTCGAACTGCTGGCTGGCTGGTCGTACGATAGCCGAAACCGTGCCATCTTCGCCGACCGCGGCACGCGCCAGCAGCTCTATCTCAGCATGGCCGCACCGGGCAGCGACGTCGACTACTGGACCGCTCGTTACAATTTCACGAAGTACTTCCCGATTTATGGTCAATGGACGCTACGACTCAACACTGAACTCGCGTATGGTGAAGCGCTCGAAGACACGACGGCACTGCCGCCTTACAAACAGTTCTACGGAGGCGGACCGGAGTCCATACGCGGTTACAAGGAGTCGTACATGGGCCCGAAAGACAGCTTCGGTAACCCTTACGGTGGCAACGTGTTGGTGGCGAATCAAGTAGAGCTTATAATCCCCATACCGGAAAAATTCAGAAGCCAGGCGCGCGCCAGCCTTTTCTACGATATCGGCAATATTTTCAACACGGGCGAGGTTCAATTTACCGATAAGCTGGGTAGCCCGGTCGAATATAAACCAGACTTCGACGAGCTTCGGACCTCCGTAGGTGTGGCGGTCCAATGGCTCGCGCCGCTCGGTTTTTTCCGTTTCAGCTATGCTTACCCTCTTAACGAATACAAGGGTAACGATCGCTTTTACGGAGATGAAATCGAACGATTCCAGTTCTCTATTGGACAAGCCTTTTAACCATCGGACGCAAATATGATCTTTGTACAGAAACAGTTTCTTCGGGCACTCGCAGCAATGGCTCTGGTGTCCGTGGTAAGCCTGCCGCTCGCGGCGCAGGAAGTGAAAATCGGAGTGGTCAATGTGACCGCCCTGATGGAGCAGGCACCGCAGGCGAAAGCGGCGATGGACGCGCTCTCGGAAGAGTTTGCGCCGCGGCAACGAACCATCCTCGCGAAGCAGCAGGAGCTCGAGGAACTCTCAGAGAAAGCGAATCGCGATGCGGCGGTTATGGGTGAGACCGAGCGCCGTAACATGGAGAAAGACCTGCGCGACCTGCAGCGGGAAGTAGCACGTATGCAGACTGAGTTCCGGGAGGACCTGAACCTTCGCCGCAACGAAGAGCTCGGCAACCTGCAGCGCTCCCTGTTGAAGGAAGTGCAGGACTATGCCGAGACGTCCGGATTCGATTTGGTCGTGGGCGACGGCGTACTGTACGCAAGTTCCGCGGTCAACATCACCGAAGTGGTGCTGCGCGCGATGGAAGAGAACTTCCAGGCGGCCGGAAACTAGCCCGGGAAACCATCGCTGCCGGAAAGCGGAGGCAATCGCGCGTTGCCCTCCGGCGGGTGCAGGGGGTGGCGGTCCTGCTGTTTTGATTTGGGGTAGTTATGCAGGCAAGCCTTGGGGAGCTCGCAACTCGGTTCGGCTGCGAACTCGTCGGCGACCCGGCTTCTGCCGTCACTCATGTTGCGACCCTGGCCAACGCCGGACCGCAAGCTTTGAGTTTCCTCGCAAATCCCGCCTATCGTGACGAGCTCGCGAAAACACGGGCCGGCGCGGTGGTCGTGCGTCCTGAAGATGCGGACGCCTGTCCGGTAGCCGCGTTGATCAGTCGTGATCCTTACCTCACGTACGCGTACATCGCGGGGGTACTGCATCCTCCTCCAACGATCGCCCCCGGCGTTCACGCGTCGGCCATAGTGTCGCCTTCCGCGAGCATTGCGGACAGCGCTTGGGTGGGCGCGCTGGCGGTAGTCGGTGAGGATGCGGTTGTGGGAGAGGCAGTCAGCATCGGTCCGGGTGCGGTCGTCGGACCGCGCTGCCGCATCGGTGCTGCCACGCGTATCCATGCGAAGGTCACGCTGGTGGAAGACGTCCGTATCGGCAGGCGTTGCATCGTCCATCCCGGCGCGATTATCGGCTGTGATGGATTCGGTAACGCCCGTAGCGACACGGGATGGCTCAAGGTCCCGCAGGTCGGCGGAGTCGAGATAGGCGACGATGTCGAAATAGGCGCCAACACGACAATCGATCGGGGCGCGATCGACGATACCGTCATCGGGAACGGCGTGCGTCTCGACAACCTCATCCAGATTGCGCACAACGTGCGTATCGGCGAGCATACCGCCATGGCCGCGTTCTCGGGCGTCTCCGGCAGCACGGTGATCGGGAAGCGCTGCATGTTCGCCGGTCAGTCGGGCGTCGTCGGGCACATCAACATCTGCGATGACGTCGTGATCGGTGGCGCGACGATGGTATCGAAGGACATCCGTGAACCCGGTTTCTATACCGCCAGTTTCCCGGCGGAAAAGGACCGGGACTGGAAACGCAAGGTCGCCCGCTTCCGGCGCCTCGATGAGCTGGTGCGGCGGGTTGCCAGGCTGGAAAAAAACCACAAGGAATGACCAGGGGAATGATGGATACGACCGGCTCGATGACCATCACGGAGATCATGGAATGGCTGCCGCATCGCTATCCTTTCCTGCTTATCGATGGCATCGTCAAGTGCCGCTCCGGCGAGTCGATCAGCGCGTGGAAGAACGTCACCGCCAACGAGCCGTTCTTCCAGGGGCATTTCCCCGGCCGGCCGGTGATGCCCGGCGTACTTATCATCGAGGCGATGGCGCAGGCGGGCGGTGTCCTTTCCTACATGAGCAGCCGCGAGCAAGAGCCGGACACCATCTTCTACCTTGCCGGCGTGGACGATGCGCGATTCCGGCGTCCGGTTACCCCCGGCGACCGTCTCGACCTGGAGATAGCGGTCGACGGGATCCGGCGCGGCATCTGGTTCTATCGGTGCGAAGCCACTGTTGCAGGCAAGAAAGCCGTGAGCGCCAGGATAACCTGCGCGCCGGGGACGCAGGCGGCGACCCGCGCGTGAGCATTCACGCCACCGCGATCGTTGCCCCGTCTGCCGTCGTGGCGGACGACGTAGAGATTGGCCCGTATTCGGTTATCGGGGACGACGTGAAGATCGATAGTGGCAGCCGGATCGCCGCGCACGTCGTGATCAACGGGCCGACGCGCATCGGAAAGGACAATCGCATCTACCAGTTCGCCTCGATCGGGGACGATCCACAGGACAAGAAATACGCTGGCGAGAAGACCCGGCTGGAGATCGGCGACGGCAACACCATCCGGGAATACTGCACGATCAGCCGCGGAACCGTGCAGGACGAGGGCCTGACGAGCATTGGCGACAACAACTGGATCATGGCCTACGTGCACATCGCGCACGACTGCCGCATCGGCAGCCACACGATCTTCGCCAACAACGCAACCCTTGCGGGACACGTACAGGTCGGCGACTGGGTGATCTTTGCGGGCTTCTCCGGCGCGCACCAGTTCTGCCGCGTTGGCGCCCACAGTTTTCTCGGGATGTACTGCGGAACGAACCGCGATGTCCCGGCATACACGATGATGGCGGGACAGCCCGCCGCACCTCACGGAATCAACAGCGAAGGATTGAAGCGGCGCGGCTTCAGCAGCGAGCAGATCCGCAACATCAAGAACGCCTATCGCATCGTCTACCGGCAGGGACGAAAACTGGCCGAGGCGATCCAGGAAATCGAGCGCCTTGTTACCGAGCAGCCGGAACTGCAGATCTTTCTCGACTCATTGCGCACATCGGAGCGCGGACTGGTGCGGTGATGCCGGCGCTCGCCTGACGTCATGCGTATCGGTCTTGTTGCCGGCGAAGCATCGGGGGACCAGCTTGGCGCCGGGCTTATCCGTGCATTGAAGACGCTCGACCCACAACTCAAGTTCGAGGGTGTGGCGGGGACTGCCATGCGCGAAGCAGGTTGCGAGGTGTGGGAGGACTCGGAGGCTCTCGCCGTCATGGGCCTTATCGAGCCGATCAGGGAAATTCCGCGGCTCTTAAGGCTCCGCCGCTCGCTGATCGAACGCTGGAGGAAACATCCGCCGGCGGCGTTCGTCGGCATTGATGCGCCTGATTTCAACCTCGGGCTGGAGATCGCCCTGAAGGCATCCGGCATAGCGACCCTTCAGTACGTAAGCCCGTCCGTCTGGGCATGGCGCCAGGGCCGGGTGCGGAAGGTGGCGCAGGCGGTGGACCGGGTGCTGTGCCTGCTGCCCTTCGAGAAAGCGTTTTACGACAGGCATGGCATCGCGGCCGATTTCGTGGGCCATCCGCTCGCCGACAGCATTCCGCCGGGCCAGGCGCGAGAGCCGGCACGGCGGCGGCTCGACATAGGCGCCCGCAGAGTGGTTGCCGTGCTGCCCGGCAGCCGAGGCAGCGAGGTGTCGCGGCTCGGGCCGGTATTTGCCGCGGCGAGCCGGCTGCTGGCGGGCAAGATCCCGGACGTTGTATTTGTCGCGCCGATGGCAAACGAGCGGTTGCGTGCGATCTTCGAAGCCCAGGTCGAGCAGGCGAATGTCTCGGCTCACTACCGCTTTCTCGACAGAAATGCGCAGGCTGCCATGGCGGCGAGCGACGTTGTGCTGCTCGCCTCCGGCACGGCAGCGCTGGAGGCGGCACTAATCGGGCGCCCGGTCGTGGCCGCGTACAAGCTGGCGCCGCTGACCTATGCGCTGGCACGTTCGCTCCGATTGGTGAAAGTGCGGCATTTCACGCTGCCGAACCTGCTCACAGAGGAGCCGCTGGTGCCGGAGTTCCTGCAATCGGAGGCGACATCGCACGCGCTTTGCGAGTCGGTTTTTTCCTTGTTGCAGGATGAGGAGAGACGGACCGTTATCGAACTCGAATTTGCTAAACTCCGGGACCAGCTGGCGAGAGGGGCGGACCAACGCGCGGCGAGGGCGGTTCTCGACGCAGCCCGCGCAGATGCTCCCGGCCGAAACTATTCATGAATCGCCGCGATGATTGCGCAGATCCGGCAAGGGCGAGAGCGTATTCATGGATCGTCCGGCCCGGTAATCTCTGCACACCTGCGCGGAGAAGTCGCAAAAGAAGCAGCACCAAGGGGGGCGAGTGCAACAGGCAGTATTATTTTCCTCGAGCGGCCCCGTTGCGGGTGTCGACGAGGCCGGGCGTGGTCCGCTTGCGGGGCCGGTCGTCGCGGCGGCAGTCATTCTCGATGAACGAAGGCCTGTCGAAGACTTGGGCGATTCCAAGAAGCTCACTGCCGAGTGCAGGGAAGAACTTGCGCCGCTGATCCAGGCACGGGCGATTGCATGGGCGGTAGCATGGGCTGACGCGGCGGAAATCGACCGGATCAACATTCTGCAGGCAACCTTTCTCGCGATGCGCCGTGCGATCCTGGGCCTCCGTGTCTGTCCCGGCTCCGTCGAGGTGGACGGCAACCGGCTGCCGAATCTCATGTTCCACGACAGGCAGGTGGACGGTAACGCGATCATAGGCGGTGATGACAAGGTGGCCGCGATCAGCGCGGCATCCATCCTCGCCAAGGTTCATCGGGACCGGATGATGGTCGCGCTAGACCGGATCTATCCCGACTACGGGTTTTGTCGCCACAAAGGTTACGCCACCGTCGAGCATCGCGAGCGCATTCTGCGCTACGGCCCCTGCCAGCAACATCGCAGAAGCTTCAGGCCCTTTTGCGTTGAGTGAGCCCTGATGGAACGGCCGAACGTACCATTCGTTCATCTGCATTTGCATACCGAATACTCGATCCTCGACGGGGTCGTGCGTATCCCTGAGCTGATGGAGCGCTGTCGCGCGCTCGGCATGCCCGCTGTCGCACTGACCGACCGCGGCAACCTGTTCGGGCTGGTGAAGTTCTATCGCAAAGCAATGGCATCGGGCATCAAGCCGGTGATCGGCGTCGATTTGCTGGTTGCGAACGATTCAGATCGGGCCAAGCCGGATGCGCTCGTGCTGTTGTGCCAGAACCTCGACGGCTATCGTAATCTTACCAGGCTGGTCACACGCAGTTATCTCGAGGGCCAGTACCGCGGCTCTCCCATGGTGCGAAAGGAATGGCTGACGCCTTCGGCCTGTAGCGGACTCATCGCATTGTCCGGCGGTATCCACGGCGACGTCGGCCGGGCGCTCGCAAGCGGCCAGTCCGAGACCATCTCCCGCTGCGTCTCGTTCTGGCAGAAGCGCTTCGGCGACCGCTACTACCTGGAACTGACGCGTACGGGCCGCGCGGGAGAGGCGGAATACCTGCAGGCTGCGCTCCTTCTTGCTGCCGACACGGGCGTTCCTCTCGTTGCCACAAATGACGTGCGGTTCCTCCACGTGGCCGAGTTCGACGTGCACGAAGCACGGGTTTGCATACAGCAGGGCCGCGGGCTCGGGGATACGGATCGCCCGCGGGTGTATTCGAAGGAGCAATACCTGAAATCCCCGGAGGAAATGGCGCAGATTTTCCGTGACATCCCGGAAGCGCTCGAGAACTCCGTGGAGATATCGAGGCGCTGCAACCTGGACCTGAAGCTCGGGGAAAGCTACCTGCCCGCCTTCCCGGTACCGGAAGGGCGGACCGCTGAACAGTTCCTGCGGTCCGAAGCGAGCGAGGGCCTCAGGTGTTTCCTCGAACGGAAAGCAAAGCGCGTTGAACTGCCGAACGGGCAGTTCAACGCGCTCGGCGCGAGATATGAGCAGCGCCTGGCGGAGGAGCTCTCGGTCGTTTGCGAAATGGGCTTCGCCGGCTACTTCCTGATCGTCGCCGACTTCATCCGCTGGGCGAAGGAGCAAAGCATTCCCGTCGGCCCAGGGCGCGGCTCCGGCGCCGGCTCGCTGGTTGCATACGTTCTTGGCATCACTGATGTCGACCCGCTGCAGCACGACCTCCTGTTCGAGCGATTCCTGAACCCGGAACGCGTGTCGATGCCCGACTTCGATATCGACTTCTGCATGGAAGGTCGCGACAGGGTCATCGAGTACGTGGCTGAACGCTACGGCAGGGACCGCGTATCGCAGATCATTACCTACGGCACGATGGCGGCGAAGGCCGTCATTCGCGATGCCGGACGCGTCCTCGGACAGCCGTACGGTTTCGTCGACCGCATTGCGAAGCAGGTTCCGTTCGAAATCGGCATGACGCTCGAGAAGGCGCTGCTACAGGAACCGGAACTCGCGGCGATGTACCGGGACGACGAAGAAGTGCGCGGAATCATAGATCTCGCAAAGTCGCTCGAAGGGCTCGTGCGAAACGCCGGCAAGCATGCGGGAGGCGTCGTGATCGCGCCGGAACGCCTGACCGACTTCACGCCGCTCTATTGCGAAGAGGGCGGTGCGAACGTCGTGACGCAACTCGACAAGGACGATGTGGAGGCCGCCGGGCTGGTCAAGTTCGACTTTCTCGGCCTGAAGACGCTTACGATCATCGACTGGGCCGTACAGATCATCAACGCCGGAAAATCGGGCGAGCCCCTCGATATTACCGACATTCCGATGCAGGACGGCAAGACCTTCGAACTGCTGCGCGACTGCAATACAACGGCCGTGTTCCAGCTCGAATCCCGGGGCATGAGGGACCTGATCAAGCGCCTGCGCCCCGATCATTTCGACGACCTGGTTGCGCTGGTTGCGCTGTTCCGGCCGGGGCCGCTGCAGTCCGGCATGGTCGACGACTTCATCACGCGCAAGCACGACCTGAGCAAATCGGAAATCGATTACCTGCACCCGGATTTGCGGCCGGTACTCGAACCGACGTACGGGGTCATCCTTTACCAGGAACAGGTGATGCAGATCGCCCAGGTGCTCGCCGGGTACACGCTCGGCGGGGCCGACCTGCTGCGGCGCGCGATGGGCAAGAAAAAACCCGAGGAGATGGCCAAGCAACGGGAGGTGTTCGTTACCGGCGCGTGTGAGCGCGGCGTTACGGAAAAAACGGCGACGCATATCTTCGACCTGATGGAAAAGTTCGCAGGTTACGGTTTCAACAAATCGCACTCGGTGGCATATGCGCTGCTTTCCTACCAGACGGCTTACCTGAAGGCGCACTATCCGGCCGCATTCACCGCCGCCGTCATGAGCGCGGACCTCGACAACACGGACCGGCTGGTCATGCTGAAGGACGACTGCCGCCGACTGAACCTGCAACTGAGACCACCAAGTGTGAATCGATCACGCTATCACTTCAGCGTGGCGGATTCGAAAACGATCCTGTACGGGCTCGGAGCTATCAAGGGTGTTGGCCGCGGTGCTTGCGAGGCAGTGATCGCAGAACGCGGGAAGAACGGCGAATTTTCGAGTCTCGGCGAATTCTGCAGGCGCGTTGACCTGGAGAAGGTAAACCGGCGCGCGCTGGAGGCGATGATCAAGGCCGGCGCAATGGACGATTTCGGCGACAGCCGTCGCGGACTGATGCACCGGTTGCCGGAAGCGCTGAAGACGGCCGAGCAGCAGGCGCGGGCCGCCGCAGCGGGCCAGAACGACATGTTTGGCCTTTCGGAACCTGCAGCTGCGCCCGAGGTACCCGCGCCCCGCGTCCCTGCACTTGCCGAGTGGAGCAGGCGAGAGCTGCTGTCGAACGAGAAGGAGGCACTCGGGCTCTACCTCACCGGGCATCCGTTCGACTCTGTTCGCCTCGATGCGCATTATTTCGTCGATGCAAAGCTTGCGGACCTGGGCTCCGAACCTCCGCCGCAAGGTCACCAGGGTAACGGTGAGCGCAGCTACGGGCAGGGCAGGCGTGAGGTCACCGTCGCCGGTCTCGTGATGGATATCCGCAAACGCGGAAATCGTGTCACCGTCACGCTCGACGACGATAGCGGCCGGTTGGAAGTAAGCCTGTTCAGCGAAGCCTTCCAGGAATTTCGCCACCTGCTGTCGAAGGATGAGATCGTCGTCGTCAACGGCACTCTTCGTTACGATGAGTTCATGGCCGCATGGCAACTGAACGCCCGCAAGGTATTACCCATAGACCGCGTGATCGAGACGCGGGCACAAGGCATGGTCCTGAAGCTGTCGCCCAACGGACAAGGACAACGCCTGCTCGCTCGCCTGCACGACGTGCTGCTGCCGTATCGCCAGGGGTCCTGCGGGGTTGCGGTCCAGTACACCGGTACCGAAGCTGCCGCCAGGCTCAACCTCGGTCCGGAATGGACGGTGCGGCCGAGCCGTGAACTGCGGGACAAGCTGACGGAGTTGCTGGGACAGGACAGCGTCCGGCTGCTGTACGCTCCGCAGCGGGAAATGATCTAATGGCAACTGATTGACATAAGGATTTCGATGGATCTGAAGTTTCTGGATTTCGAGCAGCCGATCGCTGAGCTCGAGGCAAAGATCGATGAGCTGCGCTTCGTTGCGGACGATTCCGAAATCAACATCAATGACGAGATCCGCAAGCTCAAGGGCAAGCGCGACTCGCTCATCAAGACCATTTTTTCCAAGCTGAGCGCCTGGCAGGTTGCGCAGGTGGCGCGACACCCGATGCGGCCGTACACCGCGGACTACCTCGAAATACTCGCGCCCGACTTCCAGGAATTGCACGGCGATCGGATGTTTGCCGACGATCCCGCGATTATCGCCGGCATTGGCCGTCTCGATGGCCGTGCAATCATGTTCATCGGACACCAGAAGGGCCGTGATACAAAGGAGCGCGTGCGACGCAACTATGGCATGCCGAAACCGGAAGGCTATCGCAAGGCCCAAAGGTTGATGAGGCTCGCGGAAAAGTACGGGATGCCGATCGTCACGTTCATCGACACGCCCGGCGCTTATCCCGGCGTCGGCGCCGAGGAGCGCGGGCAAAGCGAAGCCATCGCCTACAGCCTCTACCTGATGGCCGGGCTGCGCACACCGATCATCAGCGTCGGTATCGGCGAGGGCGGCTCCGGAGGCGCTCTCGCGATCGGGGTCGGCGACCGCCTCCTGATGCTCCAGTACAGCGTCTACTCCGTCATATCGCCGGAAGGCTGCGCCTCGATCCTGTGGAAGAGCGCCGACAAAGCCGAGGAGGCCGCGGAAGCTATGCGAATCACCGCTCAGAGCCTTAGCGAATTCGGCCTCGTCGACGAAGTTCTGCCCGAGCCGTTGGGCGCCGCGCATCGGGATGTAAAGGGCAGCGCCGAGGTCATCCGCAACGCACTCCTGAAGCACCTGCAGGATCTCGATGGCCAGTCCCTCGACGCGCTACTCGAGCAGCGCCAGGCCCGCCTGGCAGGGTTCGGCCAGTTCAAGGAATGACCTTCGACGCCGACCAGCTGCGGCGACGACTCCTCGCGCTAACGGGTGATCTGCCCGTGTCGAGATACCTCGTCGGTTTCAGCGGCGGGCTGGACTCGACGGTCCTGGTGCACGCGTTGAAGCGGGCGGTCGAGGGCGCCATACCGATCGTGGCCGTGCACATCAACCATGGACTGCACCCGGACGCCGACGCATGGCAGGATCACTGCAGGCGTATGGCGTCGACGTTGGAAGTGGATTTTCTTGCTCGCCATGTTGACGTAGAAGATCACGGCGGCGCCGGTCTCGAGGCTGCTGCACGGGAAAAGCGTTACGCGGCGATGAAAGAACTCATGCAGGACGGGGACGTCCTCCTGAGCGCGCATCACGAGGAAGACCAGGCGGAGACGCTGTTGCTGAACCTGATGCGCGGCAGCGGCCTGGCCGGGCTTGCGGCTATCGGCGCGCGGCAGCCATTCGGCCCGGGCATGTTGCTTCGCCCGATACTCACGGTGCCGCGCGCAGACATCGAAGGCTATGCGCGCAACTTCGGGCTTCAGTGGGTTGAAGATCCCGCCAACGCGGATCCAAGGTTCGACCGGAACTTCCTGCGCCGAGAAATCCTGCCGCGCTTGCGACAGCGCTGGCCGGCTGTTTCACGACGGCTCGCCAACAGCGCCGGACTGGCCGGGGAAGCGGCCCGGTTGCAGGACGACCTGGCGCGGCTCGATCTTGCCTCGCTCCTCGATTCAGACGCAGACGATCGCCCGGAAGATCACGCGGGCAACAGCGTTCCCGACCGGCTCGATATCGAAGAATTGCGAAAACTCCGGCCGGCACGACAGCGAAACGTGCTGCGCTTCGCGATAAGAGCCTGCGGCCTGCCACAGGCGCCGGCTACGCGGCTCAGGCAGGTACAGGACGAGTTGCTCGGCGCACGCGAGGACAGAGCGCCGCTGGTCACGTGGCGTGGCGCGGAAGTCCGCCGCTTTCGGCGGAAACTCTACCTGCTTCCGGAAACGGTCTTCGAGCCCTGCACGGATGCTGCTGCGCCGCTTCTTACCGCTGACGGGCGAGCAGTCACCGTCGGCAGAGCGCTGGGAACGCTTCGGCTGCATTCTCTCTCAACGCACGAAGGCGCAGGGATCGATCCGCTGCTCGTCGCCAACGGCCTTAGACTGAAGTTCCGCTCGGGTGGCGAGAGGATCAGGCCTTACGGGCGCAAGGAAACTCGGCCGCTCAAGAAACTGTTGCAGGAGCAGGGTGTCGTGCCGTGGATGCGCCAGTACGTGCCATTGCTGTACACAGGTGAGACGCTTGCCGCCGTCGCCGATCTGTGGATTGCCGCGGATTGCGCGCGCGATGGTGGTTTCCGGGTGTGCTGGGAAGGTAAACCACGAATTTTTTGAGCGGTCTTTCAGCAGTAATAGCGCGACGCACGGCACGCCGGGACCTTGCGAGGGCATTGGCGATTGTCTGCATGATAGCGATCTGATAACTTGTAACACCGTCTTTCATTCATGCGACGGGATTCAAAAGTTTTCGTACGCGGCCCCGGATAATCGTCGAAGGTGACGGTTCGGCAAGCGTCGAAAGTATGCAAGGGTTGGAAGGAAGGCACGCTGCCCCGAAGGGCTTTTTTTCGTGACCTTTGTCTGACCCTTTATTGTTTCCCGCCGCCGTGCACACAGGGCACTGCATGACATCGTACGTATTCATCACCGGCGGCGTAGTGTCCTCACTGGGCAAGGGCATCACCTCGGCCTGTCTCGGCGCGATCCTCGAGTCTCGCGGGCTCTCCATCAGCATGATCAAGCTGGACCCGTACATCAACGTGGACCCGGGCACCATGAGCCCGTTCCAGCACGGCGAAGTGTTCGTTACGGAGGACGGCAGCGAAACCGATCTCGACCTTGGCCACTACGAGCGCTTTATCCGCACGACGACCGGGCGTAACAGCAACTTCACCACGGGTCGCATCTATGAAACCGTGATCGCCAAGGAGCGGCGGGGCGATTACCTGGGAGCCACCGTGCAGGTGATCCCGCACATTACGGATGAGATAAAAGAGAGCATCCGCCGCGGTGCCGGTAACGCCGACGTTTGCCTCGTGGAGATCGGCGGTACGGTCGGCGACATCGAATCGCTGCCGTTCCTCGAGGCGATCCGCCAGATGGGCGTCGAGCTGGGGCACGACCGCGTGGTTTACGTCCACCTGACGCTCGTGCCTTACATCAGGACATCTTCCGAGATAAAGACGAAGCCGACGCAGCATTCCGTAAAGGAGCTGCGCTCCATCGGCATACAACCGGACATCCTGGTATGCCGGTCCGAACAGCAATTGCCGCAGGAACAGCGCCGCAAGATTGCGCTATTCACGAATGTTCCGGAGAAGGCGGTCATATCCGCGACCGACGTGGACGACCTCTACAAGATCCCGTCGATGATGCAGAAAGAAGGCCTGGATGAAATCGTCGCCTCGCAGCTGCGGCTCGATCTTCCCCCGGCTGACCTGAGCGAGTGGGAAGCCGTCGTCGCCGCCAAGCAGAATCCGGATGGCGAGGTGAACATCGCGATGGTCGGCAAGTACGTCGACCTGCGCGATTCCTATATCTCCCTCAGTGAGGCGCTGTTGCACGGAGGCATCCATACTCGCACTCGCGTCAATATCCATTACGTCGAATCGCAGGACATCGAGGCGAAGGGAGTCGGCTGCCTCGAGGGAATGGACGGTATCGTCGTTCCCGGCGGTTTCGGCGACCGCGGAATCGAAGGCAAGATCCAGGCGGTACGTTTCGCGCGCGAAAATGGCATTCCCTATCTCGGCATCTGTCTCGGCATGCAGGTCGCGGTCATTGAATTCGCGAGGAACGTGGCTTCGCTCTGTGGTGCGCAGAGCACCGAGTTCGACAAGTCGACGCCGCACCCGGTGATTGCGCTGATCACCGAATGGCAAACGAGTGCCGGCTCCGTGGAGGAGCGTGACGAGGATTCCGACCTCGGCGGTACGATGCGGCTCGGCGCCCAGCGGATAGACCTTGCAAAGGGATCGCTCGCCGCCTCGATTTATGGCAAGGAACAGATATGGGAGCGTCACCGGCACCGCTACGAGGTGAACAATAATTACAGGGAGCAGCTGGAGAAGGCGGGCATGCGGTTCTCCGGCTTGTCCGTGGACGATCTGGTCGAAATGATCGAGTTGCCCGACCACCCCTGGTTCGTTGCCAGCCAGTTTCACCCCGAGTTTACATCCAACCCCCGCGACGGCCACCCGCTGTTCACCGGGTTCATCCTTGCCGCAAGGAAGCGTGCAAGCGGTGAAGTACCGCGGACCGTTGAAGCAAGAGCCGCCGAAGCATGAACCTCTGCGGGTTCGAGGTCGGGCCGGATAAACCCTTCTTCCTGATAGCCGGCACCTGCGTC
>Ga0079224_100002470_pt1 | contig 22465 bp, 19 predicted proteins | sample Stecom2015_FD_80414 | JGI IMG/M metagenome (GOLD analysis project Ga0079224, IMG submission 80414) | Agricultural soil microbial communities from Utah to study Nitrogen management - Steer compost 2015 | ecosystem: Environmental > Terrestrial > Soil > Agricultural land | place: USA: Utah...
CTCGACCGCCGGCAAGGAAGCCTCCGGCACCGGCAACATGAAGCTCGCCCTCAACGGCGCGCTCACCATCGGCACGCTCGACGGCGCCAACGTCGAGATCGGCGAGGAGGTCGGCGACGACAACATCTTCATCTTCGGTCTTACCGTCGAGGAGGTCGTCGCGCTCGACGCCCGCGGCTACAATCCCCGCGACTACTACCACGCCGACGAGGAGCTGCGCGCGGTCATCGACTGGCTGGGCAGCGACTACTTCACGCCCGGCGAACACCACGCCTTCGGCGCGCTCCACTACAGCCTGCTCGGCGGCGGCGAGCCCTACAAGTGTCTCGCCGACTACCGCAGCTACATCAGCTGTCAGGAGCGCGTGGACGCCGCCTATCGCGACACCGCCGGCTGGGCCAAGAAGGCGATCCTCAACACCGCCCGGGTGGGCAAGTTCTCCAGCGACCGCACCATCGGCGAATACGCCCGCGACATCTGGAGCCTGCCGGCCGTGCGCGTGCCCTGAGCGTGTCCGCCCCGTCGCCGCCGTTTGGCCGGTCCGCGTGACCGGCCAAACGCCTCAACGGTCCCCGGTCGCGGCGCGGCGGCGGTCGAGGTGGGCCTTCATGACCTTGAGGTAGTCGCGGTAGTCGGTCTTGCGGGTGAGCGTTGTATTGCTCCGATGAATACGGCGGCGAAGCACGGTCTCGGGGAGCACGGTCTCGGTCAGTCCGAGGGCGCGGGAGCGGGCCTGCCAGTCGATGAAGTGGCCGAGGTTCAGCTTCTCATCGAAGGGGCCGACGCGGGCGAAGGTCGCGCGGCGCACCAGCAGCGCGCCGTAGAGCAGGGCGGGGCGCGCGCCGGTGGCGCGTTCGCCGAGGCTGAGTTGTCCGGCGGGAATTTCGGGCGAGACGAATTCCTCGTAGTGGCCGAAGAGCAGGTCGGTTTGCGGATGGGATTCGGCGTGGGCGAGCTGGGCGGCGGTCTTGCCGGGGAGCCAGAGGTCGTCGCTGTCGAGGAAGGCGAGCCATTCGCCGGTGGCGCGGAGCAGGCCGTGGTTGAGCGCGGCGCCGATGCCGGCGTTGGGTTGCGAGTGGCAGGCGACGGGGTCGCCATAGGCGCGGACGATGTCGGCGGTGCCGTCGGTGGAGCCGTCGTCGATGACGATGATTTCGTGGCGGCCGGCGGTTTGCGCGAGGATGCTGTCGAGCGCCTCGCGGATGTAGTCGCGCCGGTTGTAGGCGGGCATGATGACGCTGACGAGGCCGGCGGTGCTCATCGTGCGGACGGCGCGTGGACGTTGAAGGCGAGCGTGGCTTCGAGTTGCTCGCGGGAGAGTTCTTTGAAGAGCAGCGGGAAGGGGCGCAGGGCGCCGTTCTGGCGGCGGCGGTCCATGGATTTTTTCAGCACGCGCAGGTAGCCTTTTTGCACGGCGTCCCGTCCATGGGTCATGCCGCCGGCGTGTTGGCGGTAGTGGACCATCGGCTCGAGGATGATGCGCATCGGGGTGTCCTGCTCCCACGAGCGGAAGAACCAGTCGGTGTCCTCGCCGTAGCGCATGGTTTCGTCGAAGCCTCCGATGCGTTTGAAAACACTGCTCCGGTAAACGCCGCAGCCGACGAGGTAGATGAACGAAGGCTGCTCGAAGCGGGGGATTGGGGGACCGTCCGGTTGCTCCGGATCGGGCGCGAGCCGGAAGAACTGTTGCAGGCCGAGCACCATTTGCAGGTCCGGGTGTTCGACGAGCAGGCCGAGTTGTTTGGCGATCTTGTCGGCGGGCCAGAGGTCGTCGGCGTCGATGAAGGCGAGGTGGTCGTGGCGGGCGGCGGCGATGCCGTGGTTGCGCGCGGCGGCGGGGCCTTGGTTTTCCTGGCGGAGGCAGCGGATGTCGGGGCCGAGCGACGCGGCGAGGGCGGCGGTGTCGTCGGTGGAGCCGTCGTCGATGACGATGATCTCGGCGGGGGCGTGGGGTTGGCGGCGCACGCTGGCGACGGCCTCGGCGAGGTGGGCGGTGGCGTTGTAGGCCGGGATGATGACGCTGTAGGGCGGCAGGTGGTTCATGGGTTGAGATCGGCGAGGAGGCCGGCGAGCACGCCGGGGATGGCGGGCAGGTCGCGTCCGAGGTGAAGGCGGTAGGCGGGCAGGCGCGCGGCGAAGGCGCTCATGAGGGCGATGCTTTCGCGGTCGGCGCCGGGGATCTGGGCGAGGGTGCAGGACACCATGGCGCGCCAGGTGGCGGTGCCGGGGACGCGTTCGAGGCGGGTGGTGTCGGCGTCGGCGACCGAGGGCAGGATGATGGCGCGGGCGGGGCAGCCGCGGAGGAGTTTTTCGGGGAAGTGGCGGTGGAGGAAGAGGGAGGCTTTTTCCTCGTCGAGTTTGTCGTGGTTGTGGATGCGCGCGGCGATGTGGGGGAAGCGGGCGAGGTTGTCGGGGCGGAGTTTGGCGGAGTTGTAGAGGCTGGCCAGGCGGGGTTCGGCGCCGGGGGTGATCACGCACCAGTCGTCGGCGAGGTGGGAGAGCGGGGAGTCGAGGCAGAGCAGGGCGGTGGAGGATTTGCCGGAGCCGCCCTGGCCGACGAGGAGGAGTCCGCCGCGGGCGTCGCCGACGGCGGAGGCGTGCACGAGTTGGCGGCGGTGGCGGTTGAGAAAGGCGTTGAGGAGGGCGCGCAGGGGCGCGGCGCTTTCGTAGTAGGGCAGGGTGGCGGCGTCGCGCACGCAGTAGTGGGCTTAGACGGTGGCGAGGTCGGACCAGGAGCGGGCGCCGAGCCAGACATCGTCGATGGCTTTGTGGCGGTCGTCGCTGCACGCGCGCAGGAGGTGTTTGCGGGCGGTCTCCAGCATCAGGGGATGCGGGCGGGGAATCGGCGGCAGGTCGGGTTGTTCGACCCAGAGGCGGAGGTTGAGATCGGCCGGGGAGGTGTCGTCGTCGGGGAGCGCGAGGTGGCCGAAGGCGGGGGTGATTTTCTCGGCGAGCGCGGCGGAGTGAAAGCGGCAGCGGACGACGAGGCCGTCGATGGCGAAGGTGAAGCGCGAAGACTCGGGCGAGCGGTCGGCGACGTGGCGGGCGACGGCGGCGGCCTCGGCGAAGTAGGCGGCGGGCACGCCGGAGAGCGCGGCGGAGGTGGGTGTCATGGAGCGCTCGGACGGGGAGGGAGAGGGGAGGTCAGTCCGCCGCGGGTTTGGTGTGGGGCCAGCCGGCTTCCTCGACCTCGTGGAGCGGGTCGGCGAGGAGGAGCTGTTGCATGTCGGTGTATTTGTTGAGCTCGGGTTTTGCGTAGCCGAGGGGGGCGGCGGGCGAGGGCGCGGCGGCGGGTTGCGCGGGGCGCAGGAGGCCCTCGGCGAGGAGTTCGTTGACGAAGGCCTCGATGTCGGCGGCGGCTTCGGCGGGGGCGTCGGTGAAGAGGGCGAGCAGGTCGGCCGTGGTGGCGGGTGAGAGGAGACGTTCCCAGAGATCGGCGGCGGTGCCGGCGAGGCTGTAGTAGTTGCCGGTGTCGAATTGAATGATGACGACCTCGCCGTCGATCAGTTCGTGGGAGAGCGTGTCTTCGTTGACTTGGTGGCAGTTGGACATGGGGCGGGAATCTGGAAGTGGGTTTTGCTGAAAGCAAAAAAAATGCGAAAGGCGGGTGCGGGGTGGCTTATTCGCGATTGTGGGGCGGCGGGGGGCGTGGCAAGCGTGGGGCATGAAGGTGCAGCATCGCGACATGTCCCGGCTGGGTTTTGACGACGGATTACCGCCGCCGCGCACGTGCTGGCCGACGGCGACGCAGCGGTTGTTGTTGCAGGCGTGTCTGGGCGGGCCGGAGCTGGCGGCGTCGGCGTTCGCGGCGTGGCGGGCGAGGGTGGACGTGTTCAAGCTGGACCACGGGTCGAACCGGTTGATGGCGCTGTTGTATCGCAATCTGGAGCGGGCGGGGGTGCGTTCGCCGGAGCACGACGTGCTCAAGGGGAACTGGCGTTATCATTGGTATCTGAACCGGCGGCGGCTGCGGGATTTCGCGGCGTTGCAGGCGGGGTTGAAGGAGGCGGGCATCCCGGTGGCGGGGCTCAAGGGGTTGCCGTTGGCGGCGTTTTATTACGCGGATCTGGGGGTGCGGCCGATGGCGGATCTGGATGTGTTGGTGCCGCGGGACCAGGCGCAGGCGGCGGGGGAGTGGCTGATCGCACAGGGCTATCGCTCGGTGTGGGGGCGGGTGGACGCGGTGATCGCGAAGGGAAATGGCGGGGAGTTCGTGAAGGAGGGGACGAGCGTGGTCGATCTGCATTGGAGCGTGTTGCACGATTGTCAGGCGGAGTGGTCGGACGCGGCGTTTTGGTCGGGCAGGGTGACGCGGAGCTTCGAGGGGTTGGAGGTGTCCATGCTGCGGCCGGAGGACCAGATCGTGCATTTGTGCGCGCACGGGATGCGGTGGTCGCCGGTGTCGCCGTTGCGCTGGCTGGCGGATGTGGCGGCGGTGGTGCGCGCGGAGGGGGAGCGGTTGGACTTGGATTATCTGTTGCACGCGGCGGGGCGGCGAGAGTTGGTCGAGCCGGTGCGGCGGACGTTCGCGTGGTTGGATCGGCACTTGGATTTTGGCGCGGACAACGTGATGCGGCGGGCGTTGCCGCGGTTGCGTCCGGCGCTGGCGGAGCGGATCGGCTACGTGTGGCGGGTGCATCCGCCGGAGGGGTTGCCGGGCATGGTGCCGGCGTGGATCGACTGGCGGCGGGAGGTGGTCGAGGCGCGCGGGGTCGGCGCGGGGCCGGGGGGCTTCCTGAGGTATTACGCGCGGCGAAAAAAGATTTCCGGGCGTCTTGCGGCGGCGGTGAATTTGGCGGTGATGGCCGTGAAGCGGTTGTTGCCGTGGGCGGTCGGCCGGGTGGGCGCGTGGCGGGCGGAGCGCGTCAGCGGGTGACGCGAAGGCGGAGGAACTGGCGTTCGGCGGGGGCGAGGCGGCGGACGGTGACCTGCTCGCCGTTGGCGACGGGGACGCGGGCGGTTTCCTCCAGGTGTTCGGGGCCGGTGGACCAGGGCTGATTGAGGTTGGTGGTGGTCTCGACGGAGTAGGCGAGGTCGGTGCGGTCGGCGGCTTCGAGGTAGGTGATCGCGAGGCGGTCGCCGTCGAGGGCGGTGGTCAGGGGTGCGGGCGTCGCGGTCAGGGGGTCGGTGTCGAGGGCGTATTCGAGGAGGTTGTGCAAGCCGTCGGCGTCGGGATCGGCGGTGTCGCCCGAGACGAGCGGGTCGGCGAGTTGGGCGGGGGTGAAGCGGGTGTGGCGCCAGGAGTCGAAAGGCTTGTCCGCGATGGTGGCGGCGGCGGTGGCGGGAGAGCCGGCGGAGAGCGAGTAATCGGTCGCGACGGTGAGCGTGACGGTGCGGTCGCCTTGCGCAAGGTCGTCGGGAACGGGGGTGATTTGAACGGTGGCGGTGGTTTCGCCGGCGGGAATGATCAGGTTAGCCGGCGGAGTAGTGTAGTGGCTGCCCGGGGAGGCGGTGCCGCCCCAGGTGAGCGGCACGAGGAGAGGCGAGGTGACGGGGCCGGTGCGGGTGAGGGTGAAGGTGGCGGTGGAGCCATCGAGTTCGCCGGCGGTGTCGTCGGTGGCCGCGACGGTGACAGTGGGCGAGGTGCGCCAGGCGAGGGCGTAGTCGGTGGTGGTGGATGTCGGATTGCTGACTTGCAGCGCGTAGCGGCCGGGAAGAAGGGAAGACAGGTAGATGTGTTCGACGTTGTCGGTGGAGCTGTTGCTTGTGCCGTTGGCGACGGCGCTGCCGACGGTGAAGCCGGACGCGTGGTGGAGGGTGAGGCCGAGATTGATTAGGTTGCCGTAGCTAATAGAGCCGCCGACGCCGGTGAAGGTGGGGCGATGCCAGATCAGCACGGCTGAGAAACGCGAGTCGGCCGATCCGGCGGGCACGTCGAAGAAGTAGGTGCGGTCTTTTGGCGGAGTGTTGCTTCGCACCTGTGCGTTTGCCCAGGCGGTGTCGGGGATGGTCTGGGTGGCGGAGGCGGTGACGGGGCCGCCGAGGAGGGCGCGGTAGGAGAGGAGGAGGTTGATCTGACCCGCGCCATAACGCAGGTCGATCGGTTGCGTGTCGGTGCGATTCCACAAGGGGAATTGTTCCTTGGTCGCGCCGGTGAGCAGGAGGGCCTTAGTCACGCGCGGCAGATTGGCGCCGCTGACCGAGTAGGGCGGCTCGGTCAGTTTTTGCGCGATGAGGGCCGCGGCGGAAGATACTTGGCCGGTCGCTCCGCTGGTGGTGGTGGCGACGGAGACGATGTCGGGTTTGATGCGGTTGGCACCGTCGTAAATGGTGTAGCCCGCGCTGTGGTTGCCGTCGCTGCGGCCGACGCTGATGAGGTTGTAGCCCTGGGAGAGCCACACGGGCAGCGGGGCGGCGGAGGTGTTGTCAACGCCGGCCACGATGATGGAGCCTTGGTTGGCCATGACATCGACGCGGACATTGATGGAGACTGCTTGGGCGTTGAGATCGGTGCCGTCCGGAAAGTTGGCGGCCCGGGCGATCCAGCTGTGGTTCTGCACAAGCCGGGTATCGGTGTAGGGGATGATGCTGGTCCAGCCGGTGCCGGCGGTGTTGGAGGCCGCGTAGGCGTCGATGTCGTTGGTGGCGGGAATCAGGCTGTCGGTGTTGCCGTAAAACCATTTGGCGACGCCGGTGGCGTGGCCGGAGATGCCGGAGCTGCCGCTGAGAAGATTAATGGTTTTCCCTGCCAGCTGGCTGTCGGCGGTGCTTGGCGCGTAGTTGACGCTCGATTCGAGGGCTTCGACTTGGGTGACGCCGTTCGTGGCGGAATCGGGAATGCCGGAGGCGAAGGTTTGGGTCAGCCGGGTGTAGCCGACGTCGTCTTGCCAATCGGCGCGCGCCGACAGGCAGAGCAGGAGGGGGAGGACCAGATGTTTCAGGCGGGGCATGGCCTGAGGCCGAATCGGGACGGCGGATCAGCCCGGGGGCCAGCGGAGCTGGCGTTTGGCGAGGAGGTGGACGTGGAGGTGGGGCACGCTTTCGCAGGCGTCGGGGCCGTGGTTGATGACGAGGCGGAAGCCGCGTTCGAGGTCGAGTTTTTTGGCGACGATGCCGGCGGCGAGCAGGAGGTTGCCGAGCAGGGCGGCTTGGTCGGGGGTGGCTTCGCCGACGCGGGGGATGACGGTCTTGGGGATGATGAGCAGGTGGACGGGGGCCTGCGGCTCGATGTCGTGGATGACGATGCAGTGGTCGTCCTCGTGTTCGATCTTGGCGGGGATTTCCCGGGCGATGATGCGTTCGAAGAGGGTCATGGCGTGATGATGACTAGATGGAAAAGGCGGTGGATTGCCAAGAAGGGGAATCCCCCCAGGCGGTTCCGGTCGTTATGGCTAATTCACGTTCAAGAAGATCCGGGGTCGATGTGAGTTTCGGAATTCCGGGGAGCGGCGGCAATCCTGCCGCCGGGAACGGTTCATCGGCGGCAGGATTGCCGCCGCTCCTTACAGAAACAGCAGGCGGAGATCGGCGCTGGGGGCGGTGCGCGCGGCGGCGAGGTCCTGGATGTAGGTGAGGGCGGTTTCGTAGTCGCGGCGGCGGCGGGCGGTCTCGCGTCGATCGGGGGGGAGCAGCGCGGGGCGCAGGTTGGTGACGAGCAGGGTGGACTCGCGGTAGGGGGCGAGGCCCTTGAGGCCGGCCAGGAGTTCGGCGCGGGCGAAGAGCGGGGTGGCCGAGGCGAGGGTGCGGGCGGCGTCCCAGTGGAAGAAGCCGTGGCGGGGGCGCGCGGCGAAGAGGGTGCCGAGCAGGCGGGCGGCGGCGGCGTTGAAAGCGGCGTCGTATTTGGCGGCGAACTCGGGGTGGGCGCGGGTCTGCTCGGCGAGCTCGGTCAGGCTGAAGGCGATGGCTTCTTTGATTTGTTGCGCGAGGTAGAGGTTGTCGCCGGTGACGTCGGCGAAGAGCGCGTTGATGAAGTGCAGGCGGCGCAGTTCGTCGCGGGCGGGGGCGGCGGGCATGGGTCAGCTCGATCGCGCCTTGGCGCGGAGGTCGAGGGTCCAGTCCACGGAGGCGAGGAAAATCCAGAGGTAGCCCATGGTCTCGGAGGATTCCTCGACGATGCGTTTCATGGAGCGGTGATAGTTGTCGGCCAGGAGGCTTTCGAGGAAGTCGCCGTGGCCGATCATCTGGCCAAAGGGGATGGCGAGCATGGCGGCGCCCCACATGAGGACGGAGGCACGGTGGGCGGCGAGTGCGCGCAGCTGCGGGACGAGGCGGGCGCGGACTTTCCAGGCGAGGACGAGGGCGGGCACGCCGATGCCGAAAAAGGGCAGCTGCCAGCCGAGCGAGGGCATGAACTTGTCGAAGTAGGCGTCGAGTTCGCGGATCGAGCCGAGCAGGGCGACGGCGGCGAGCAGGACAAGGATCTCGCGACGGGCGGCGATGCGGCGGGCGGCCAGCAGGAAGATGCAGGCGGTGGAGACGAGGATGCCGAATTGGATCCATTCGAGCGGGCTACCTTCGTGGAAGAGCCGGGTGCCGTGGAGACTGGCGAGCCCCCAGATGGAGAACACCGCGCCGAAGCAGGCGAGGGTGAAGATGAAGTAGCGCAGAAGCGGCAGCGGCGTATCGCCGGCGCGGGTGTTTCCGGGAGTGGAGGGCAGGGACATTAGTCGGAGGTTTTTTCTTTGAGAGGGAGATCGAGGGTTTTGATTTCCTGCATGAATTCGGAGACGTCGCGGAACTCTTTGTAAACGCTGGCGAAGCGCACGTAGGCGACCTGATCGATCTTGCGCAGGTGCTGCATGACGGCGTCGCCGATGGCCTTGGTGGGGATCTCGGTGTCGTGCTGGGCTTCGAGGATGTCGATGACGTCCTCGACGAGCATGGTCACCTGTTCGCTGTCCACGGGGCGTTTTTGGCAGGCGGCGCGCACGGAGCGGATGAGTTTTTCGCGGTCGAACTCCTCGCGGCGGCCGTCGTGTTTGATCACGTAGATGCCTTCGCGGACGAGCATCTCGGTGGTGGTGAAACGGTGGCCGCACTCCAAGCATTCGCGACGACGGCGGATGGTGTTGCCCTCCTTGCTGATGCGGGAGTCGATGACCTTGTCTTCGATGGATGTGCACTTGGGGCAGCGCATGGCGGGATGGGCGGGGAGGGTTAGTTGAGGGCGAGGAAGTTTTCGAGGATGCGCATGCCGCCCTCGGTCGCGATGGACTCGGGGTGGAATTGCACGCCCCAGACGGGGAGTTCGCGGTGCCGCAGCCCCATGATCTCGCCCTCGGCCGTCTCGGCGGTGATTTCCAGGCAGGCGGGGAGGCTGGCGCGTTCGACCAGCAGGGAGTGGTAGCGGGTGGCGGCGAAGCCCTGGGGCAGGCCGCGGAAAACGTCGGTGTCCTTGTGCAAAATCGGCGAAGTCTTGCCGTGCATGAGCCGGTCGGCGCGGATGACGCGTCCGCCGAAGTGGTGGCCGATGGACTGGTGGCCGAGGCAGACGCCGAAGAGGGGCTTTTTACCGGCGAAGGCGGCGATCATTTCCAAGGACACGCCGGCTTCGACCGGCGAGCAGGGGCCGGGGGAGATGAGCACGCGGTCGGGGTTGAGCGCCAAGGCCTCGGCGGGGGTGATCTCGTCGTTGCGAAACACGCGCTGCTCCACGCCCAACTGGCCGAAATATTGGACAAGATTATAGGTGAAGGAGTCGTAGTTATCGATGACGAGCAGCACAGGCGGGAGGATTGACCGATCAGACTGGGGGAAATCCCCGGACCGACGCAAGCCGGGGCTGGGGCTTGCCGAAGGCGACACCGCTCGGGGAGGGCGAAGGCAACCCGCGGGCCGGAAGTAGAAAGAAAATCTTGACCAATTAAAACTATATGCGCATATGCTCATATTATGAATTCAAACAATTCCGTTTTGTCGGGTTTGCGGGTGGTGATCGTCGGCGGCGTGGCCGCGGGCGCTTCGATGGCGGCGCGGGCGCGTCGGTTGGACGAGTCGGCGCGCATCACGGTGCTCGAGCGCGGGCCGGACGTGTCGTTCGCGAACTGCGGGTTGCCGTATCACATCGGCGGGGAGATCGCGGATCGCGGGCGGCTGGCGGTGCAGACGCCGGAGAGTTTGGCGGCGTTGCTCAACATCGAGGTGCTTACGCGCACCGAGGCGGTGTCGATCGACCGTGAGCGCAAGGTGGTCGTGGTGCGCGCGGTCGGCGCGGACGGGGCGGGCGGTCCGGAGCGGGAGCTGGCGTATGACAAGTTGTTGCTGGCGCCGGGGGCGTCGCCGTTGCGGCCGCCGCTGCCGGGGATCGACGACGTGCGCGTCCTGACGTTGCGCAATTTGCAGGACATGGACCGCATCAAGTCGGCGGCGGAGCGGGCCGAGGCGGTGTTGGTGATCGGCGCGGGTTTCATCGGTCTGGAGATGGCCGAGCAGCTGCGGCGTATCGGAAAAGTGGTGACACTGGTGGAGGCGGCCGACCAGGTGTTGCCGCCGCTGGATCCGGAGATGGCCGCGCCGGTGGCCGCGCGGTTGCGCGAGGAGGGCGTGGAGTTGGTTTTGGGCGACGCGATCGCGGGGTTTGCCGACGAGAGCGGGCGGTTGTCGGCGGCGTTGAAGTCGGGCCGTCGCGTGACGGCGGATCTGGCGGTGCTGGCGATCGGGGTGAAGCCCGAGAGCGGTCTGGCGGCGTCGGCGGGACTGGAGTTGGGCGCGCGTGGCGCGATCAAGGTGAACGGTTTTATGCAGACGTCGGATCCGGACATCTATGCGGCGGGCGACGTGGTGGAGAGCGTGGATCGGTTGACGGGAGCGCCGATGAACTTGCCGCTGGGTGGTCCGGCGAACCGGCAGGGCAGGGTGGTGGCGGATCATATTTTCCGGCCGGCCGAGGCGCGGCCTTATCCGGGGCATGTGGGCACGGCGATCGTGCGGGTGTTTGATGTCGCGGCGGGGTTGACCGGTTGGACCGAGAAGCGGTTGGCCCAGGCGGGGCGCGCGTATCGGGCGACGGTGATCACGGATTATCAGCACGCGAGTTACTTCCCGGGCGCGGTGCCGTTGACGGTGAAGCTGCTGTGGTCGCCGGAGGACGGGCGCGTGCTCGGCGCGCAGGCGACCGGGGCGGATGGCGTGGACAAGCGCCTCGATGTTTTGGCTACGGCGCTGGTCGGCGGGCTGACGATCGACGATTTGGCGCAGCTGGAGTTGGCCTACGCACCGCCGTTTGGCGGAGCGCGCGACGTGGTCAATACGGCGGGTTTTGCGGCGCAAAACGCCCGCGATGGTCTGGTGCGTCCGGTGACGGCGTTGCCCGAGGACCGCGCGGTGTTGGACATGCGGCCGGCGGCGGTGGCGGAGCTCGATCCGGTGCCGGGCGCGGTGAACATCGTCCCGGCGGAGTTGCGCGCACGGCTGGGCGAATTGGATCGCACGAAGCCGTGGGTCACGGTGTGTGCGATGGGCAAGACGAGTTACTTCGGCGCGCGGATATTGGCGCAGGCGGGGTTCGACGTGGTCAGCCTGGCGGGCGGGGTGCGGCTGCGGCCGGTGGCGTCGGCGGGCGACGCGGGGGGAGGCGTCGCGGCTCAACAGCCGGCGGCGACTGCGGTGGCGGTTGCGGCACCGGCGGCGGTGTTGGATTGCACGGGCATGGCGTGTCCGGGGCCGTTGCTGCGGGTGAAGGCGGCGTGCGAAACGCTGGCGGCCGGGCAGGCGTTGACCGTGACGGCGTCGGACCCGGGATTCGCGCGGGACGTGGCGGCGTTTGCGCGTTCGACGGGGATTGAATTGCTCGGTGTCGAGCGCGCCAAGGGTCTGGTGACCGCGCGGCTGCGGCGTCCGGCGGGGGACGCGGCGGTTGTTCCGCTGGTCGATGAACCGGTGGCGGCCGGCGGGCGTCGCAAGGGTGCGACCGCGGTGGTCTTCTCGGGTGAGATGGACAAGGTGATGGCGGCGTTGGTCGTCGCCAACGGCGCGGCGGCGTTGGGCGGGCGCGTGACGTTGTTCTTCACCTTCTGGGGGCTCAACGCGCTGCGCCGCGAGCAGCCGGTGGAGGTTGCGGGGAAATCGCTGCTCGACCGGATGTTTGGCCGGATGTTGCCGCGCGGGCTGGGGGCGTTGCCGCTTTCGCAGCTCAATTTCATGGGCGCGGGTCGCCGGCTGATGAAGCACCAGATGGCGTCCAAGGGCCTGCCCAACCTGCCGGGGCTGCTCGGCGCGGCGCGGTTGGCCGGGGTGCGTCTGGTGGCCTGCACGATGTCGATGGAGGCGATGGGCATCCGCGCGGAGGAGTTGATCGAGGGCGTTGAGTTTGGCGGCGTGGCCGACTACCTGGACTCGGCGGAGCAGGCGGGGACCAACCTGTTCGTGTGAGCATCCGCTGAAATTCAGGATTGGCGGCGGGGCGGCGGACGGTGGATGGTCTTGGCCGCATGCCCGTCGCCCATTTTGACCTGCTGAAAACCGACACCGTCACCGCCGCCCGTCGCGGCCGCCTGCGCACGCGTCATGGATTGGTGGATACGCCAATTTTCATGCCGGTCGGCACGCAGGGCACGGTGAAGTCCCTCACGCCCGCCCACCTGCGGGAGATCGGCGCGCAGATCATTTTGGGCAACACCTACCACCTCAACCTGCGCCCCGGCAGCGAACTGGTGCGCGACATGGGCGGGTTGCACGGCTTCATGGGCTGGGACGGCCCGATCCTCACGGACAGCGGCGGCTTTCAGGTCTTCTCACTCGCGAAGCTCCGCACGATGCGCGACGACGGCGTCGAGTTTCAGTCCCACCTCGACGGCAAGTCCTGCTTTCTCGGCCCGAAGGAAGTGATGGCCATTCAGCAAAACCTCGGCAGCGACATCGCCATGGTGATCGACGAGTGTCCGCCCTGGCCGTGTGATCGCGAGGCCACCGCCGCCGCGTGCGCGCGCAGCCTGCGCTGGGCCGGGCAATGCAAGGACATCGCCACCGACACCGGCTGGCTCGATGCGGGGCACCACCTCTTCGCCATCGTGCAGGGCTCGACCTACGACGACCTCCGCCGCGAGGCCGCCGAGCAGCTGGGCGCGCTGGGTTTTCCCGGTTACGCGGTCGGCGGAGTCAGCGTCGGCGAACCCGAGCCCGAGATGCTCAAGCAGGTCGGCGCCACCACGCCGTTTCTCCCCGCCGACAAGCCCCGCTACACCATGGGCCTCGGCACGCCGCCGCAGCTTCTGAAAATGGTCGCGCTCGGCGTGGACATGTTTGACTGCGTGCTGCCCTCGCGTGTCGCCCGCAACGGTCTCGTCTTCACCCCCGACGGCCCGATCAACCTGCGCAACGAACGCTTCCGCGCCGACCCCGGCCCGATCCATCCCGAGGTCGAAAACTACACCTCGCGTTTCTCCCGCGCCTACCTGCGCCACCTCACCGTGGCCGGCGAGCTCCTCAGCTGCACGCTGCTCACGCTGCACAACCTCCACTTCTACCTCGACCTCATGGCGCAGGCCCGCGCGCATATCGAGGCCGGCGACTACGACGCCTGGCACCGCGCCTGGATCGCGCGCTACGAAACCGGTGCGGCCGGCCGTCGGGATGGATTGTCTGGCGGTTGATCGCCCGTCGTCCTAGAGAAAACTTTTTCCGCCCAACCCTTCCCATCCCACCATGCGCATTCTCGTCACCGGCGGCGCCGGCTTTCTTGGTTCCCACCTCTGCGACCGCCTGATCGCGGCCGGCAACGAAGTCGTCTGCCTCGACAATTTCTTCACCGGTCGGAAGCAGAACATCGCCCACCTCCTCGGCAACCCGAACTTCGAACTCGTCCGTCACGACGTCATCGACCCCTTCAAGTTCGAGGTGGATCAAATCTACAACCTCGCCTGTCCCGCCTCGCCGCCGCACTACCAGTTCAACCCCATCAAGACCACCAAGACCTCGGTCATGGGCGCCATCAACTGCCTCGGCCTCGCCAAGCGCGTGCGCGCCCGCGTCTTCCAGGCCAGCACCTCCGAGGTCTATGGCGACCCCGCCCTGCATCCCCAGCCCGAGTCCTACTGGGGCAACGTCAACCCCATCGGCAAACGCTCCTGCTACGACGAGGGCAAACGCTGCGCCGAGACCCTCTTCTTCGACTACCACCGCGAAAACGGCGTCGATATCCGCGTCGTGCGCATCTTCAACACCTACGGCCCGCGCATGCACCCGAACGACGGCCGCGTCGTCTCCAACTTCATCGTGCAGGCACTCAAGGGCGAGGACATCACCATCTACGGCGACGGCACCCAGACCCGCTCCTTCTGTTACGTTGACGACCTCATCGAGGGCTTCCTGCGCCTCATGGCCCAGACCGAGACCGTCGGCCCGGTCAACATCGGCAACCCCGGCGAATTCACCATGCTGCAACTCGCCGAGCTCACCCTCAAACTCGTCGGCGGCCCCTCCAAAATCGTGCACCGTCCGCTTCCCGCCGACGACCCCAAGCAGCGCCGCCCCGACATCACCTTGGCCAAAAAACACCTCGGCTGGGAGCCCGCTGTTCCCTTGGAGGAAGGCCTCAAGCGCACCATCGCCTACTTCAAGACCCAGGTCTGAGGCTCGCCTGGGAGCGTGGGCATTCCTGCCCACGCCGTTGGACGTTCCCCTGCGAGCAACGTGCCACATCGCGGTCCCGCATCCAACCCGTGGGCAGGAATACCCACGGTCCTTCAATCGCATGATCACCCCGTCGCGCCAACCTGACCCACCGCCCCGCCCGCATCTCGCGCCGGGGCGGCGCGGTTTTCGGTTTCGTCGTTCTCCGCCCGCCCGTCCGTCGGGCGCTCGTCGCGATCGGGTTTTCCCTCTGAAAACCACCCGTTCGCGACCGCGATTTGTCGTTTGCCAACCTTTCGGTCCGCTCTACGCTCTCGCCTTTTCATGCTCTCCTTCTTCTTCAAGCGCCTTGCCGGCCGTCACTATCGCAAGTTTCTCGAAAAGGCCCGCCCCGTCGTCGCCCGCATCAACGAGCTTGAGCTCTCCTACCAGTCGCTCAGCGACGATCAATTGCGCGCCAAAACCGACGAATTCCGCGCCCGCCTGAAGGCCGGCGAGGCCCTTGACGACATCCTCCCCGAGGCCTTCGCCACCGTCAAAAACGCCGCCCGCCGCCTCTGCGGCACCACCGCCACCGTCTGCGACCACCAGCTCGAGTGGAACATGATCCACTTCGACGTGCAGCTCATCGGCGGCATGGCCATCCACCAGGGTTGCATCGCCGAAATGGCCACCGGCGAAGGCAAGACCCTCGTCTCCACGCTCCCCCTCTACCTCAACGCCCTCACCGGACGGAACACCCAGCTCGTCACCGTCAACGACTACCTCGCCCGACGCGACTCCGAGTGGATGGGCCACCTCTTCAGCTTCCTCGGCCTCACCACCGGCTGCATCCAGCAGCAGATGCCCTCCGACCTGCGCCGCGAGATGTATGGCCGCGACATCACCTACGGCACCGCCTCCGAGTTCGGTTTCGACTACCTGCGCGACAACGGCATGGCCACCCGCAAGGAAGACCAGGTCCAGCGCGACCACTGGTTCTGCATCGTGGACGAGATCGACTCCATCCTCGTGGACGAAGCCCGCACGCCGCTGATCATCTCCGGCCCCGCGCCCATCGAGCGCGAGCAACCCTTCACCCGGATCAAGCCCTCCGTCGATCGCCTCGTCTCCGACCAGCTCCGCCTCTGCAACACCTTCGCCTCCGAGGCCAAGGCCATCCTGGAAAAACCCGACGCCGCCCCCGACGAACGCGAGCACGCCCTCCGCCGCCTCCTTCAGGTCAAGCTCGGCAACCCCAAGAACAAACTCCTGCTCCGCATCATGGAGACCCCCGAGTGGCGCAAGCAGCTCGACAAGGCCGACACCGACTACAACTCCGACTTCCGCAAGTCCGAGCTCTTCGCCCTCAAGGAAGAACTCTACTACGTCATCGACGAAAAGCAGCACCAGGCCGACCTCAGCGAAAAAGGCCGCACCCACCTGCGCCCCGACAACCCCGACGCCTTCGTCCTCCCCGACCTCGCCACCGAGTTCTCCGACCTCGACCGCGTCCACGACCTCACTCCCGAGCAAAAGGAGGAGAAGAAGCTCGCCGCCCAAAACCGCTTCTCGGAAGTCTCCGAGGAAATCCACGCCATCTCCCAGCTCCTGCGCGCCTACTCCCTCTACGAAAAGGACGTCGAATACGTCGTGCAGGAAGGCAAGGTCATGATCGTCGATGAAAACACCGGCCGCGTCATGCCCGGCCGCCGCTGGTCCGACGGACTCCACCAGGCCGTCGAGGCCAAGGAAGGCGTCGCCATCGAGCGCGAGACCCGCACCTACGCCACCGTCACCATCCAGAACTACTTCCGCATGTATGACAAACTCGGCGGCATGACCGGCACCGCCGAGACCGAAGCCACCGAGTTCAACGACATCTACAAACTCAAGGTGCAGGTCATCCCGACCAACAAACCCTGCATCCGCATCGACAAAAACGACTCCATCTTCAAGACCCGCCGCGACAAGTTCAACGCGGTCGTCAAGGAGATCACCGACGCCAACAAACGCGGCCAGCCCGTGCTCGTCGGCACCGTCTCCGTCGAATCCTCCGAGGTGCTCTCCCGCATGCTCAAGCGCGCCGGCGTCATCCACACCGTGCTCAACGCCAAGTTCCACGCGCAGGAGGCCGAGATCGTCTCGCGCGCCGGTCAGCGCGGTGCCGTCACCATCGCCACCAACATGGCCGGCCGCGGCACCGACATCAAACTCGGCGAGGGCGTGCGCGAGCTCGGCGGCCTCTACGTCATCGGCACCGAGCGTCACGAATCCCGCCGCGTCGATCGCCAGCTGCGCGGCCGTTGCTCGCGTCAGGGCGACCCCGGTCTCACCAAGTTCTTCCTCTCGCTTGAGGACGACCTCATGCGCCTCTTCCTCCAGGGCAACCTCGCCTCCCGCATGATGGAAGGCTCGATGAAGGACGGCGAAGAGCTCGAACACCCCTGGCTCAACCGCTCCATCGAGAGCGCCCAGAAAAAGGTCGAGCAGCAGAACTACTCCATCCGCAAGCGTCTGCTCCAATACGACGACGTGCTCAACCAGCAGCGCGAGGTCATCTACGGCATTCGCAACGCCGCCATCCACGCCGACCGCGCCAAGGACATCATCTTCGAACAGGTCGAGGAAGAGCTCGTCGCCCGTCTGGAAGCCGCCGGCTACGACGAAAAACTCGGCCCCACCGAGTCCGCCATCGAGGGCCTCGTCGGCTGGTGCAACACCCACTTCCCGATCGGCCTCAAGATCGAGGATCTCACCGCCGGCGCGACCGGCGGCGCCGACTTCGACGCCAAGGTCGCCCTCATCCTCGACCGCGTGAAAAAGGCCTACGAGGTCAAGGAATCCGTCGAGATCCCCGAGGCCCTCGGCTCGCTGGAGCGCTACGTCATCATCAACGCCATCGACAAACACTGGCAGGAGCACCTCACCGAGATGGAGGAGCTGCGCCGCTCCATCGGCCTGCGCAGCTACGGTCAGAAGGATCCGCTCGTCGAATACAAGGGCGAGGCCTACAAGTATTTCGAGGAACTCATGGTCAACGTGCGCGTGCAAATCTGCACCGGCCTGTTCCGCAGCGCGTCGAACATCCAGGTCTTCGAGAACATGCTTGCGCAGCTCTCCAAGACCGCCCGCGTCACCGGTCCCGAGACCGAGGCCGCCGCGCCCGCCGCCGGTCCGCAGATCCGCACCACCGTCACCGCCAGCGGCCCCGCCTCGGGCGGACAAGCCGCCGCCGAGCCGCAGTTGCCCAAGGTCACCGTGCGCCGCGAATTCCCCAAGGTCGGCCGAAACGATCCCTGCCCCTGCGGCAGCGGCAAGAAATACAAGAACTGCCACGGCGCCTGACCGGAAAAAGGATCGTGGGCATGGCGGACTGTCAGCCTTCGGCTTCGAGACCTGCCCACGAAGAGCGACGTCACCGGCGAAAAGCACGTCAGCTCGCGGTCTCGTATCCACCGTCGCGGGCAGGAATGCCCACGATCCTTCGGGCCGTCTCGCCTTGCCATCACGCGACCCGCCACCCGCGCGGCGTTGCCGCGGCGGCCGTCCTCTGTTTTCATTAGCGGATAGTTTCCACTAATGAAAATGACCGCCACGCCGACCCCCGCCACCCCCGCCGTTCCCGCCTTCACGCGTGGACTGTCCGTGATGCGGCTCCTCGCCGACCGCGGACCGCTGGCGATGGAGGCCGTCGCCACGAGCCTGTCGTTGCCGCGCAGCTCGGCGTTCCGGCTGCTCGAAACCCTTCGCACCCTCGGCTACGCCGAGCGCGATCCCGCCCGCCGCTACCGGCTGGTCTGGAGCTTTGGTCCGGGAGAGGACGCCTCCGCGGCCTTCACCGCGCGTCTGGTCGCCTCCATGGAGCGGCTGGCCGACGCGCTCGGCGTCACCATCGAGTGGTATGAGCCCTCGGACCGCGGCATGGAGCTTCGTCGGCAATGCCGGCCGTCCCATGCGGAGGTGCGCGTGTTTGCCCGTCCGGGTTTCGTTCGCACGTGGAACACCGAGCTCGACGCCGTGGCGCGCCTCGGGCACGCGTTCGCGCCGCGGGCGCCCGCGCTGAAAGCCGGCGTGCATGTGGGCGTCCGCGATGGCCATACGGCACGGATAGCCCTGCGCGAGGCGCGCGCCCTGCTCGCCGCCGCACGCCGGCGCGACACGGCGACCGACACGATTTTCAACACCAACGGCGTGCGTCGCGCCGCAGCCGTCGTCCGCTCGCCCGGAGGCGAGTTCGCGGGGATTCTCGCCGCCGCGGCCTGCATCAGCTTCGACCCCAAGGCCCCGACCCCCGTCCGCATTGTGGCCGCCTTGCGCGACTTGTCCTCCGAGCTCTCACGGTAAACCCCCGATCCATGCGCATCCTCTACATCGACATCGACTCCTGCCGTCCCGACCACCTCGGTTGCTACGGCTACCATCGCGACACCAGCCCCGCCATCGACCGGATCGCCCGGGAGGGCGTCGTGTTCAAAAACTGCTACACCTCCGACGCGCCCTGCCTGCCCTCGCGCTCCGCCCTGTATTCCGGGCGCTTCGGCATCCACACCGGCGTGGTCGGCCACGGCGGCACCGCCGCCCAGCCCAAGATCGAGGGCCCCGGGCGCGACTTTCGCGACCTCTTCGACAAGCAGGGCTTTGCCCGCCAGCTCCAGCTCGGCGGTTATCACACCGCGATGATCAGCCCCTTCGGTCAGCGCCACGCGGCCTGGCATTTCTACGCCGGCTTCAACGAAATCCACAACACCGGCCAGGGCGGCATGGAGTCGGCCGAGGTCGTCCAGCCCGTCGTTGACGAATGGATGGCCAGGCACGCCGCCGCCGACAATTGGTTCCTGCACATCAATTATTGGGACCCGCACACGCCCTACCGCGTGCCGATGGACGTGGAGAACCCCTTCATCGACGACCCGCTCCCGGCCTGGCTCGACGACGACGAGCTCATCAAGCGTCACAACCGGATGACCGGCCCGCACACCTCGCTGGAAATCGGCATGTATGACGACAGCGAAGATCCGCGCTTTCCGCGTCATCCCGGCGCCATCACCGACAGGGCCTCCATGCGCCGCATGATCGACGGTTACGACATGGGCGTGCGTTACGTTGACGACCAGATCGTCAAGATCGTCGCCGCCCTGAAGGCCGCCGGCGTTTACGACGACACCGCCATCATCATCTCCGCCGACCACGGCGAAAACCTCGGCGAACTCGGCATCTACGGCGAGCACGGCACCGCCGACGACGGCACCTGCCGCATTCCGATGATCGTCAAATGGCCGGGCGGCGCGTCCGGCGCGCACAACGACAAGTTCCACTACAACGTCGATCTCGCGCCCACCGTGACGGATTTGATCGGCGGGGAAAGGCAGCCCCTCTGGGACGGCGAATCCTTCGCCTCCGCGATCCTGAGCGGAGAGAACACCGGTCGCGACGAGGTGATCGTCTCGCAATGCGCTCACGTCTGCCAGCGCTCCGTGCGCTGGGACAACTGGCTCTACCTGCGCACCTATCACGACGGGTTTCACCTCTTCCCGCAGGACATGCTCTTCGACCTCGCGAACGATCCGCACGAGCAGGACGACCTCGCCGCGCGACGCCCCGACATCGTCCGCGAAGGCATTTGGCGCCTTGCCCGCTGGCACGACGCGCAGATGCGGCGCATGGCCGCCCACTCCAGCGACGTCACCGATCCGTTGTGGACCGTCATCCGCGAGGGCGGCCCCTTTCACGCGCGCTTGCACAATCAAGGCAACCCCGGCGGCGTGGAGGGCTTCAGGCGCTACCTGGCCCGCCTCGAGGCGACCGGGCGCGCCGACGGGGCCGCCGCCCTCCGCGCGCGGCATGGCGGGTGACCACGCCGCCCGGAGATTATGACGACGCGGAGAATCCCTTCTAAACGCGAACGCCGGACGCCGCCGACGCGTTTATCGTTTTAACGGGCCTCCTCCAATCCTCACGCTGAACGACGTCCCATGCCCGCCGCCTCGTCACCGTTTCACCTGATGATCAAGCCCGCCGGCTCGGCCTGCAATCTGGACTGCTCCTACTGCTTTTATCTCGAAAAGGAGATGCTCTACGACCGCGGCGCCCGCTTCCGCATGACGGAGGAGACGCTGGAAAAATTCGTCCGCGACTACATCGCCGCCAACCCCGGCGACGCTCCCGTCGTCTTCGGCTGGCAGGGCGGCGAGCCCACGCTCATGGGCGTCGAGTTCTACCGCCGCGCGGTCGCCCTCCAGAAACAATACGGCGCCGGCCGCGTCATCGAAAACGCCTTCCAGACCAACGGCACCCGCCTCGACGACGAGTGGGGCGCATTCCTCAAGGAAAACGATTTCCTCGTCGGCGTGAGCATCGACGGCCCGCGCGCCATCCACGACCGTTACCGAGTGGACAAGGGCGGCAAGCCCACCTGGGACGCCGTCATGCGCGGCGTCGAGGTGCTCAAGAAACACAAGGTCGAGTTCAACACGCTCACCTGCGTCACCCGCGAGAGCGTGCAAAAGCCTCTGGATATCTACCGTTTCCTGCGCGGCATCGGCTCCACGTTTCTCCAGTTCATCCCCATCGTCGAACGCCGTCCCGACGCTCGCGCGCGCGACTGGAAACTCTCGCTGGCGACGCCGCCCGGCGCGACGGGCGGCGGGGACGACGACGATGTCCGCGTCACCCCCTGGTCGGTGCGCGGCGGCGACTTCGGGCATTTTCTCAACGCGATCTTCGACCGCTGGGTGAGGCACGACGTGGGCCGCATTCACGTGCAGCTCTTCGACGTCGCGCTCGGCAAGTGGCTCGGCCTGCCCGGCGGCATCTGCGTGCACGCCGAGACCTGCGGACGCGCGCTGGCCGTCGAGCACAACGGCGACGTGTATTCATGCGACCACTACGTCTATCCGGACCACCGCGTCGGCAACCTGATGGCGGACGATCTGGCGGCGATCGCCGATGGCGCGGCGCAGACGGACTTTGGCCGGGCCAAGCGCGACACGTTGCCGCGCCAATGCCGCGAGTGTCCGGTGCTGTTCGCCTGCAACGGAGGTTGTCCCAAGCACCGCTTCGCGCACACGGCCGACGGCGAGCCGGGCCTGAATCATCTTTGCGCGAGCTACAGGAATTTTTTCACGCACATCGACGGGCCGATGCGCCGGATGGCCGCGCTCTACCGGGCGGGACGCGCGCCGGCCGAGGTGATGGCGATGCTGGGGTAGGCCGGGGCGGCGGCGGTCAAGCGTCGCGCACGCAGCGGAAGCCGAGGTTGGTGGTGGCGCTGTCCGGGGTGTTGGCGTTGCGCGCATCGACGCGGTAGCGGTTGCAGTAGCTCGCGTGGCACAGGTAGCTGCCGCCGCGCATGACGCGCCGCTCGCCGTGACACGGTCCGGTCGGGTCGTCCGCCGGGCTGCGCGCGTAGTAGGTCTCGTCGAACCAGTCATGGCACCATTCCCAGACGTTGCCGGTCATGTTGTAGAGTCCGTGGCCGTTGGCGCGAAAGCTCTTCGCGGGGGCCGCTCCGTAGTGGCCGTCGGCCTCGGTGTTGCGCAGGGGGAACTCGCCCTGCCAGACGTTCATGCGGTGCTTGCCGTCGGGTTCGAGTTCTTCGCCCCAGGGGAAGCGGTTGAGGTGCGGCAGGCCGCCGCGCGCGGCGTATTCCCACTCGGCCTCGGTGGGCAGGCGCTTGCCGGCCCAGGCGGCGTAGGCGCGCGCGTCGTTCCAGGAGACGTGCACGACCGGGTGCGCCCAGCGTTTTTTGATGTTGGAGCCGGGGCCCTCGGGATGTCGCCAGTCGGCGCCCTCGACGCGGCACCACCACTCCGAGCCGAGCACGCGCACCGGCGTGGCGGCCTGCAATTGCTTCGGCGAAAGGTGGCCTTGAAACACGAACGACCAGCCGAAAACCTCCGACTCGGTCTTGTGGCCGGTGGCGTTGACGAAGGCGTTGAACTGCTCGTTGGTCACGGTGGTGGTGTCGATCCAGAAG
>Ga0079224_100002471_pt1 | contig 22463 bp, 21 predicted proteins | sample Stecom2015_FD_80414 | JGI IMG/M metagenome (GOLD analysis project Ga0079224, IMG submission 80414) | Agricultural soil microbial communities from Utah to study Nitrogen management - Steer compost 2015 | ecosystem: Environmental > Terrestrial > Soil > Agricultural land | place: USA: Utah...
AGATTGGAGGAGGCCTCCGCCGGCGCGATGACATAGTAGGCCGGCACCGACAGCGCACTGTTGGGCAGTTCGATATCGACGGTCGTCGCACCCTGCTTGCGCAGCTCGGCCAGTGCGGCGTCGACCGCCGCGCGAACGTCGTCGGCGAGGCCCTCGCCGAAGTATTCGCGCGGCAGCCCGATGCGCAGCCCGGCAAGCGGATTGCTTAGCAAGCGCGAGTAATTTTCGGGCGGACGTTCGAGACTGGTGGAATCGCGCTCATCGAAGCCGGCCATGACGCCGAGCAGCAACGCGAGATCCTCGGCACTGCGGGCGAAAGGGCCGCCTTGATCGAGACTGGAAGCGAAAGCGACCATGCCGTAGCGGGACACGAGGCCGTAGGTCGGCTTGAGACCCGACACGCCGCACAGCGCGGCCGGCTGACGGATGGATCCACCGGTGTCGGTGCCGGTTGCCGCCGGCGCGAGGCGCGCGGCGACCGTCGCGGCCGATCCGCCCGAGGAGCCGCCCGGCACACAGTCGGTATTCCAGGGGTTTTTCACCGGGCCGAAATAGGAGGTTTCGTTGGACGAACCCATGGCGAACTCGTCCATGTTGCACTTGCCGAGATTCACCGCGCCCGCCCGGTCGAAGCGTTCGATCACATGCGCGCTGTACGGCGCGATGAAGTTTTCCAGCATGCGCGAGCCGCAGGTGGTACGCCAGCCGGCGGCGCACCAGATGTCCTTGTGCGCGACGGGAATGCCGGTGAGGGGTGCGGCTTCGCCGCGCGCAATACGCTCGTCGGCCGCGCGCGCCTGGGCCAGGCTGCGCTCGGGATCGACGGTAACGAATGCGTTGAGTCGCGGATTGAGCGCGTCGATGCGCGCCAGGCACGCCTGTGTCAGTTCGACACTGGAAACCTTTTTTGCGGCCAGAAGCGCAGATAGCTCGGCCAGGGAAGCATTCAGCATGATGTGGAGGCGGGGCGCCGGACGCCCGCTTATTCAATGACTTTGGGAACGAGATACAGATCGGCCTCGACCTGCGGCGCGATGGATTGGAACAGCCGGTGCTGATCGGATTCGGTGACCGCATCCTCACGGAGGCGCAGAACGACATCCTGGGCATGCGCCATGGGCACCACGCCTTCGGTAGGGGCGGCCTGCATCTGCTCGATCATGGCGAAGATGCCGTTGAGCCGCGTGCGCACGCCTTCCAGTTCGTCATCGGTGACTTCGATCCGGGCGAGCCGGGCGATCCGCTTGATTTCTTCGGCGCTTAGTGGCATTTGCAAATTTCCGCTCAAAACAAGCGTTTAAACTCATGTATTATACGTCGCCTTTCGAAGCCAGAATGGGGCTCTCTCACTATTCAGGCTGATTCGCGACGCTAATCGGACGCTCTCCAATGCTGGGATTTCTACGCGCATACTTTTCCGACGATCTGGCCATCGACCTCGGCACGGCCAATACGCTGATCTACGTCCGCGGCAAGGCGCTCGTCCTCGACGAGCCCTCCGTCGTCGCAATCCGCCAGGAAGGCGGCCCGAACGGCAAGCGCATTATTCAGGCGGTGGGCAAGGAAGCCAAGCAGATGCTGGGCAAGGCGCCGGGCAACATCACCGTCATCCGCCCGATGAAGGACGGCGTCATCGCCGACTTCACCGTCACCGAGCAGATGCTCAAGCAGTTCATTAAGAAAGTGCACGTCTCGCGCCTGCTGTCACCCAGCCCGCGCATCATCATCTGTGTCCCCTGCGGTTCGACCCAGGTGGAGCGTCGCGCCATCCGCGAGTCGGCCATCGGCGCAGGCGCCTCGCAGGTTTATCTGATCGAAGAGCCCATGGCGGCTGCCATCGGCGCCGACCTGCCGGTGGCGGAAGCCGAAGGTTCGATGGTGGTAGACATCGGCGGCGGCACGACGGAAGTGGGCATCATCTCGCTGGGCGGTATGGTCTATGCCGGCTCCGTGCGCGTGGGCGGCGACAAGTTCGACGAGGCGATCATCAACTACATCCGCCGCAACTACGGCATGCTGATCGGCGAAGCCACCGCCGAAATGATCAAGAAAGATATCGGCTCGGCCTTCCCCGGCTCCGAAGTGAAGGAGATCGAGGTCAAGGGCCGCAACCTCGCCGAGGGCATTCCGCGCAGCTTCACGATTTCGTCCAACGAAATCCTCGAAGCGCTGACCGAGCCGCTCAACCAGATCGTCAGCGCGGTGAAGACCGGGCTGGAGCAGACGCCGCCCGAACTGGGTGCGGATATCGCCGAGAAGGGCATGGTTCTCACCGGCGGCGGGGCGCTGCTGCGTGACCTGGACCGACTGCTGATGGAGGAAACCGGCCTGCCGGTCATCGTCGCCGAGGACCCGCTGACCTGCGTGGTGCGCGGCTCCGGCAAGGCACTCGAGAAGATGGACAAGCTTGGCAGCATCTTCACCAACGAATAAACCCTGTTGCCCGGCATCCGGCATGCCGGTGTCGGGTAACACCTGACGGGATCCTTTTGCCGCATGGAGTACCAGCCGCCCCAGTTTTTCAAGCGCGGCCCCGCTCCGCTTGCGCGGCTCACGTTCTTCGGTCTGTTGTCGGTCCTGCTGATGGTGCTCGACGCGCGCTTTCAGTATGCCGAGCCGCTGCGCCACGGCCTGACGCTGGCGATCTACCCGCTGCAGCAGGTGGCGACTGCCCCCGTGGTCGCCTTCAATCGCGTCAGCGATTACTTCAGCAGCCAGACCCGTCTGCGTCGCGAGAACGCCGAATTGCGCGCCCAGCAATTGGAGAACGCGCGGTCGTTGCTGGTGCTGGAGTCGATCGCCAACGAAAACGTGCAGTTGCGCAAACTGCTCGACGCGCGGCAGCCGCTACCCTCGCCTGCCGTGTTCGCCGAAATCGTCTATGCCGGGCGCGACCCGTTCAGCCGCAAAGTCATCATCGACCGCGGCAGTCAGCACGGCATCGAAGCGGGGCAGCCGGTGGTGGACGGTGAGGGCGTGCTGGGTCAGGTGACGCGCGTTCTGCCGCTGCTGGCCGAAGTCACGCTGGTCACCGACAAGAACCACTCCATTCCGGTGCAGGTGTTGCGCAACGGTCTGCGCGGCGTCGCCTACGGTTCGGGCGACGGCAATACGCTCGAACTGCGCTTCATCCCGACCAACGCCGAGATCCAGACGGGCGACGTGCTCGTCACCTCCGGCCTGGACGGCATTTATCCGCGCGGCCTGCCGGTCGCCACCGTCACCAGCGTGGAGCGCGACACCAGCGCCTCCTTCGCCAAAATCCGCCTGGCGCCCGCAGCCGGCACCAACAAGCGTCGCCAGGTGCTGGTGGTGCAGTATCGGGAGAACCTCCCGACGCGCGCCGAAGCCGAGACGAAATTCCGCGCGGCCGAAAGCAAGGAGACGAAGCGGCCTGCCAGGACGGAGGGCAGGCAATGAGGGGCAACCAGGGACCGCAGCGCATCCTGCGACCGGCCAATCCTTTTTTCATCGTCTTCACCCTGCTCGGCGCGCTGGCCTTCAATCTGCTGCCCTGGCCCGATCTGCGCCTGGTGCCCGATCTGCTGGCGCTCACGCTTACCTTCTGGTGCATCCATCAGCCGCGCCGGGTGGGCGTCGGCGTGGCCTGGGTGCTGGGCCTGGCGATGGATGCCGCCAACGGCGCGCTGATCGGCCAGCACGCGCTCGCGTATGCGCTGCTCGCCTTCGGCGCGCACGTCATTCACCGGCGCGTGCTGTGGTTCCCCGTCTGGCCGCAGGCGGTGCACGTGTTCGCGCTGCTGCTGTTGAGCCAACTCGTCATGCTGGCGGTGGGTTTGATCGCCGGCGGCACTTTTCCGGGCTGGCTGGTGCTGGTCGGTATCGGCTTGTCCGCGGTGCTCTGGCCGTTCATAACGGACTTATTGCTCGCTCCGCAGCGCGCACCCGACGATATCGACGAAACTCGTCCGATCTAGCGGGCTCTCATGACCGCAGCCGATGCCGGCGCATCGTGCCGCCCGAAGGAGATGCAGCCGTGCGAACACCGGCGAAGCGGCGCTTTGGCAACCGGCGGCGATTAAAAAAACGACCTGATCAGAGCAGAACGATAGAGACACACCCGGCCGATTCATGAGCTTTACCGAATTCCGCGATCACCAGCGCGATTTACACCGGTTTCGCCTGCGACTGATTGTCGCCGGCGTCGCCGTGTTCGCCGCGTTCGGGCTGCTGCTGGGCCGCTTCGTATGGCTGCAGTACATCCACCACGAGTACTACTCGACCAAGGCGGAGAGCAACCGCATTTCCGTCGTGCCCATCCAGCCCAATCGCGGCCTGATCATGGACCGCAACGGCGTGGTGCTGGCGCGCAACTTCTCGGCCTACACGCTCGAAATCAATCCGGACCAGATCGACGACCTGAATGCGACCATTCAGGCGCTGTCCGACGTGGTGGAAATCGAGGAGCGCGATCTCAACCGCTTCCGCAAGCTGCGCAACGAGTTTCGCGTCGCCGATACCCTGCCGATCAAAACGCGCCTGACCGACGAGGAGGTGGCGCGCTTCGCCGCCAATGCGTATCGCTTTCCCGGCGTGGAGATCAAGGCGAGGCTGTACCGCCACTATCCCTTCGCCGAACTCGCCTCGCATGCCATCGGCTACATGGGGCGGATCAACGAGCGCGATCTGCAGCGCGTAACCGAAGACAACCAACGGGCCAACTACCGGGGCACAGACCACATCGGCAAGCTCGGGATCGAAGCCAGCTACGAATACGCCCTGCACGGCATCACGGGTGCGGCGCAAGTGGAAATCGACGCGAACGGCAAGGCGATCCGCACCCTGTCGTCCACGCCGCCGGTCGCGGGCAGCAACCTGATCCTCACTCTGGACGCCAAGCTGCAGGAAATCGCCGAACAGGCGTTCGGCGATTTCCGCGGCGCAATGGTGGCCATCGAGCCGGCGACGGGCGGCGTGCTGGCCTTTGTCAGCAAGCCCGGTTTCGATCCCAACGCCTTCGTCGACGGCATCGACCCGCAGACCTGGCACGAACTGACCAATTCACCCGATCGCCCGCTCACCAACCGTGCGCTCACCGGCACCTATCCGCCCGGTTCGACCATCAAGCCCTTCATGGCGCTGATGGCGCTGGAACTGGGCAAACGCACCCCCGACTACTCCATCCGCGATCCCGGCTACTATCAGTTGCCTGGCCACAGCCACCGCTATCGCGACTGGAAAGTGGGCGGACACGGCACGGTGAACCTGCATAAATCCATCGTCGTGTCCTGCGATACCTACTTTTACGGCCTCGCGGTCGATGTCGACATCGACGAGATGCACGGCTTTCTCTCCCAGTTCGGCTTCGGCGCAGAAACGGGCATCGATATCCCGGGCGAGAAAAGCGGGCTGCTGCCCTCGCGCGACTGGAAGCGCAAACGCTTCTCCAAGCGCGAGGACCAGCGCTGGTACACGGGCGACAGCGTGTCGGTCACCATCGGCCAGGGCTACAGCCTGGCCACGCCGCTGCAACTTGCTTATGCGACGGCCATCCTTGCGAACAACGGCGTGGCGTATAAGCCGCACCTGGTGAAGTACATCGTCGATACGCAGACCGGCGAACAGACGCCCATCGAACCGCAGCCGACCCGCAACGTGCAACTCAAGCCCGAATGGGTGAAACTGGTGCGCAGCGCCATGGTGGACGTCACCAAGCCGGGCGGCACCGCTTCGCGCGCCGGCAAGGATGCCGCCTATGGTTTCGCCGGCAAGACAGGTACTGCGCAGGTGATCGGTATCAAGCAGGGCGAGAAGTACGACGAGAAGCGCATTGCCGAGCGCTTCCGCGATCATGCCCTGTTCGTGGCCTTCGCGCCCGCGGACGACCCGAAGATCGCCGTCGGCATCCTGGTGGAAAACGGCGGCCACGGCAGCACGGTGGCCGCACCGATCGCGCGCACGGCCTTCGACTACTATTTGCTCGGCAAGCTGCCCGAGACGCCGGCGGTCAAGCCGCTACCCGCGCAGCCAGGAGCGGAATGATGTTCGGACGCCTGCTGCAACGCTTCACCAGCAACATCGACAGCACGCTCATGTTCCTCGCGACCTTGCTGCTCGCGCTGGGCATGTTCACCCTTTACAGCGCGTCCAACGAAGAGCCTTCCCGCCTCGTTTCGCAAGGCATCAATATCGCCGTCGCGCTGACCATCATGTGGATCGCAGCGCAGGTCCCGCCGCAAACGCTCATGCGTCTGGCGCCGCCGGTTTACGTTGTCGGCGTGGCGTTGTTGATCGCAGTGGACCTGTTCGGCGTGATCGTCAACGGCTCGCAGCGCTGGCTGGACCTGGGCTTCACCCGCTTCCAACCTTCGGAAATGCTCAAGATCGCCATGCCGCTGATGCTGGCCTGGTATTTCGACAAGCACGAGGGCGGCGTGCGCCTGCGCGACTTCCTCGTTGCCGCCATCCTGCTGGCCGTCCCGGTCGGGTTGATCATGAAGCAGCCCGACCTGGGGACTTCGCTGCTGGTCCTCGCGGCCGGCTTCTACATCATCTTTCTCGCCGGCCTGCCCTGGAAAGTCATGCTCGGCATGGCGGTCGCGGCCGGGGCGGCCATGCCGGTGTTCTGGTCGCTGCTGCACGACTACCAGCGCCGGCGCATCCTGACGCTGCTCGACCCGACGACCGATCCGCTCGGCGCCGGCTATCACATCATCCAGTCCACCATTGCCGTCGGTTCGGGCGGATTGCGCGGCAAGGGCTGGCTGGAAGGCACGCAGACGCACCTCGAGTTCATTCCGGAACGCACCACCGACTTCATTTTCGCAGTCTATTCGGAAGAATTCGGCCTCATCGGCAACAGCATCCTGCTGCTGCTCTACCTGGCCATCATCGCCCGCGGATTGGTCATCGCCGCCAACGCGGCGACCTTTTTCGGACGCCTGCTGGCCGGTTCCATCGCCCTATCGTTCTTCACCTATGCTTTCGTCAATATGGGCATGGTGAGCGGCATTTTGCCCGTGGTCGGCGTGCCGCTGCCATTGATCAGCTACGGCGGCACGGCGCTGGTGACGCTGTTTCTCGGCATCGGCATCCTCATGAGCATTCAGAAGCATCGCAAACTGGTACAGACTTGAACACGCATCCATCCATCATTACGACGACAGCCCTGCGACCCTGGATCATCGGCACACTGCTGCTCAGCCTGTGGGGCTGCGGCACCACTCCGGTCCAGCAAGCGGAGGAGACCGCTCCGACCTCGCCCGCCCCGGCGCCCGTCAGCAAGGGCGGCGGCTACTACCTGGACGACGGCCCGGGCAACGACATTCCGGCCGATCTCGACAGCATTCCCGACGCACAGCCGCGCGACGAACCGCTGCACCGCTTTGCCAACCGGCCCTATGTAGCCCTCGGGACACGCTATGAGCCCGAGCCGCATCGCCGGGAATTCCGTCAGCGCGGTATCGCGAGCTGGTACGGCCGCCGCTTCCACGGCAAACCGACGGCCAGCGGCGAGCCGTATGACATGTACGCCATGACCGCCGCGCATCCGACCATGCCCATTCCCAGCTACGCGCGCGTGACCAACGTCTCGAACGGGCGCTCGGTGGTGGTCCGCATCAACGACCGCGGGCCGTTCCTGCACAACCGCATCATCGATCTCTCCTATGCGGCGGCGCACAAGCTGGGCTATATCGAACAGGGCAGCACGCTGGTCGAAGTGGAACGCGTGTTTGCATCGTCCGAAACCGCGCCCGCAATCACACCGGTCCCCGCGCCGGCGCCGACGGACGCGGCGAACGTGCTCTATGTGCAACTGGGCGCCTTCAGCGCGCGCGACAATGCCGAGAGCCTGCGCACGCGCATCACGCGCGAAATCGAGGAATCGCTGGACCGCGCCATCGAAGTGGTGTTTCATCAGGGCCTGTTTCGTGTACGGCTCGGTCCTTACCGTTCCGAAAGCGAAGCATCGGGAATCATCGAGCGCCTGAGCCGCAGCCTGGATCTCAAGCCGTACATCGTGCGCTAGCGCACCGTCGAACGCGCCGCCTCATCGTCTCCCTGCCAAATGCAGCGAGCGACGAAGCAGGGCGCCGGGCGGGAACCAACCCGGCGCAGATCCATCGAATCAGCGCGGCGCACGGCGGCCCGAGTTTCCGATGCCGGTATTCGCTTGCGCCGTCGCCTCGTTTTTTGTCCCAATCTCGATCGATGCCACTCATGATGCGTAGTCTTCTTGCCTGCCTGTTGTTCCTGCCGCTGCTCGCCCTCGCCGACGCACCGCCACCGCCCCAGATTTCCGCTAAGTCGTGGTTGCTGCTCGACTATCAGACCGGTCAGGTCATCGCCGAAAACAACGCCGATGAGCGCGTGGAGCCCGCCTCGCTCACCAAAATGATGAGCGCGTACCTGGTGGAGCAGGCGCTGACCAAAGGACAGGTCAAGCCCGATCAGGTCGTGCCGGTGTCGGAGCACGCGTGGAAATCGGGCGGCTCGCGCATGTTCATCGAGCCGCGTAAGCCGGTGACCGTCGATCAACTGCTGCACGGCGTCATCGTGCAATCGGGCAACGACGCCACCATCGCGCTGGCGGAACTGCTGGCCGGCTCGGAAGACGTGTTCGCGCAGATGATGAACCGCGAAGCGCAGCGCCTGGGCATGGCCAATACGCACTTCACCAACTCCACCGGCTGGCCCGACAAGGACCACTACTCCACCGCACGCGACATGGCGACGCTGGCCGCTGCCGTCGTGCGCGACTTCCCGGAGCATTACGCCATCTACGCCGTGCGCGAGTACAAGTACAACAACATCAATCAGCAGAACCGCAACCGGCTGCTGTGGCTCGACCCCTATGTGGACGGCATCAAGACCGGCCACACCGAAGCGGCCGGCTATTGTCTCGTCGCCTCCGCCAAGCGCGGCGACCGTCGTCTCATCTCGGTGGTGATGGGCACGAATTCCGAAGCCGCGCGCGCGCAGGAAAGCCAGAAGCTGCTCAACTACGGCTTCCAGTTCTACGACAGCGTGCTGATGTACAAGAAGGATCAGCCCGTGAGCACGCTCAAGGTGTGGAAGGGCGCGGCCGAAACTGTCGCCGCCGGGCCGGCCAAGGATCTTTATCTCACGCTGCCGCGCGGCGAGGCCGAGAAGCTGAAGGCCGAACTGGTGTCGCGCCAGCCGCTGCTCGCGCCCATCGCCGCCGGTCAGGAAGTGGGCACGGTACGGGTCACGCTGGACGGTAAGCCGGTCGGCGAGTATCCGGTCGTGGCGCTGGACAACGTGCCGGAGGCAGGCTTCTTCGGCCGCATCTGGGATACCATCCGCCTATGGTTTGATTCATAGGTCGCCGCGCGCGCCGGCGGCGGCCCGCCGAGACTGCTCGTGAGCGAAACCGTATTTCTCAACGGCGAGTTCCTGCCGCCAGCCGAGGCGAAAGTCCCGGTGCTGGACCGCGGCTTCCTGCTCGGCGACGCCGTCTACGAGATACTCCCTGCCTACGGCCGCCGCCTGTTTCGTTTGCGCGAGCATCTCGCCCGGCTGCGCCACAGTCTCGCGAGCGTGCGCATCGCCGATCCCTACGACGAAGCCCGCTGGACGGAACTGCTGCAGACGGTAGTGGACCGCAACCCCTGGCACGACCAGACCGTCTATCTGCAAGTGACACGGGGCGTCGCGCCGCGCGATCACGGCTTTCCCATGCCGCCCGTGACGCCGACGGTGCTGATCATGAGCGGTCCGCTGCGCCAGCCCACCGACGCGCAACGCGCCGAAGGCCTGCACGTCATTACGCGCGAGGACTATCGCTGGCTGCGCTGCGACATCAAGACCACCTCGCTCATCGCCAACTGCCTGCTTCGCCAGGAAGCAACGGACGCGGGCGCCGCCGAAGTGATCCTGCTGCGTGACGGCCACGTCACCGAAGCGTCGAGCGCCAATGTGTTCATCGTGAAGGGCGGCGTGATCGTCGCACCCCCCAAGGATCATCTGATCCTGCCCGGCATCACCTACGACCTGGTCCTGGAGCTTGCCCACACCGAGCGACTGCCGTTCGAAATGCGCGACATCACGCTGGCCGAACTCTATGCCGCGGATGAGGTATGGTTGTCCTCATCGATCCGCGAAGTCATCCCGGTCACGCAGGTCGACGGCATGCCGATCGGCAAAGGTACGCCCGGGCCCGTTTACCGGACCATGTACGCGCTTTATCAAAACTACAAGGGGAGAACCGGACGTGAGTGACAACGAACAGCAATCCCTGATCGAGTATCCCTGCGATTTTCCAATCAAGGCGATGGGTCGCGCCGACAGCAATTTCGTGCAGGTCGTCCGCGAGATCGTTACCCGTCATGATCCGAACATCGACGAAACGGCCATCGAAGTGCGCAGCAGCCGCGCAGGCAGCTACCTCAGCGTGACGGCGACCATCCGGGCCACCTCGCGCGAACAGCTCGACCGCCTCTACCAGGAGCTCTGCGATCACCCGCAGGTGACCTTGGTCCTGTGAGCGTCGCGGCACTCGAATCGTCAGCGCCTCCGGTCGTCCGCAAGCTCGGACGCATCGACTACGCCGCCTGCTACGACGCCATGCGCCGCTACACCTCGGCGCGCGACGCGACGAGTGCCGACGAACTGTGGCTGGTGGAACACCCGCCGGTTTTCACCATCGGGCAGGCCGGCCGTCCCGAGCATCTGCTGCGCGCCGGCGACATCCCGCTGGTGCAGGTCGACCGTGGCGGCCAGATCACCTATCACGGCCCGGGTCAGGTGGTGGTCTATCTGCTGCTCGATCTGCGGCGGCGGACGATCACCGTCAAGTCGCTGGTGCGCCTGATCGAAGAAGCGGTAATCCGGCTGCTCGGCAACTACGGTCTGCAAGGCGAGCGCCGCGCCGGCGCACCAGGCGTCTATGTGGACGAGGCCAAGATCGCCGCACTGGGTCTGCGCATCCGCAACGGCTGCAGCTATCACGGCGTCGCGCTGAATGTGGACATGGACCTCACGCCCTTCACGCAAATCAACCCTTGCGGCTACGAGGGATTGCGCGTCACACAACTCGCCGACCTGGGCGTCCGGCGGTCTCCCGACGAAATTGCCGGGCAACTGGCGAACCACGTCAAGGCGCTGCTGGACGCGCCTGCTAAACTGGCGGCTTCCCACACACAGTCGCAGCGATGAACGAACCGGGCGTCAAACACAAGGGCGAGGGCAAGACGGCGCGCATTCCCGTCAAGATCGTGCCGCGCGAAAAACTGCCGAAGCCCGACTGGATACGCGTGAAGGCGCCGCAGGAAGGCTCGCGCTTTCATGAAATCAAACGCATCCTGCGCGAACAGCGCCTGCATACGGTGTGCGAGGAGGCGTCCTGTCCGAACATCGGCGAGTGTTTCGGCCACGGCACCGCGACGTTCATGATCATGGGCGACATCTGCACGCGCCGCTGTCCTTTCTGCGACGTGGGCCACGGCTGTCCGCTGCCGCTCGATCCCGAAGAGCCCGCGCATCTGGCGCAGACCATCGCCGCGCTGAAACTGTCCTACGTCGTCATCACCAGCGTGGATCGCGACGATCTGCGCGACGGCGGCGCGCAGCATTTCGTCGATTGCATCCGCGCGGTGCGCGAGCAGTCGCCGCGAACACGCATCGAAGTGCTGGTGCCCGATTTCCGCGGACGGGTGGATCGCGCGCTGGACATTCTTTGCGCCGCACCGCCCGATGTAATGAATCACAATCTGGAAACGGTGCCGCGCCTCTACAAGGCGGCGCGGCCCGGCGGCGATTATGCGCACTCGCTCAAGTTGCTGCAGACCTTCAAGGCGCGCCACCCGCAGGTGCCGACCAAGTCCGGCCTGATGCTGGGTCTGGGCGAGACGGACGAAGAGATTCTGCAGGTGATGCGCGACCTGCGTGCGCACGATGTGGACATGCTCACTATCGGCCAGTACCTGCAGCCCTCCGTGCACCATCTGCCGGTGCTGCGTTATGCGCCGCTGGAGACCTTCGCCATGCTGGAACGCGAAGCCAGGCAGATGGGTTTCGCGCATGCCGCCGTCGGCCCGATGGTGCGGTCGAGTTATCACGCCGATCAACAGGCGCTGGAAGCGGGCATCACCGAATGAACAAGCACCGCGCGCGACGCAGGGGCTTGCTCTTCGCCATCGCAGCAACCTGCGCAGTGCCCGCCTGGGCACTCGACCTCGGCAGCCTGACGCGAACGGAAGCTACGCAGGGACTGAAGGATGCACTGGTGCAGGGTTCTCGCGCCGCGGTTGCGCAACTGTCCGCGCCCGGCGGCTTTCTCGATAACGACCAGGTACGCATCCCGCTGCCCGATTCGCTTGCGCGTATCGAGGGTGGCTTGCGCTGGATGGGCATGGGCCGGCAGGCCGACGAACTGCGCACGGCGATGAATCGCGCGGCGGAACTGGCGGTCAAGGAGGCGACACCGCTGCTGGTGGATGCGGTGAAGAAAATGTCCGTCAGCGATGCCAAGCAGATTCTCGGCGGGCCCGACGACGCCGCCACGCAGTATTTCCGCCGCACCACCTCGGATGCGCTTACCGAGCGTTTTCTGCCCATCGTCAAACAGGCCACGGCGCAAGTGCAGTTGGCCGAGCACTACAACCGCTTCGCCGGACAGGCCGCGCAGTTCGGTCTGATCGACCAGCAGGACGCCAATCTCGACAGCTATGTCACCGGCAAGGCGCTCGACGGCTTGTTCCTCGTCATCGCCGAGCAGGAGCGCGCGATACGCAAGAATCCCGCGGCCGCCGCGACGAACATCGCCAAGAAAGTCTTCGGCGCACTGCGGTAGGCGCGGCGAACCGGCTGGTGCGGCTGCACGCTCACGCGTGCATCGAACGATCGGCTAGTGCGCCTGTTCCCAGTTGGGGCCGGCGCCTACCTCGACCACCAGCGGCACTTTCAATTGCGCAACGCCGGTCATCAGTCCCGGCACGATCTCGCGCACGCGGTCGAGTTCCCCCTCGGGCACTTCCAGTACCAGCTCGTCGTGCACCTGCATGATGAGCCTGGTCGCCATGCCTTGCGCATCGAGCCAGTCCTGCACACGGATCATCGCCAGCTTGATCAGGTCCGCTGCCGTGCCTTGCATGGGCGCGTTGATGGCGGCGCGCTCGGCGCCGGCCCGCCGCTGCGCATTGCCGCCGCGGATTTCCGGCAGCCATAGGCGGCGGCCGAACACCGTTTCCACATAACCCTGCTCGCGCGCCATCTGACGGGTTTCTTCCATGTAGCGCGCAACGCCGGGATAGCGCGCGAAGTAGCTGTCGATATAGCTCTGCGCCGTGCTGCGCTCGACGCCGAGGTTTTGCGCGAGCCCGAAGGCGGACATGCCGTAGATCAGGCCGAAGTTGATCACCTTGGCGAAGCGGCGCTCTTCGGGACTGACTTCATCGAGCTTGCGTCCGAACACTTCCGCGGCCGTGGCACGATGGATGTCGCGCCCCTCGGCGAAGGCGCGCACCAGTCCTTCGTCGCCGGAGTAGTGCGCCATGATGCGCAACTCCACTTGCGAGTAGTCGGCCGACACGATGACATGGCCCGGCGGCGCGATGAAGGCTTCGCGAATGCGCCGGCCTTCGCCGGTGCGCACCGGAATGTTCTGCAGATTGGGATCGTTCGAGGACAGCCGTCCGGTCACCGCGGTCGCCTGACCGTAGTTGGTATGCACGCGGCCGGTACGCGGATGGATCATGCGCGGCAGCTTGTCGGTGTAGGTCGACTTCAGCTTGGCCACCGCCCGGTATTCCAGCAGCATCTTCGGCAGCGGATAGTCGAGGGCCAGCTTTTCCAGCACTTCCTCGTCGGTGGACGGTGCACCGCTCGGCGTCTTCTTCACCACCGGCAGTTGCAGGCGGTCGAACAGGATCTCGCAGATCTGCTTGGGCGAATTGAGATTGAACGGCTGGCCCGCCTCGTTGTGCGCGCGCGTCTCCAGCTCCAGCATCTTCTGTCCCAGTTCGCGGCTTTGCTCTTCCAACAGCGCAGCGTCGATCAGCACCCCGTTGCGCTCCATGCGGAACAGCACTTCGCGCACGGGCATTTCGATGTCGCGATAAACGTTGGCGAGTGCCGGCTGCGCTTCGAGGCGCGGATACAGCGCGGCATGCACGCGCAGCGCGAGATCGGCGTCCTCGGCGGCATAGTCGGCCGCGCGGCGCACGTCCACCTGCTCGAAGCCGATGCGCTTGGCGCCCTTGCCGGTCACATCGTCGTAGCTGAGCGTGCCGACATCGAGATAGCGGCCGGCGAGCGAATCCAGATCGTGCCGCGTATGGCTTTCCAGCACATAGTGTTCGAGCAGCGTGTCGTGTTCGACGCCGCGCAACGTCACGCCGTGATTGGCGAGCACGTGCTGGTCGTACTTCAGGTTCTGGCCCAGCTTCTTCTTCGTGGGGTTTTCCAGCCACGGGCGCAGCAGTTCCAGCGCGCGCATCACGCCCAGTTGCGCCGGCGCATCGGCATAACGATGATCGACCGCAAGATAGGCCGCATGCCCCGGCTCGATGCTGAAGGAAATGCCGACGAGTTTCGCGGCGTAGGGATCGATCGAAGTCGTCTCCGTATCGAAGGCGACGATGGGCGCCGCATCGAGCCGCGCCAGCCAAGGCGCGAGGTCTTCCTCGGTGAGCAGCAATTCGTAATTGCGCGGTACCGACTCGCCTTGCGGCGCCTGCGATTCGCTTTCGGTCGCTGCGGACGCCGCACCGGCTTCCGCTTCCCTGAGCCAGGTCTTGAAACCGAAGCGGCGAAACAATGCGGCGAGCGCTTCGTTGTCGCGCGGCCGCATGGTGAGATCCTCCAGGGCGAAGGGCAATTCGACGTCGCACTTCACCGTGACGAGCTCGCGTCCCTTGGGCAGCCAGTCGAGCGCGCGGCGCAAGTTCTCGCCGACCACGCCCTTGATCTGCGCGGCGTTCTCGATCACGCCGTCGAGCGAGCCGTATTGCGTCAGCCATTTGGCCGCCGTCTTCGGACCGCACTTGTCCACGCCCGGCACGTTGTCCACCGCATCGCCGACCAACGTGAGGTAGTCGACGATACGCTCGGGCGGTACGCCGAACTTCCGTTCGACGGCGGCACGGTCGAGCGTTTCGTTGCTCATGGTGTTGACCAGCGTGACGTGGCCGTTGACCAGTTGCGCCAGATCCTTGTCGCCGGTTGACACCACCGTGCGGATGCCCTGTCGGGCGGCCCGACTCGTCAGCGTGCCGATGACGTCGTCCGCTTCCACGCCGTCGATCACCACCAGCGGCCAGCCCATCGCCTCGATGGCTTCGAACAGGGGCGGCACCTGCATGCTGAGTTCGTCGGGCATGGCCGCGCGATTGGCCTTGTATTCCGGGTACAGTTCGTCGCGGAAAGTTTTGCCGCGCGGATCGAACACGCAGGCGAGAAAATCCGCCTTGTAGTCCGATAACAGGCGTCGTAGCATGTTCAACACGCCATAGATCGCGCCTGTCGGCTCACCCGCGCTGTTGCGCAAATCGGGCAGCGCGTGAAACGCACGATACAAATACGACGAGCCGTCGACCAGCAGCAGGAGTTTTTCCCCGGACATGGATCCCAAGATCAAACGTAATAAATTGGACAAACTGCCAAAGGCAGTCCCTGCGACAGCGGGCGAAGAATCGGCGCGCGAGGCGTGGCAGCTGTTCGCGATTATGTCAGAGTTCGTCGAGGCCACCGAACGCATGAACCTCGTGCGTCCCGCGGTCAGTCTGTTCGGCAGCGCACGCACCCCGGAGACGCATCCCTACTTCAAGCTCGCCGAGGAAATCGCGCGCCAGTTGTCCGACTCGGGTTTCACCGTCATTTCCGGCGGCGGCCCCGGCATCATGGAAGCTGCCAACCGCGGCGCATACTTCGGCGAGGCGCCGTCCGTCGGTCTGAACATCCAGTTGCCGCACGAGCAATACGGCAACACCTATCAGGACATCTCGATTTCCTTCCGCCACTTCTTCGCGCGCAAATACATCTTCGTGCGCTTCGCCATCGCCTATGTCGTCATGCCGGGCGGTTTCGGTACGCTGGACGAACTGTTCGAAGCGCTGACGCTGGTACAGACCGGCAAGGCGCTCAAGCTGCCCATCATTCTGGTGCACGAACCCTTCTGGCGCGACATGCTCGGCTGGTTCCGCAACACGCTGGTTACCGAGGGCATGATCAGCCCGGAGGACATGGATCTCATCCAGGTGATCGACAAACCCGAGGACATCGTCGAAGCGATTTTCAAGCATTACGAGCATCGCGGCTTCATGCCGGCGGCGGGTGACCGCGGCAAATTCCTCAACCTCTGAGCCATGCACGGATATGCCGATGCCGAGGCGCGGAAGCGCGTCGGGCATCTGCTACACTCGCCGCATCTTTAGAGGTCGATCATGCGCCGCCTATACGCTCTTATTGCCCTGGCTATCGCACTGCCCGCTGCGGCGCAGGACAACCTGCCGGCCCTGGAGCCGGTGCCCGAACCGCCGCCCGCCGTGACACTCGACGAGCAGGCGCTCGCCGAACGCGGCGTGACCATCCAGGCCGGCGAAAAGGCCGAAGAGTTCGAGGCCGCCGGCAAGCGGGTCATCCGCGTCACGCGGCCGAACGGCACGGTGTACTACCTCATCCACCAGGAGGGTGGCTCCGCCGCCGCGCCCGTGGGCGACGCCTCGAACGCCACCATCAGCGTGCCGCAGTGGCTGCTGTTCCAATGGTGAGCGTCGTCCGCTCCATCTGATACACGCGCCGTGCGCCCGCGCGCGGCGAGCACGTCCGTAATATCGCTTCGACTCGCCATGTCCGTATTCACCAAGGTCACGGAAACCGAACTCGCCGACTGGCTGCAGGCCTACGACGTGGGTACGCTGCGCGAGATGAAGGGCATCGCCGCAGGCATCGAGAACACCAATTACTTCGTCACCACCGATCGCGGCCGCTACGTCCTCACGCTGTTCGAGCGCCTGCCCGCGCGCGACCTGCCTTTTTATCTGAACCTCATGACGCATCTGGCGCAGCGCGGCATTCCCTGTCCGCTGCCGATCCCCAATCGCGACGGTGCGATCATGGTCATGTTCAAGGGCAAACCGACCGCGCTGGTGACGCGCCTGCCCGGCGCCACGCTCACGCAGCCCGACGCGGCGCATTGCGCGCAAGTGGGCGCGGTGCTGGCGGACATGCACCTGGCCGGGCGGGACTTCCCCGACGGGCTGCCCAATCCGCGCGGCCCGCAGTGGTGGAACGCCACCGCGCCGCAGGTCATGCCTTTCCTCGACGAGGCGGCTCAGCAATTGCTGCGCGACGAACTCGCCTTCCAGGCCGCGCACCGCAGCGCCGCGTTGCCGCGCGGGCCGATCCATGCCGACCTGTTCCGCGACAACGTCCTGTTCGACGGCGATCACATCGGCGGGGTGGTGGACTTCTATTTCGCCGGCGTCGATGCCTGGCTATTCGATGTGGCGGTGACACTCAACGACTGGTGCGTCGACGATGCGGGTGGCATCGACCCGGTGCGCGCACGGGCGTTGCTGCAGGCTTATCACGCCCGCCGGCCGCTGCTCGACGTCGAGCGCGACGAATGGCCGGCGATGCTGCGCGCCGCGGCGCTGCGCTTCTGGGTGTCGCGGCTCTATGACTTTCACCTGCCGCGCCCGGGCGAACTGGTGCACGCGCACGATCCGGCGCACTTCCGCCGCGTGCTGGAACGGCGTATCGCCGAAGCCACCGCTTTGCCCTGGGTCGACTAGTCACGCCATGGATACGCTCAAGGCGATCGAGGGACTGAACTGGATCAAGGGCGGCTGGCGGCTGTTCACCCGCAGCCCGATGACCTGGATTTTCTCGGTCATCACCTACTGGCTGATCATGGCGCTGGCCGGGCTCATTCCCGTGCTCGGGGCGCTGCTGGCCACGCTGTTCATCCCGGCCTTCGCGGTCAGCTTCATGAACATCAGCCGCGAGCTCGATCAGGGCCGCGCCGCCGAGCCCGGGCTGATCTTCTCCGGCTTTCGCCGGAATCTGCCGGTGCTGGTGCGCCTGGGCGGCATTTATCTGGTCTCCACCCTGGTCATCATCACGCTCACGCAGATCGCCGACGGCGGCTCGCTGATGAAGTGGATGCTGTTCAACGAGCCGCCCACCGAAGAGGACGTCGCGCAGGCGGGCATGGGCAGCGCAATCCTGCTAGCACTGCTGCTCTATCTGCCCGTGCAGTTGGCGTACTGGTTCGCGCCCGTGCTGGTGGCCTGGCACGACATGGGGGCGACCAAGGCGCTGTTCTACAGCTTCTTCGCCTGCCTGCGGAACTGGCGCGCCTTTCTCGCCTACGGTTTCGCCTGGCTGCTGATCGGCGGCATCCTGCCCGGCACCCTGGGTACCGCGCTCGCCGTGGCGCTGTCCGGCGGCGCGCCGAATCCGGCCATTACGCAGACACTGCTGTTCGGCTTTCTGCTCCTGCTGGTGCCCACCCTGTTCGGCAGCTTCTATTGCAGCTATCGGGACATCTTCCCCGAGCCGGCCGGGGAGCCGGTTACGGAAGCGGAAGGCTGAACCGCCGCGCAGCAGTGAAAGATGCCTCGTCGCGAGGCAACTATCCGCCGCGACACGCCCGGCGACGCAATGACGAAGGCATAATCAGTGCAACGTGTTTGAGGAGCATGCATGCCTGCGTTGCATCAGGATTGTCCACTGTGCCGCGAAGACGGCGGCGAACTGCTGTGGCGCGACGGTTACCTGCGCGCAATACTGGTGGACGAACCCGACTACCCCGGTTTCTGTCGCGTGGTCCTCAATCGCCACGCTGCCGAAATGAGCGATCTTGTCCCCGCCGAACGCGTCCGCCTGATGGAAGCGGTGTTCGCCGTCGAGCAGGCCCTGCGCGAGACGCTGTCGCCCGACAAGATCAATCTGGCCAGCCTGGGCAATGTCGTGCCGCACTTGCACTGGCATGTGATCCCGCGCTTTCGCGACGATCGACACTTTCCCTCGCCCATCTGGGCGGCGCCCGTCAGAATGCAGTCGCCGCCCCGAACCCTCGATGTCCAGGTGCTGGCAAATCGGATCGCGCAGCGCCTGTCAGCGTGAAGAGCGTATAGATGAGTTCCGCGATGTTGCCCACCGAATGCCCGCCGATTACCGACCGCAAGGCATGCGAAGCCTGGCTTGCGCGCGCCTCGCTGGCCGATCCGCGCCGCGCCTGCCGCGAATTGACCATCCTGTTGGAGTCGCTGGAGGAAACACCGCCGCGCGACAGCGACTACCTGGACATTCTCGAACGCCTGCGCGAACCGGTCGCCGTGGCGCAGCACGAGCACACCAAGCGCTTCGCCACCCGGCCGTTGCCGCTGAAGGAGGACGAACAGGCCTCGTTCCACCAGGTGGCCGATTTGTGGAACACCCTGGGCCGCGCCTATCGGCGGCTGCTGGAAAACCTGATCGACAGCCGGCCGGCGCATCTGCGGTCCGAGCTCCAAGGCAAGGAGGCGCTGCTCGCCCAGCGCGCACTGGATTGCGCGGTGGACCTGATGCTGGCGCATTACCGTTGCCGTCGTGAAATCGACGGCGAGCTGTGGCGCGAATGTCACCAGCTCTATCGCATCGCCGAAGGACTGGGCGTGGTGAAGGAAACCGTTCCGGCAGGCCGCAGGCTCAAGGCGGTGTCCAGTCCGATCGAGGTCTACAACCGCGCGCTGCTGCTGGCGCTTGCACACCCCTATGCGCTGACGCCGCGTGAGCTGGGCTGGCTGCGCCGGTGGTCGGCGATGTGGGGCTACAAGGTCGAGTTGCAACTGCACCCGGACGGCAATGAAGCCTACGCCGTCGACACGTCCGGCGACGCCGGGCCGGAATGGCGCGGGGTGGCCGACGCGGCGCCGGCCGTGCGCTTTCTCGCGGTGCCGGCGCTGCGGCGCAGCGTGGGCGGGCGGATCAAGCGACTCGATGCCGGCGAGGATCCGCAGGCGCTGGGGCTGGGCAAGGATTGCGTCCAGCCCGAATGCGGCCGGCTACTGGTTGCGCTGCTGCGCAACTGGACCGAACGCCCGGCGCCGCGCCAGTTCAGCCGGCGACGGGCGCTCGAGCGCACCGAGTTGGTGAGCGGCATGGGCGATATCCATGCCGCCATCGGCGGCAAGCCGCTCCGAAGCCAAGCGCGCCACTGGGATTACAGCCGCCGCGAGGCCGACCAACTATTCATTTACCAGGGCGTGGGCAGCCAACAGGTCGACACGCCGGCCGCCCCCGCATTCAACTCGGAACGCTGGGAAACGCTGGACGAAAGCGCGACGGGTTTCCGGCTGCGCCGCGCGGGTCCGGGCGAGCGCCTCTATCACCAGCAACTGGTAGCGCTCAAGGCGGCCGGTGCCAATGCCTACATGCTGTGCGATGTGCGCTGGCTGGTCGTCGGTTACGACGAGTCCGTCACCATCGGGGCGCACGCACTGCCGGGCATGGCCGAAGCGGCCGCGGTCCGGCCGGTCGCCTCAGCGCCGGGGGAGTCCGAGCCCTACACCTACGGCTTCCTGCTGGCCGCGACGGTGAATCATCCGGACAGCGTGATCCTGCCGGTGGGCTGGTTCCAGCCCGGCCGCGAGATCGAAATCCGCGTGGACGATCAACTGCCGGTGAAAGTGCGCCTGGAAACGCAATTGCGGCGCGGCTACGACTTCGATCAGGCCAGCTTCAAGATCATCGGTTGACGGCGTCACGGGCCGGCTGCGCCGGTTCGGCGGCCGGCGGCGCCGATCGCACGCGCACCCGGGCTGCCGGAAACACGGCGGAAAAGGTACTGCCGCTGCCCAGCACGCTTTCGACCTCCAGGCGGCCTTGATGGCGAGTAAGTACATGCTTCACGATCGCCAGGCCCAGGCCGGTGCCGCCGGTATCGCGTGAACGGCTGGTATCGATCCGATAAAAGCGCTCCGTCAGACGCGCCACATGACGGGCGGCGATACCGATGCCGGTGTCTTCCACGCGGATCCAGCCCTCGCCGTCGCGCACTTCCCAGGCGAGACTGATATAGCCGCCCTCGGGCGTGTAGCGCACGGCGTTGCTCAGCAGATTGCCCACCGCGCTGGCAATTTCGCGCTCGTCGCCCTGCAGCACGGCGGCCGGTCCGGGACGCACGAGGATGGTGTGGCGGCCGGCGGAGAGCACTTCGGCCTCCTGCTGCATGGCGCGCAGGAAGGGCTGCAGATCGATGGCGGTCTCGTGCGTCGGCGCGGCGCTCGCCTCCAGCGCCGACAAGGTCAGCAGATCCTCGATCAACCGCAGCATGCGATCGGTCTGCGTGCGCATGAGCGACAAAGCCTGGCTGCCGCGCGGCTCGTCCAGGCTCACCGTGCCGTCGGCGATGGTCTCCAGATAACCGCTCACCACCGTCAGCGGCGTCTTCAGTTCGTGCGAGACATTGGCGACGAAGTCGCGGCGCATGGTCTCGAGTTTCTCCGCCTGGGTCACGTCGCGCGACAGCAGCAGCTTCTCGTCCTGTCCGTACGGCACGACGCGCAGCGACAGCACCAGCTCCTCGCCGCGCGTCATGCGCAGCAGCAGCGGATCGTCATAACGGCCGTTCTCCAGGTGGGCGACGAACTCGGGATTGCGCACCAGGTTGACGATCGGCTGGCCGATGTCGTGCTTGGCTTCGAGTCCGAACCAGCGCGCCGCCGGCGCGTTGCACCAGACGATCTGGTCCTCGGCATTCAATACGATGACGCCGTCGGGCATGGCCTGGCCGGCGCTGCGAAAGCGCGCCAGCTGCCCGGTCAGGCGGTGTTGATACTGCTGATTGCCCCGCACGTAGTGGTACAGCGCGCTGAACACGCCTTCCCAGATTCCCTCGCCCATGGGCACGGTCTGCCCGGCGGGATCGCGCAGCCACAGACCGAGTGCGTGCAGATTGCGGATGTGGCGATAGAGCGCGAGCGCAAAGCCCAGCAGGACGACCGACAACGCCCAGGCGGCGCCGGCAAAGGGCCATACCAGCAGGCCGGCAAGCAATGCCATCGCCGGCAGCACCAGTGCTCGAAGCCAGAGAAACTTCAACGGAAATCCAGGGACAGGTTATCGCGCGCGAGGGCAGTCGGCCGAATCGCGATGCGGGCCGGAGCATCGGCGCGCGGGTCGAACCTTAGCAGAAAGTGCTGTGCGCCGGACAGCGCAAAAACGCCGGCCGCGACCCGGATTCACGTGTGTGCGAGCCGATAGCCGGCACCGCGCACCGTCTCGATCAGACGGTCATGGTCGCTGGGCTCCAGCGCCTTGCGCAGACGGCGGATATGCACATCCACCGTGCGCTCTTCCACGAAGACGTGATCGCCCCAGACCTGGTCGAGCAGTTGGGCCCGGCTGTGCACGCGTTCCGGGTGGGTCATGAAGAAGTGCAGCAGACGGAATTCGGTGGGGCCCAGTTCGATGTTCAACCCGGCCGCCGAGACGCGGTGCGTCGCCGGATCGAGACGCAGGCCGCGGATTTCGAACGCCTCGTCCGTCCGTTG
>Ga0079224_100002473_pt1 | contig 22457 bp, 16 predicted proteins | sample Stecom2015_FD_80414 | JGI IMG/M metagenome (GOLD analysis project Ga0079224, IMG submission 80414) | Agricultural soil microbial communities from Utah to study Nitrogen management - Steer compost 2015 | ecosystem: Environmental > Terrestrial > Soil > Agricultural land | place: USA: Utah...
GCCCCGTCGACATGTCCCTTCTCGCCAGTCGAGCGCCAGACGATGAGCTCATCGGGGACCTGCTCGATGATCGTCGCGTCCCACGTACGGTGCGACCACAGCACCTGGGCCTGGAAGGTGACCTTCTCGTCGGACTCCTGCTCGACGCTTTCGACCTTCTTCATGAAGCGGGGAAAGTCCTGCAGCTGCGTCCACTGGTTGTAGACGACGTCGACCGGCAGCCCGATGTCGATCTCTTCGATGATGTTCGTCGACCGGGTCGCTTCCTTGCCGCCACTACCCGAGCTGCCACCGGGCATGATGTCGCCGATCTTGTCCTTGGCAGAGTCGAAGGCTCCGCGTAGTCCGCCCTTGACCGCACCCTTGACCGGTGAGGAGTCCTCCACGGCGCCCTTGGCGGCTTCCTTGGCCACGCCACCGTCGCCGACACTGTCGAACTTGCTGGTGAGGTCGGTGATCCGGCTGGTCGCCGACTGCAGCGCCCATTGACTCAGCGCTTGTGCGCCCTGCTTGGCTTCGTCCTTCAACCGGTCCAGCGGCAGTTCATCCATGATGGACTGCAGTGGCGATGTTCTCGGTTCGTCGGTCTCGGTCGCCATGTCATGTCACCCCCGCGTCCTGGCCGCTCCGGACTGGGACCCGGCCTTCTTCGCCGTCCTCGACCCGCGCGACGAGGTCGACTTCTTCGCCGTAGCCGACGATCCGGACGCCGACTTCTTGGCGGTCGACTTGGTCGCGGCCGTCTTCTTCGCTGCCTGACGCTTCTTCGGCGCGGCCTTCTTGGCGCTCGCCTTGCGGGCGGGTTGTTTCTCCTCGTCCGGCTGCTCCTCGTCCGGCTGCGCCTCCCCCTCGGGCTGTTCCTCATCCGGCTGTTCCTCGTCCGGCTGCGCCTCTACCTCGGACTGTTCCTCCTCGTCCGGCTGCGCCGCTGCGTCCGGCTCCCGTTCCTCCTCCGCCTCCTGCTCGGCGTCACCTTCTGCACCGTCGGCGGACGGCTCGATGACGGCGAGCTTGCCGACGCGCTCGTGGATGGTGTCGCTGAGCCGGTTGATGCGGTTGCTGGCGGTGCCGACCGCAGCCTGGCGGGCCGAGTCCATCAGCGTGGTGCGAACGCTCTCGGACAACTTGGCGAGCTCGGGATTCGCCTCGATGTACTCGTTCGCCTGCTTCAGCAGGCCTCGAGGCGTCGTGGCGATCCGTTTGCCGGCCAGCAGACCGCCAACCATGATTGCCAGCTTGATCTTTCTCCTGCGTCCCAGCAGGTAGCCGCTGGCCACCGCCGCAGCGATCCGCGCACTCGAGGAAGTCATCGACGTTCTCCCGCACTCGCAGGAATGGTTCGGTTTGTCACGATCTGACCGGTACCCCTACCGCCCGGACACAAACGACCAGGGCCGGCGCCTTCGCGCCGCACCACCTCACACCAGGGCCTGGACCCGGCGGATCATCGGAATACTCGGATAGAGGTCTTCGTCGATCCGGTCGACCAGGAACTGCACGTATCCCGGCACTTCGTCTTCGGTGAGCAAGCTCTCGATGATGTCGAGCATCGTGGTCGACGGATACGTATCGCTCTCCACCTTGCGCAGCAAGGCAGCCAGGAGCGCTTCGCGCGCGGAGTGTTCGCCGTTGGTCGGCATGAGGTCCTCCAATGGACGACGACGGTTGCGCGCTGCGTACCCGCTTTCCATGATCATCAACGGTCGTTCGTGACATCCCGGGTGATAACGTCGGCGATCATGGGAGCCGGGCAGGAGGCGGCAGCAGTCCAGGTGGGCGTCGCGGCCGAGGTGGTCACTCCGCAGCCAGGCGGTGCCATGGGCGGCTACGCGTCGCGGGCGGGCTCGTCGGACGGCGTCCTGGACGACTTGTTCTGCCGAGTCGTCGTCATCCGCCAGGGGCGCAGCGTCCTCGCCCTGGTCGCTTTCGACCTGCTCTACGTGCCGACGCAGCTCGTGGACACCGTGGCTGCCGACATCGCCGCCGCGTTGAGTATCAACACCCAGCACGTTCTGGTGAGCGCCACGCACACGCACTGCGGACCGGCCATCGCCGGGCCTGGCAGCACCGCATTGCACCAGGAGCTCTCCGCTGCCGCGCAGCGATGCGCCCTGGCCGCCGAACGTGTGGCCGTCCCCGCGCGGCTGTTCCATACCGGCTTCTCCGCCGCCGAGCTCGTCCGGCACCGGCGCGAGCCGGCCGGCACCGTGGACGGCACCGGTTCGGTCCTCCTGGCCGTGTCGGATACCGCGGACGAGGTCATCGCCTCGATCGTGACGATGGCCTGTCACCCGACCGTGTTGGACGGCGACACCGTCGCCTACTCACGCGACTATCCGGGCGTCGTCTGCGACACCGTCGAGGAGATCTGCGGCGGGCAGGCCGTGTTCTTTCAGGGCTTCGCCGGCGACGCGAATCCGATCTTTCACGATCACAGCCCGGGCGACATGCGCCTGTTCGGGCGGCAGGTCGGCACCCGTGCCGCTGATGCGATCCTGACCGCCCAGCGTGCGGCCCGAGACAACTGGACGATGAACCTCAGCCGGGGCATGAAGGTCGCCGCTCCGATGCCGTCGGTGGCCCGCGCCGTCGACGGCGCACGGTTGCGGGGGCAGGTGCGCCACGTCCAGGTCGAGACCAAAGAACCACTCACCGCCGACACGGTCCGGGCTGAACTCGCTGACGCCGACCACGCCATCGCCAGCGCGCGGACATCGGCCGAACACACGACGGCGATCGCCCGGCGAGCACGGTGGTGGATCGAGGACCTGATGGGCGAGAACCCGCCGTACTTGGGCGTCGATCTCCCGTCGGGCGCGACCAGCACCTTGCCCGTCCAGGTGCTCACCATCGGCGAGAACCTGCGGCTCGTGGCCCTGCCCGGCGAACCTCTCCACGGCGCGGCGGCCCGCCTGCGCAACGCGTTGGGTGACGGGGTGTTGCTCGTCGGCTACGCCCATCGAGCCGAGAGCTACCTGCCCTGCCTCAGCGACTTCGACCACCTCGGGTACGAAGTCGGCAGCACCCGCTATCAGCCTGGGACGGTCGAGCGTCTGGTCGAGGCCGCCATCGACATGGTGCGTGACACCGCCGGCGGGTCGCCCTGACCCGACGCAGCTAGCGGGCTCCGGCCCCAGCGCCCGCCGGCACCGACTTCCGACCGGCCGCACGGGCTTCGGCTGCCAGTTGCTGGTCGGTGATCTCGGTGGCGAAACTCGCGGCGCGTGCGGTGAGCTGGTCCAGGACGTCGGGGTGGCGGTCTTTCAGGTCGTAGGTCTCGGCCGGGTCGAGTTCGAGGTCGAACAACTGCGGCAGCTCACGCCCATGCGCCCGGTTCGGATCGCGCGGATGCCGGTCGAGGTGCAACTTCCACCGGCCGGAGCGCACGGCGTTGAGCGTCCACCAGTGGAAGAAGTACAGCGTTCGCGGCTGCCGAAGCGATGCGCCGGAGAGCACGGCCGAGATGTCGACGCCGTCGATCGGCCGGTCGTGCGGCAACTCCCCACCGCCCAGCGCCGCCAACGTCGGCAGCAGATCGAACAGGCACACCGGCTCGTCCGACACCGCGCCCGCGGGTATGTGTCCCGGCCACTGGGCGACGAACGGCACCCGGACGCCGCCCTCATAGGTGTGGATCTTGGTGCCGCGCAGCCCGCCGGTACTGCCTTCGAACCACGGACCGTTGTCGCTGGTGACCATGACGATGGTGTCGTCGGCCAGCCCGAGGTCGGCGATCGTGTCGAGCAGTCGCCCGATGTGGTGATCGAGGCATTCGACGACGTCACCGTACGTTCCGCCGGCCGAACAGCCGCGGAACTCGTCGGTCACGTGCAGCGGCACGTGGGGCATCGTGTGCGCGACGTAGACGAAGAACGGCTCGCCGGCGTGCCGTTCGATGAAGTCGATGGCCTGGTCGGTGTAAGAACCGGTCAGTGCCGCCTGATCGACGTCGGTGGCCGAGATCTCCTCGCCGTCGAACAGCTCCACCGGATGCATGTCGTTGCTGTAGAGCAGCCCGGCGTACTCGTCGAAGCCGTGCCGGGTCGGATAATGCTCCGGGCGGCACCCCAGGTGCCACTTGCCGAACATCGCCGTGCGGTACCCGGCGTCACGCAACATCTGCGGCAGCGTGTACTCCCAGGACGACAGGCCGGCGCCGTCCCGCGGATTCAGCACCCGCGGCAACCCGACCCGCTGCGGATACCGCCCGGTCATCAGGGCCGCCCGCGACGGTGTGCACACCGACGACGCCGCGTACATGTGCCGCAGCGTGATGCCGTTGGCGGCGATGGAATCGATGCGTGGCGTGCGCAGGATCGGGTTGCCCATGCACCCGAGATCGCCGTAGCCGAGGTCGTCCATCACCACCAACACGACGTTCGGTCGAGTCGATGGCGCCGCCTGATCACTCATCGTGCTTGGTGTCCTTCCTGCCGGGTGTGCCTGGTGGTAGCCGCGGCGTGTCGACAGCTCCGGACAGGACCGGGTCGTTCGTCTCGGCCATCCACGCTTCGAGGCGTGCCGTGAGCTCGCGCTTCACCTGGGTGTAGGCGGGATCCGGGGCGAGATCGCGCAGTTGCCACGGATCGGCGTCGAGATCGTAGAGTTCTTCGACCGGCCGGGGCCGCAGATGGTCCTCGCCCAGGCCCGAGCGCACCGGGGCCGCTTCGATGTCACCTGACAGCCGCATCGGCGTTCCCGGCTCGAGGTTGCGGATGTAGGCGAAGCGGTCCGTGCGAATGCAGCGGATCGGGTCGTACTCGTCGTGGAAGTTCTTCTCGGCGAAAATCTCCGTGCGTGGTTCAGCGGGTTCACCGCGCAGGACCGCGGCGAAACTGGTCCCTTGGACAGACGGCGGAATCTGGCCACCGGCGAGGTCGAGCAGGGTGGGCAGCACGTCCACATGACTGATCAGCCCGTCCGCCGTGCCAGCCGCGACGTGCCACGCGCGGGGCGGGCGGGCGAGCAACGCCACTCGGATGCCCGGGTCGTACAGCGTGCCCTTCGCTCGCGGAAACGCGATCCCGTGGTCGGTCGTGAACAGGACCAGGGTGGACTCGGCGAGCCCGGTCCGCTCGATGGCATCGAGGACGCGGCCGGTGGCGGCATCGGCCACGCGGATCGAGCCGAGGAATCCGGCCAGATCCCCCCGGGTGTGGTGGTTGTCCGGCAGGAATGGCGGAACATCCACCGAGGCCGGATCCACCGGTGGGTACTGCGCCGCCGGGTACGGACGGTGCGTCTCGAAGAACCCGACCGTCAAGAAGAACGGCTCGGCCGGTGCGGACTCGAGCCACTCCACCGCCTTCGCCGACACCGGGCCGCATCGCGCCGCGCCTGCATCCCAGGGGTACAGCTCGTCGAAACCGAGCCGGGACGGGTCCCGGCTCTCGTGCTGCTGACCGATGAGAGCGGTTCGGTAGCCGAGCTCGGACAGCAGCGCCGGCGCGGTGCGCTGGCCTGGGCGGTACTCCCAGCCTCTGTTCACCAGGCCCATCAACCCGTGGTTGTGCGGGTATCGGCCGGTGAACAGCGAGCCCCGGGCCGGACTGCACAAGGGTGTGGTGCAGAACGCGCGGTCGAACCGGAGTCCCTGAGCCGCCAGCTCGTCGATGGCGGGACTGGTCACGTCGCCGTGACCGTACGCACCCAGATGAGTGCCGACGTCGTGCCAGTGGATCAGCACGATGTTGGGGCGCTCGGCGGTGGTCATGCCCCGCTCGCCGAGTGGTGCGGCACGAGTTCGGCGTGCACCTCGCCGAGGCCCTCGATCTCGCCGCGCACCACCACGCCGGCCTCGTAGTGATCTTTGCTGAGCACGACCCTCACCTCGGTCGCGCCGAGCGTGATCACGTCCCCGGGAAAAAGAGTGATCATGGCCGAGATCGTGGCGAGCAACCGTTGCGGACCGGCGATGTAGGCCGATGTGGAACCGCGCACCACGGTCTCGCCGACGTGCAGTGTCATCTCCCGATCCTGCCAGTCATGGTCCGGCAACGGGGCCGGTGCCGCGCGCACGACGTTGAACCCGTCGGCCCACCGGCCGTACATGGCGCAGATCCCCCGTTCACCCGCCCGGGCCGGCTCCACCACCGCGTCGGCGAACGAGCGGTCCGACAGCGACACCATCGGCGTGTAGCCCAAGACGAGCTCGTTCCCATCGGCCACGTCGGCCGCCAGCGCACGGACGACGACGGCCAGCTCGATGCTCACGACGAGGTCGCCGGCTCGTGGCGGAATCTCGACGGGCGATCCGCTGACGCCGAGCGAGCTGGCCGGGCCGTTCAGGAAGCGCGGCACCTCCAGCCGGGGCAGGTTCTCGGCCTGTTCGGCCCCCGCGTAGTTGCCGAACGAGGTGTAGAAATGCCGGGCCGATCCGGCCGACCACTGCTGCGGCGACTCCAGGACCGCACCTGGTGACGTGGCGACCTCACGTACCGCATACGACGGGTGCGACTCCAGTGGCACCGCGGACCGCTCGGCCGCGTCGCCGGGGCTGTCGGCCACGGCCACCGGGTTCACCAGGGTGCCGATGTCCTCGATCTCGACATCCAACCGTGTATCGGGACCCGCGGCCTCGGCGGCGGGGACCGGCAGGCCGTCGACCCCCATCGTCGCGAAGTGGATGACGTCGCCCGGGTACAGCGAGGCGAACGACGAGTACCAGGCGATGACCCGTTCGATGCCCAACAGCATCGCCCCGGTGTGCGCGCGGTCACGAGTCCACCCCGACTGCCGCGTGTACATCAGCAGGTCGTAGGGGTTGCCGACCTCGTCTTTCGTCACCAGGTACGGCCCCATGGGTGCGAGGCTGTCGGCCTTCTTGCCGGCCCACGAGGCCGTCACCTGATACAGCCAGTCGCTGTAGCCGTCCGGCAGTGAATATCCACGGCCCGCGTTGCCGGGGACGATGCCGTAGTAGTACGTCCCGGCGACGTCGTTGACCACCGTGTAACCGGCCACGTGATCCATCGCCCGCTCGATCGGGATGTATCGGCCGGGTGCGCCGATCACCACGCCGAGCTCGACGTTGAACGACATCAGCGGCTGGTGATGCCCGTTGCGGAACGTGACCGGAGCCCCGGCGCCGATCGCCGCCCCTTGCGGGCGATGGTGCCCGAGCGGGAACAGGTTGACGATGGGGGTCTTCGGGTTGTTGCGGACGAACGACGCAGCGTTGGTGACCAGCCCCCAGTAGAGGCGGGGCCGCGGGATGGGAGCGAGCAGCTCGACCTCGGCGACCGGGTGGCCTGAGCGTGGGAACAGCGCCGCGTCCGCGCTCGCCACGAACCGCCGAACGTAGGTCACCAGCCGGGACAGTACCGCCATGCCCTCGTCGCCGAGGGCGAGGAACTCGGTGAGCGTGCCCGGCCAGGGCTCGCCGAGAAACCGTGGCCGAGTGGCGATGAGACCCGACGACGGGATCGACGCGTACGCGGCGAGGAACGCCTCGGCGCGGCCGGGCTCGAGCACCCACGCCGTCCCGGTGCCGGGTTCGTCGAGCACGAACCCCCATCGTTCGCCGCCATCGGCGACAAAGCTGGCCAGTCGCACGCGTCGATCCCTTCGCGGTCAGGAGTTGTCGATCCGGTTGCCCAGCGGCAGGCGCCGCCACGAGCTGCCGTCGGAGACCACCAACATCGGCGCCCGGTTCGGCGAGTCGGTCACCAGTGCTATCGCGCCCGGCGCCGGCTCCGGAAGTTCAGCGGCGGGCACCACCGCCAACTGCAGATTGTGCGCGTGGACGGTCCGGACCCTGTTCTCCGCCGAGCCGACATCACGCGCGTTGTCCGCGGTCGGGATCAGTCCGTTGATGTCCACACGCATCGCCGCGACGCCGTTCGTGTCGTTCGTCGAGCACAGCAGCTCCACCGCCGCCGCGCCGGAGTCGTTGGCCGGCACCACGCGCACACCGCCCTTGACTCCGGGCCCGGCACCGGTGTCTCGTTCCGAGGCGGCCACGAAGCTGCCGAAGGCGTCGGCACCGGCGCTCGGCGCGCCGGTGGCCCGTACGACGAGCGCACCGTTCTTCGCCGCCGTGACCTCGTGGCCGTTGGCGCCGGCGCTGCGCCGTTCCACGTAATTCTCGTCACCGAGCGACTCCGCATACAGGACGCCGGCGGTGTTGTCGAACGTGTTGCCGATGATCGTCGAACCGGACAGCGCACCGACCACCCGGACCGGCGGCGCTTCGGGCACGGTGTTGCTGCCGAACACGTTGCCCACGATCGACACACCGGCAGCGTCGCCGTTGACGCGAATCGCGCCCCAGCGCTCCTCCGCGTCGAGGTTCCAGTGGTCGAACGAGTTCGCCGAGACCGTGATCTGCTCGGCTGCGGACGCGAAGTAGACCGGCGAGCGCGTGATCCAGTTGAAGCTGTTGGCCGTGATGGTGACGTTGCGCGCCTGCGCTTCAGGGCGGAACTCGATCGCGTGCGGCGGGCGGTTGCCGCCGTCGGGCTCGGCTCCACCGAGGACGTTGCCGGTGAACGTGAGGTTCGTGCCCCCGGTCGTGACGCGGATGGCGGCCCCGTTCGACCCGTTCTCGACCACGTTGCCGGAGAACGTCGAGTTGATGATGCCGCCGGAGAACAGCCGACGCCCGATGTCGAGGAGGTTGTTGGCGATCACCGCGCCGCGGAAGTGGTGAGCTTCGGCCCCACTGGTCACGATGGCCGTGCCCATGCTGTGGAAGTGGTTGCCTTCGATGAGCCACTTGCGCATCCCGTACGGCAGCAGATGCACGCCGCTACCCGAGACGCCATCGGTGGGCCACGAGATGTCGAGCCCGAAGTCACCCACGGCGACCAGGTTGTTCGTGAACACCAGGCCCCGGCCCACATGCTTCACCGCGGTGTAGAACTCGATGAACGTGCACTCGGTGATCGTCGGGTCCATGTCGTCGGTGTTCGCGTTCTCGGCCTCGGGATCCCGCGCGGTGTGGATAGCCGTGGTGTTCTTCAAGCCACCGTCGACGACGAAGGCCAGGCCCCGGACGGCGGCCAGCGGTGCGCGCAGGAACAGGGCCGTCCCGTCGAAATCCGGGCGGATGATGGACGATCGAACGCCCATCGTGCCCGCTCCGGCCAGGACGATGCGGTTGAAGTTGCCACCGCCGGCGCCCTCGATGTCGGGAACGACGAGGGGGCGGGTGGTGCGGTACGTTCCGGGCGGGAAGTAGACGATCTTGTTCAACCGCTCCAGCTGGGCGTCGATCGCCTGCTGGACGGCGTCGGTGTCGTCGGCGACGCCGTCACCGACAGCGCCGAAATCCTGCGGAGTGGTCGCGTCGGTGACGTCGAACGGGGCCGGGCTCGCCGACGCGCCGACGGATACCGACGATGCGGTGGCCACACCAGCGAGGCCGGCGGCGCCGAGCAGATGGCGCCGTTTCACGGTCTTGGTCATGCTGCTGATCCCTTCACCGGGCGGAGTAGCTGGTCCTCGTGCGGGGTGATGAATTCGTGAAGCGCATGCCGTTCGGCCTCGTCACATCGCCGCAGGGGTGGCGCGACATGGGGCGGGCACAGGGACCGCTGTGCAAGGATCTCCTTCACAGTCGGGGTGCCAGGCCGGATCGTGTGGATCTTCGTCAGCTCGGTGATCCGGGCCTGCAGCCGTTGAGCCTGGTCGCGCTGGCCGGCCGCGTGTGCGCCGGCGAGCTGAAGCGAGAGGCCGGGTGCGATGTTGGCGATGCCGGGGGCGATGCCGTCAGCGCCGGCGTCGAGCGCGGCCGCGAGCTTGGTCTCGGCTCCCTGGCTGACGGCGAAGCCGGGACGGCGGCGACCGCGAGCGACGAGCTGGGTCAGGAAGGCCAGGTCGCCGGAGCTGTCCTTGATGCCGACCACATGTTCCAGCTCCAGCAGGCCGTCCAGCACGGCATCGGTGATCGGGTTGCTGTACCGCGGCGCGTTGTAGGCGATCACCGGCAGGCCGCTCCCGGCCAACGCGGCGTAGTGGTCCACGATCTCGACGTCGCGATGGTGGAAGTAGATCGGCGGGCTCATCACCAGTGCGTCGGCTCCGGCGTCGGCCGCGATCGTCGCCCGGCCGACGGCGTCCAGCGTGCCCGGCGCGGTCACGTTGACCGTCACCACACCGGACTCGCTCAGCGAACGCCAGTGCGCAACCACGTCCGCGACGAACGGCGCGAACGCAGCGGTCGGGATGAGCGGTCCCTCGCCGTTGCTACCGAGCAGCATCAACCGGCGCACCCCGGCGGCATGCATAGCCTCCAACAGGGCGAGCGACGCGGCTGCCGACGGCTGCCCGCCCGGATCCATCGGGGTGACCAGCGGCACGGTCACCCCGGACAACAGCTCGGTGCCCGTGCGCATCAGTAACCCTTGATCTCTGGCCAGGCCAACTCGAATCCGTCGGAGCGCAGCTCGTTCTGGAATGTCGCCAGCCGGCGCTCGTCGCCGTGGACCTGCTGCGGGGTCAGCGAGTTGGTCAGGCAGTGCGCGACCAGCGCGCCGGCGGCTTCGCCGATGTTCCACTCGACCGGATGCAGCCGATAACAGCCGTTGGTGATGTGCGTGGTCCCGATGTTCTTCCCGGCCGGAAGCAGATTGCGCATCCGCACCGGCAGCAGCGCACCGAGCGGGATCTGGAACGGGCTACTGGGAACGTCGAGGTAATTGTCACCGCCGGTGGACGGATGCAGGTCGATCCGGTACATGCCGATGCCGACGGAGTCCGGATACTGCACCGCGCCGGCGTCGCCGCGCACCGTCATCGACAGGTCCTGCTCGACCACGGTGGTGTGCGCCCGGATACGCCGAGACTCACGGATGTACGGCGCCATCGCCAGACCGTCAGGGGTGCCCATGATGTCCGGGCGCGTGCGCAGCCCGGGCCAGCCGGCACCGCCGTCCGGCCGCGGCGCCTCGGTCTGCAGCCAGTACAGCATGCTCAGCGAGAGCTGCCGGGCGCCTTCCAGATGCTTGGCGCGTTCCTCGTCGGAGACACCCACCAGCGGACCGAGCAGATAGTCGATCATCGGCCAGTTGACGACCGTGACGTCACTGGTCGCGAACCCCGGCGGGAACTGCTCGCGGGCGAAGATCCGGCGGAACTGCCACAGATCCCGGTCGCCGGGATCGGCGCTCTGGTCGGCGATGATCGGGCCGGACTCCGTGTTCGGCACGAACGTGCGGGTCAACGGCTCCAACGTCCGCGGATCCGGCGCGGTCAGGCTCAACAGCCGATCCGGCCACACGTCGGGCTGGTAGTCGCGCCAGAAGCCGTACTGGTCCGGACGGTCGATGGTGTGGTCCTCGCCGTCGCGGTGCTCGATCGCCAACACCCACGAGAACGCCTGTTGGTTCAGTGGTTGGGCCTGGCTGGGAGCGCTCGGCTCACCGGTCTCGGATTGCGACTCGAAACCGATGACGTGCTCGACGTCGGCCAGCGGCAACAGGTCGCCGAGCTCGGTCGCGTCCAGGACGTAGGGCGCTTCGATCGTCTGGTGCTCCCCCGCCCGGTCGGCGACGGTGACGGCGGTGATCCGGTCGCCGTCGACGTGCGCGGCGACCGGGCGGCGGCCGGTCAAGACCTGCAACGTGCCGGCCGATCGATACGGCGCCAGCATGCCCTCCAGCACGGCGAGAGCGACCCGGGGTTCGTGGCACAACCGGCCCACCCGTCCGAGGCCGGGGTTGAGATCGGGGCGCTCGCGGGCCTGCTGCGTCAACGGGTACCAGGTGCGGTAGTAGGCGCGAACGCTGTCGCGAAACGATCGGTACGAACGGGTGCAGCCGAACTGCTCGATCCAGGTGTGCTCGTCCGGCGGCACGGCCTGGCTGGTGAGCTGCCCACCTATCCAATCGTGCTCTTCGGTGACGATCACCGACCGGCCGCGCCGCAAGGCCGCCAGTGCCGCTGCGACTCCCCCGACACCCCCTCCGACGATCAGGACGTCTGTACGCAGGTTCGCGTCATTACTCAACTGATCTGCTCCCGTGCTTCTTCGAATGTGACCTCCACCGCGCCTTCCAGGTCGTAGGCGGCGCGAAGCAGGCCCTGGGTGTACCGATGGGTGGGGTTGGTGAACAGCTGCTCGGCGGTGGTGGACTCCACCAGCTCGCCCTTGCGCATCACCGCCACGCGGTCGGCGATCTGCCGGACCACCGCGAGGTCATGGGTGATGAACAGGATCGACAGCTCCCGCGTGCGTTGCAGTTCGACGAGCAAGCGCAGGATCTGCGACTGGACCGAGACGTCGAGCGCGGAGACCGCCTCGTCGCACACGAGCAGCCGCGGGCGCAGGGCGAGCGCTCGGGCGATGCTCACCCGCTGGCGTTGCCCGCCGGACAACGCGGTCGGCCGTCGCGCGGCGACGCCCTCGTCGAGCCCGACGGCGGCGAGCAGTTCCCGCATCGCCTCGCGTCGCTCGCCGCTCGGGGCCACGGCGGGATGGACCTTCCACGCCTCACGGATGATCGACCCGACGGTCATGCGGGGATTCAGCGACGATCCGGGATCTTGGAACACCATCTGGACCGCGCGTTGCAGCTCAGCCGGCCGCTTGTCGATGGGGCCGAGGGCCCGGCCCTCGTAGGTGATCGTGCCCTCCTGCGGCTGGACCAGACCCAGCACGCAGCGCGCGACCGTCGATTTGCCCGAGCCGGACTCGCCCACCAGCGCGAGGATCTCCTGCGGCTGGATGTCGAGGCTGACGCCGTCGACGGCCTGGGTGATCGTCCGGCCGCCGCGCAGGGATCGGCGCGGACCGTGGAACGCGACGCGCAGGTCGCGGATCTCGAGCACCGGGTCGGACGACGTCATGGCGCCACCTCCGTGGCCCGGTGGCAGGCGCTGAACCGTCCGGGCTCGACCTCGCGCAGTTCCGGCTTCTCGGTGCGGCAGCGTTCCACGGCCAGCGGACACCGGGGATGGAAAGCACAGCCGGACGGCCGGTCGAACGGGTTGGCCGGCGCTCCCTGCAGAGGCTCGGCGATCGCCGTCTTGGTGCTGACCGCCGGCACGTTGTTGGCCAGGGCCCGGGTGTACGGGTGGCGCGGACGTTCGAGCACCTCCCGGGCGGGGCCTCGTTCGGCGACCCGCCCGGCGTACATGACGACCACCTCGTCCGCCACGTGGGCCATGACCCGCAGGTCGTGGCTGACCAGCAACATGGCCAGCCCCTCCTGGTGGCGCAGGTCGGCCAGCAGCCGGAGGATGCGCGCTTGGGTGGTCACGTCCAGCGCCGTCGTGGGTTCGTCGGCGATGATCAGCTGCGGCTCACCGGCCAGCGCCATCGCGATCATCACCCGCTGGCGCAGCCCGCCGGACAACTCGTGCGGATAAACGTCGACGCGTTGCTCCGGGTCGGGAATCCCGGCCCGGCCGAGCAACTCGAGCACCCGTGCGTGCACGTCCTGGCGAGCCATGCCGCCGCGCCGGAGGATCTCGCCGACCTGCTTGCCGATCGGCTGGATCGGATTCAGCGCCGCCAACGGATCCTGGAAGATCACGCCGATCTCGCGACCACGTACCTCCCGGATGCGGCGACGTGGAGCATCGAGCAGGTTCTGCGAGCGCCAGACGATCCGCCCGGAGGTCTCGGCGCCGTCCGGCAACAGCCGCACGATCGACATCGCGCTCATGGTCTTGCCGCTGCCGGACTCACCGATCAGGCCAGTCGTACGACCGGCACCGACGCCGAAGGACACCCCGTCGATCACGCGTCCGGTCACGCTACCCGTGGACAGCACGACCTCGAGGTCCTCCACCTGGAGCAGGGGTGCTCCCGGTGCCGGTGCGGCGCCGGCCCCGGAGGCCGGGGATCCGGAGGCCGCGACGGTGGACAAGGGCTTCTCAGTCACCCGAGACCGTGACCTCGTGGAAGTAGGGCACGCCGTCGGAGACCGGGGTGAAACCCTCGACGGAGTTGCGCCAGGCGTAGGGCTGCTCGACGAACATCGGGTACATGCCGACGGCGTCGTTCCAGATGATCTCGGTGGCCTGGGCGTAGAGGTCTTCGCGCTCGGCGACGTCACTGGTCGACCCGGCCGCGGCCAGCAGCTTGTCGAGCTCCTCGTTGCAGTAGCCGATGCGGTTGGCCTCGCACGTGTACAGGCGGCCGAGGTTGGTTGCGGCGTCGTAACCCTGCGACCCGATCTGCTGCATGTTCATGTCCCAGTTCAGGGCCAGCAGGTCCTCGAGAAACACCGCTTGTTCCTTGTTGGTCGGCTCGACCTTGACGCCGATCTCGGCCAGATCCGAAGCGACAGCGTTCATGAAGTTCCGGAACTGCGGTTGGGAGTACTGCCACTCGATGACCGTGTTCTCGTAGTCGAATCCGGCCTGGTCGAGCGCAGCCTTGGCGGCGTCGGGGTCGTACTGCACCGGTTCCTGCGGCGCGTAGCCCAGCACGGACGGCGAGACGGGCGCGTCCGCCGGGGTACCGGTCTCGGGGAACAGCGATTCGATGATCGCCTCGAAGTCCACCGCCTGCCACAGGGCCCGGCGGACGGCCGGATCCGCCAGCGCAGGTCGAGAGGCGTTCATCCACATGGTGAACACGCCCGGGCTGGGCACCGACTCGACCGTGAGGTTCTCGTCGGCCCTGAGCTCGGCGATCTGGTCGTCAGGCATGCTCCACGTGATGTCGACCTCGCCGGTCTTCAGCGCCGTCATCCGCGCCGCGACCTCGGGAATCGACTGGAACTCCAGGGTTTCCAACTCCGGCTCGCCGTCCCAGTAGCCGGGGTTGGCACTGACCTGGAGCACCTGCCCCGGCTCGAACGACTCGACCACGAACGGGCCCGAGCCGACCGGCGCGGAGAAGAACTCTCCGTCGTTCTCGACCTGCGGCGTGACGAAGAACGACGAGATCTTGCCCAGGAAAGCCGCGTCGGGGCTCGGAGCGGTGAACACGACCGTGGACTCGTCGGGCGCGTCGACGGTGTAACCCTCGAAGTTTCCGGCCAGCGGTCCTTCGCCGGCGAGTACCCGCTCGAACGAGGCGACGACGTCCTCGGCCGTCACCGGCGTACCGTCGGAGAACTCAACCCCTGACCGCAACGAGAACGTCCAGACGCTCGCGTCGTCGTTGGACTGCCATGACTCGGCCAGCTCCCCCTCGAACTCGCCGCTGCCGGTACTGATCACCAGCTGGCTGAAGATCGCCCGGGCCGCGAGCTGGGTGCCGGCATCCATGCTGGCCGCCCCGTGCGGATCGAGGTTCTCGATCGCGATCGGTCCGGCAACCGTCAGTGTGCCGCCACCGGCGCCGCCGTCGCCGTCGCTCTCCGCACCGGCGGTGTCCGACGATTCACCGAACGAACATCCGGCGACCACGGCCATCGCCGTCAGGGTCGCTGCCACCGCGCTGAGCGGTCGCCGCATCCGAAGTGTCATGGTCGTTCCTTCCGTCATGGAATCGCACCACCGTGGGTGCGTTGCTAGTCGCGTTTGCGGGTGTATCGCCGGGTCAGTCGATCGCCGGCCAATCCGATGGAGATGACCAGGATGGTCAGGGCGATGCCTGGGAAGACGGTGATCCACCAGGCGGTTTCGAGGTATTCGCGCCCGTTCGCGATGCTCTGCCCCCAGGACACGACGTCGGGCGGTAGCCCGAGCCCGAGGAAGCTCAATGCGGCCTCGGCGAGGATCGCCGAGGCGAGTTCGATCGTGGCCAGGGCGATGACCGACCCGGCCAGGAACGGCACGATGTGCCGGGCGAGGGTGGCCGGCTTGGATACCCCCATGATTCGCGCGGCGTCGACCCAATCGCGTTCCCGCGTCGACATCGTGATGCTGCGCGACAACCGGGCGAAGCCCACCCAGCCGCCCACCGACAACGCGATGATCACCACGTGCATGCCGCGCCCGAGTATCCCGGCGATGATGATCGCCAGCAGGATCCCGGGGAAGGCCATCAGGATGTCGATGAGCCGCGAGACCACGGCGTCGGACAGGCCACGCAGGTATCCGGCCAGCGCCCCGAGTGCGACGCCGACCGTGCCGCACACCCCCACCACGGCGATGCCGATGATGAACGACGTCCGGGCGCCGTAGACGATCTGGGCGAGCATGTCGCGGCCGACGGCGTCGGTGCCGAGCCACGCCGTCCCCGTCGACGTCTGCGAGCCGGGCGGCAGCAGGCGCTCGGTCACCTCGGTACGCACCGGGTCGTAGTCGATGAGCAGCGGCCCGATGATCGCGGCCAGCAGGTAGACACCGATGATCACGTACGGCACGGCGGCCAGGGGCCGCTTGCGGCGACGGGTCGGCGCCTCGACGTCAGGCACCGGATCGGCGCCGAGCAGATCCGCCTGGGTCATCGCGGTGCCTCCAATCGGATCCGCGGGTCGAGCTTGGCGTTCACGATGTCCGCGGTCAGGTTGAGCACGATCACGCACAAGGCGATGAGCACGGTGGCGGCCTGCACGACGGCGAAGTCTCGGTTTCCGACCGCGCTCACCAGCAGTGATCCGAGCCCAGGCCAGGCGAAGACCGTCTCGATCACCACCGCGCCGCCGAGCAGGTTGCCCAACTGCAATCCCACGACCGTGACCACCGGAATCAGGGAGTTCTTCAGCACATGCCCGCTGAGGACCGATCGCTCCGTCAGCCCCTTGGACCGCGCGGTCTGGACATAGGCCTCACCCATCGCCTCGGCGATGCCGCTGCGGGATATCCGAGCCACCAGCGCGGTGAAGGGAATGGACAGCGTGACCGCCGGCAGCACCAGATGTGCTGGGCTTCCACCGCCCGCGCTCGGCAGCATCCGGAACTGCAGCGCGAAGACCAGGATGAACATGATGCCGACCCAGAACGGCGGCACAGCCTGCAGACCCAGGGTGAACGTGGACACCGCCCGGTCCAGCAGGCTGCCGGGCCGCTGGCCGGCCAGCACGCCGAGCAGCAGCCCGGCGATGAGCGCGATGACGGTGGCGGTCAGGGTCAGCGTCACGGTGGCCGGGAAGCGCTCGAGCACCGCTTGCATCGCCGGGCGCCCGTACCGGTAGGACTCGCCGAAGTCGAGCGCTGCGACGTCACCGAGGTACGAAAAGTACTGGACGAGCAGCGGGCGGTCGAGGCCGAGGCTGTGCCGCAACGCCTCGACCTGTTCGACGGTCGCGTCGGGGCCGAGCGCGACGGTGGCCTGGTCGCCCGGGGCGAACCGGATCACCACGAACACGGCGGTGACGACGCCCCAGATCGTGAGCAACCCGATCGCCAGGCGCTTGACGAGGTAGTAGGTCACCGCGACGTCCCCTTCCGCGGTGGTGCGGCCATGGTGTCGCCCTTGACCGGCGTGCAGCCGACGAACATCTGGCGCGGCCGTCCGTCGTCGGTTTCGAGCAGTTCCAACAGCAGCCGGACAGCTTCGCGACCCATCTGCGCACGTGGGAGGGTGTAGCGGGTCCAGTTCCGCTCGGTCGCCTCGCTCAATGGCGGATCGCCCAACAGGACGGCGGAACAGTCTTCCGGGATGCGCACGCCGGCAGCAGCGGCGGCTTGCTCGACAGCGACCACGGCGGTGTCGTCTTCACTCGGCTCGATCAGCACCGCGGTGACGCCGGCCGCGAGCCACTCGTCGAACAGCGCGGGGGTGATCGCGGCCGCGTCGTCGATCGGGTGGACGACGACGTCGTCGTCGTGGATTCCGGCGTCGCGGGTGCCCTGCCGGAGACCCATTTCACGGTCCCGGGTCGGTTCCTGGTCGCCGGTGAGCTTCAGGTAGGCCAACCGTCGATGCCCGCGCTCGGCCAGAGCGCTGACGGTGTCGCGGGTCGCGCCGACGTAGTCCACGGCGACGTAGGACAGCTCGCGCCCGGGGACCTCACGGCGCCCGATGAACACGAACGGGAAGTCCTCGTCGACGAGTTCGGCCAGGTCGTCGCGGTGCAGGTGGCGCCCCAGGAGGACACAGCCGTCCGCGACTTTCAGCCGGTTCACCCCGCCGGCGTAGATGCGGCGCAGGTCGCCCTCCGTGGCCGAACTGAACAACAGCAGGTCGTAGCCGTGCTGGGCGGTCGCCTCCTCGACACCGAGCAGGAACGGGAAGTAGAAGTCGCGCTGGTCGACCGGGAAGACCGGCTCGAAGGTGTACAGGCCGAGCAGCCGGTTGCGCCCGCCTTTGAGGCTGCGCGCAGCTGCGTTGACCGTGTAACCGAGCTCGGCAGCGGCTTCCAGCACAGCCCGTCGCGTATCCGCGGCGACCTGGTCACTGGCCGGACCGCCGCTCACGACCAACGACACCGTCGCCTGGGACACGCCGAGGTGACGAGCGATGTCCTTCTGGGTGGCTCGCCGCCGTTGTGCCGCCATGTCGACCTTTCTAATACGTATAAGTGGTGTTGGACGACCAAACTACGCACGAGCGACGGAGTCCGTCAAGCGCGCCGCGACATCCGTCGTCCGGGACTTCGACCGCGCCCTTGCTCGAATATCGGTGCAGGCCGAAACGTGATTTCGCCCGTCGCGCCGTGCTGACCGCCGAGTCACATGGCCAATGACTCGAGCCCCAACGGGCCTATGACCGGCCGCCCAGGTACCGCCACGCCACGTCTTCGGCCGTGAGCGCGCGATCGTAGACAGCGGGCTCGTCCAATTGTCCGGCAAGCCGGTTCTGGGCGTCATCGCCGCGGGCACCCAACTTGAGACTGCCGCTGCCGTCGCCTGGCGAGATCGGCGCATCGACAGTGCCGTCGGCGAGACCGTCGACGTACAGGGTGAGCGTCGAACCATCGTAGACCGCGGCGACGTGGTGCCACTCACCCGGGGAGACGATCGCCGACCCGGTGACATTGACGGCACCGGAATCGCCCAGCACCCAGGCCTGCAGAGTATTGGCCGAAGTCAAACGGAGTGCATAACCGTTGAAAGCCGGGCGGTCGTATTTCTCGATCAGGCCCTGATCTCGGCCGGGCCCGTCATGCCGGACCCATGTTTCCAGAGTGAAAGCACCCTCGGGGCTGATGACGCCGGAGTCCTGGATCTCCACATAGCCCCCACCGAAACGTGCAGAGCTGTCGGTGTCTCCGGCGATCGCTCCCGGCTCCCCCAGCTCCACCTGACCTTCGTAGGTTCCGTCCTGGGCGCGGCCCGACGCATCGGCCGCGACATCGCCGTCCAGTTCACCCAGGCGCCAGTAGCCCAGCGGCTCATCGCCGAGGACGAGATCGCGGTACGGCTTGCCCGACGGGCGAGCCACCGTCAGCGACGTGGCGGCCGTCGCCCGGCGCCCGTCCGTGGTCGTCGCGACGAAGCGGACGGGATACGTCCCCGGCTCGGCATCCGGAGGCACACTGACGTCGGTCTCGAAGGCCTGCCGCACCGTCCGGCCGTCGCTATCCAGATCGAACGACTGAGACGCCGGTTCCGCGCTCCAACTGTCCGGGACCTCGACGTCGACCGAACCGGTGAGCCGGTCGTCGCCGACACCTTCGAGCGTCACGCCGACGGACGTCGTCGTCCCCGGAGCCATGAGGGCCGGCGGCTGGTCGACGCTCAGCTGGCCGGTCATCGCATCGGCAAAGCGAGGGATCACCTCGTACACGACGGGTGCGGACGTGTCGTCCGCACCGGGCCAGGCGATGCGGATCGCGGTCGCGGTCACATCGCCGCCGTCGACCTCCGTGTAGCCACCGGCCAGCTCACCGATGGTGCTCCAGGTTCCGTCCTCGGCGCGGACCTGCACGGCGCCCGCAGCCGGTGCCTCCGGGTCCTGCAGTACGGCCACCTCGCGCAGCGGGCGCGGGCGGGACAAGGCGATCGTCAGCGATTCGTCACCCTCGGCTGCACGTTCGGCCCGGTAGGCGGTCGTGACGTCCTGATCGGCCACGTCGGCGACAGCCGACCCCGGCACCGGGGGCGGCCCGCCGGTCACCTCGTCGATGCCGGTGACCCAGCGTGCCCCGAGCCAACTGTCGCTTTCGCCGGCGGCGAGGGCGAGGAAGGGGTCGACCACCCCTGGCGCGATCATCTGCGGGATCGCACCGGCACCTGCCCTCGCCTTCTCCAGGTCGAGTCGCGCCCGCCAGGCTGCTGGCGCGTCGTTCGCCTGGTGGGCCAACAGAGTGTCGATCGCGGCCTGGCCGCCCTGTCCGTAGAGCTCGAGCTTGTCGAGATGACCCTCGGCCTGCTCGAGAAAGCGGGCGTTGTCCAGCTCGGCGCGCAGCTCGGCGGGGGCGCTCTGGATCGCGGAGAGCTCGGCCCGCAGCGCAGCAGCGCTGGCACCGATGTGCTCTCCCCCGTCGTAGGCCTGGGTGAACGCGTCGATCAACGGCTTGAGGACCGGAGATTCGCCGCCGGGGTCGATGGTCGACGAGCGAGAGTTCTCGGCGAAGGTGCGCAGCGCCTCGAAGGCGGCGCCGCCGAACTCTCGCAGGCTGGCTTCCCACGACCGCTCCGCGTCGTAGGCCTCCGGGTTCCACGTGAAGTCGGCGATGGTGAACAGCGGAATGAGCGAGGCCTCTTGCTGATTCATCTCGTTGGCCGTGTAGCCGAGCGAGTGATCCTCGAGTCCCGCTTCGCGCCCGACCAGGGGGCCGAGCAGCAGCCGGTTCGGCGTGTAGTCGTTGACCGGGTAGTTGTCCCAGATGACGAGCTCATGCCTCGGGAACGCCTGCTGCGTCTCCAGGAGGTCCGCCACGTCGATGTGCGACCAGTAGTAGTCCGGCCCGGCCCAGTAGATGGCGATCGAGGGATCCAGCAGTTCGTCGAAGCGGGACCGGTACGGGGATGCGGCGTTTCCCGCGTACTCCATCGGCACGGTGATGAGCGGCTCGGCAGCTGGGTGCTTGTCGATGAAGTTGGCTTGGACGTAGTTGGTGGCGTGGGCTTGCGCGGCGGCGACGGGATCGGGATCGTCGCCGAACTCCTGCTCGTCCTGCTCACACTGAAAGAGCCCGGGGATGTCGTCCCAGGCGATCGTGTAGGTTCGCACGCCGACGTCCCAGAGCTGTTCGAATCGCGCGACCAGGGCGTCCAGATCGGCCGGGTCCGAGTGGCACATCCCGTTCTGCGGCGCCAGCGGCGCAGACGGCGAAACGCGGTAGATGAACTCCACGTGCTGCCGCTCGCCGGCCGCCACCACCTCGGCCAGCGCGGCGAGTTCGTCGCCCTCGTACACCGCGTCCCAGCGCGTACCCGTGCGCACGTCGTCCGCCGGGCCGTAGAAGAACGCGTTCATCTTGTGCCGCGCGAGAAACTCGATCTGGCTGAGTCGATCCGCGTGCGACCAGACCGGGCCGTAGAACGATTCCATCCCGCCACGCAGACCGAACCCCGGCCAGTCGCGCACGTGCACGCCGGGCACCACGGCCCGCCCCGGCTGATCCAGGACGAGTTGACGCAGCGTCTGCACGGCGTAGTACGTTCCGGCGCGGTCGACCCCGGCCAGCACGAGGTGGGCGCGATCGTCGCCGTCGCGCCCCGCCGCCAGCACGTACCCTTCCTCCGTCAGCCCTTCTGGCCCATCGACGCCCAGAGCTTCCAGAGCCGGCGCAGCCGCATGGTTCTCCTCCGGACCGCCGAGCCACACCGTCACCGGCGCGTCGGGCATCTCACCCGGCGGTGTGCGACGGATCATCCGGACGTCGTGCGAGCGCAGGACCGACTGAACCTCGCGGAGCGCGTCAGGATCGACGTCGTCGCCGGCCGCCAACGCCACCACGGGCGTCAACCGGATGGACTCCGAGAATGGTTGCACGGACCGCGGCGTCGGCCAGATCTCGGGCAGATCCGGGCCGCCGGCCGCTGCCGGGCCGCTCGGCGCAGCCACCGACGACAAGGCAGTCACCAGCAGCGCAACCAGCGCGACGGCGACCGCCTTGGTGCCGCGGGCGGAGACGCGGGACGGCGTAGGAGGCAGCATCGGGGCTCCTGACAGGTAGGCCTGCGGCTACCAAATACCGGACTAGTCCGGTATGTCGCGACCGTACTGAGATCGGGAGGAACCAGTCAAGATCTCGAAGTGGCCTGCAGCGGTCACCCGGCTCACTGAACCGGGTCGGGGTCGCTCCGGCAGTGGACTAGCCCGGTTTACCCCGCCGCCGTGGACACCGCCGCCTCATCGGCCAGGCCGGCGAGAAAGTCTCGGACAGCAGCATTGAACTCGCCGGGCCGCTCCATGTTCGGATAGTGCGCAGTGTGGGAGATCGTGACCGCCCGGCCGTCCTGGACGCTCGCGGCCAGCTCATGGGAAAAGCGCTGGTGGTCGTCCGCATCCAGGGCGCCGATGACAGCCAGCACGGGAACGTCGATGTTGCCGAGCCGGGCCGTTGCGTCGGCGACGGGCGTCGGCCGGACCGGCGCAGCGGGCACGCTCGAGCCCGGGTCGACCCGGACGTGTGCCGCAAGCGTGTCGCGCACCATACGGTCCACGCGAGCCAGCACCCTCCAGTCGACATCATCGCCACCCGGGTGCGGCCCGGCCACGAACGCCAGGAATGCGGCGATCCACCCCTCGGCGTCACCGGCCTCCTGGGCCGGCTGCA
>Ga0079224_100002474_pt1 | contig 22455 bp, 20 predicted proteins | sample Stecom2015_FD_80414 | JGI IMG/M metagenome (GOLD analysis project Ga0079224, IMG submission 80414) | Agricultural soil microbial communities from Utah to study Nitrogen management - Steer compost 2015 | ecosystem: Environmental > Terrestrial > Soil > Agricultural land | place: USA: Utah...
CGATTATTTCAGTTGGCGAATACGCGACAATCCAACCCTTCCAAACGGACGACGGTCTTCTTTTAACAAGCAAATCAAAAGAATTTTCAACAAATGGAAGCAAATCGATGAGTAACACCGATATCAGGTATTTTATTCTGCAGTTAAACAACAATTCATATTCGCTAATGAATAGGTTTGAAGCTAACCATGTATCCATTTGGTCTTTGGATCCCGAATCGGAAATGTTGATCTATAGGAAAAGATTAACTATAGCTGATTAATTTATTTCTTTTGTACCAAACGCTTGCAAATATGCTTAACAAGTTGCGGACCTTCGTAGATCAAACCTGTATAAATTTGCACTAAACTCGCTCCCGCCTGTAATTTAGCCAGAGCGTCTGCTGGCGAATGAATCCCTCCTACCCCAATGATTGGGAAACGGTGATTTGACTTTTCTGCTAAATAACGCACTACTTCAGTAGATCTGACCGCTAAGGGTTTACCGCTTACACCTCCGGCCTCATTAATCAGTGAAGTTTGACTTTGTAAACCTTCTCGCTGAATCGTTGTATTGGTCGCGATTACACCAGCAATGTTGGTATCGATTACGATCTCAACAATATCATCCAACTGGCTGTCTGTCAAGTCTGGTGCAATTTTCAACAGAATAGGTTTTGGGGTTTCGTGAGTTTCGTTACGCTGCTGAAGCGTATTAAGAATACGTTTTAAAGGCTCTTTCTCTTGCAAATCACGAAGTCCAGGTGTATTGGGTGAACTTACATTTACAACAAAGTAGTCGACGTGTTCGAATAACTTGTCAAAGCAGATTACATAATCATGAACGGCATCTTCATTCAGGGTGGTTTTATTTTTTCCAATATTGCCACCAATGATCAGACCATTGCGCTCCGTGAAATATTTTAACCGTAATGCAGCAACATCGACTCCCTGATTATTGAACCCCATGCGGTTGATCAATGCGCTGTCTTTGACCAATCGAAACATTCGCGGCTTATCATTGCCAGGTTGCGGTCTTGGCGTAACGGTACCGATTTCGATAAAACCAAAACCAAGTGATGCCATCTCTTGAGTAAACTCAGCGTTCTTGTCAAAACCTGCAGCCAAGCCCACCGGGTTTTTAAATTTAATGCCAAAAACAGTTCGCTCTAAGGCAGGATTTTCATACGAGAAAGAAGCTTTCATCAGCTTCTGGGAACCCCAGATCTTTAAGAATCTTTTGAGCCCGCCAGTAACGGTGTAATGTGCTGTTTCCGGATCTAATGAGAAAAAAAGCGGTTTGACCAGTTTGTACATAGGACAAAGATAGAAACAATTTAAATTTAAAAATTGTACTTTTGCAGCGAAATGATATCAATCAATAATTTAACTTACGAAATAGGTGCACGCGCTTTATATGACGAGGCTAATTGGCATATAAAACCAGGAGAAAAAACAGGTCTTATCGGTGCAAACGGTACAGGTAAAACAACACTGTTGAAGTTAATTGTGAATGAACTAAAGCCTACCTCAGGAAGCATTTCGATGGCAAAGGGGTTAAAAATCGGATACCTCAATCAGGATCTTTTATCATATCATTCAGAGAAAAATATTCTGCAGGTTTCGATGGAAGCCTTTGAAAGGCAAAATGAACTGCATGATCAAATTGAGATACTACTTAAGAAATTAGAAACAGATTATAGCGAAGATATATTGCATAAACTTAGCGACAAGCAAGCTGAATTTGAAGCTCTTGATGGATATAATATCGAATATCGTGCTGCGAGTATTTTGGCTGGGCTGGGTTTTGATGAAACGGATCAGCAACGTCGATTGTCCGAGTTTTCGGGAGGGTGGAGAATGCGGGTTATGTTGGCTAGAATTTTACTACAAGCACCTGATTTACTTTTACTCGATGAGCCAACGAACCACTTGGATTTACCTTCGATACAGTGGTTGGAAAGCTATCTTCAGGCATTTGAAGGTGCGGTTATTATTGTCTCTCACGACCGTTATTTTTTGGATCGGGTGATCGAAAAAACGGTGGAATCAAAGAGGGGGAAATTAAATATATATGCGGGCAATTATAGTTTCTATCTTGAAGAAAAAGCACAGCGCGAGGAAATACAGAACAATCAGTTTAAAAACCAACAGGCTAAGATAAAGCAAGAGGAAAAACTAATCGAACGTTTTCGCGCGAAAGCAAGTAAAGCTAAAATGGTGCAAAGTCGTATAAAAGCGTTGGATAGGATGGAAAAAGTCGATGCTGTCGATGACTACAATCCAACGGTAAATTTCAGCTTTCGTTTTAGTAAACAATCTGGCAGACACGTCAAGACATTAAAAAATATAAGCAAATCCTATCCTGGAGTACCAATTTTGAAAAATTCAGATGGATTGATTGAGAAGGGAGACAAAATAGCATTGATTGGGGCTAACGGGCGTGGAAAATCTACCCTACTTAGAATTATTGCTGGCGCGGATGCAGACTTTGAAGGAACAGCCGAATCGGGACATAATGTAACCCAAACTTTCTTTGCACAACACCAGTTGGAAGCTTTGCACTTGGAGATTGAGATCTTACAAGAACTTCAAGCTTTTGCTCCAAAGCATACGGAAACCGAACTTCGAACGATCCTAGGATCGTTTCTTTTTACCGGAGACGATGCTTTTAAGACAATCAAAGTATTATCAGGCGGTGAAAAGTCGAGAGTCGCGTTAGCAAAAGCATTGACAGCAGATGCGAATTTTCTATTACTGGACGAACCGACCAACCACTTGGATATTCAGTCAATCAATATTTTGATTCAGGCTTTGAAACAATATAAAGGGACTTTTGTTGTCGTTTCTCACGATCGGTATTTATTAGACAACGTCGCTAATAAAATCTGGTACATTGAAGATATGAAGATAAAAGAGTATCCCGGCACCTACCAGGAGTATGAGGATTGGCGGATTACCAAAGAAAATAACATCTCTCAAAAAGAAGAGAAAAAAGAGAAAAAGACCAAAAAAGAAAAGAAGAAACCTGAAAGCGGACCCGATGAGAAGAAAGCGAGAGAACGTCAAGCCTTCAGTTTAAATAAAGATCTAGAGCGCTTGGATCAAGAGATTATGGCAATTAATGAGGAGTTAAAAGAACTTGAGAAGAAATTAGGTAATCCAGAAATTTATCAGGATACTGAAAAATTAACTGGGATTAATAAAGACTACGAAAATAGAAAATCCGAACGGGCATCTCTCCAAGAACGATGGGAGGTTATTGCCGATAAGATTCTGGAACTCGAACAATTAGAAAGCTAGCGATGAACAAAAAACTTGCAAGGGAATCACATGTCGTCATGAACGAATTGGTTTTGCCAAATGATACGAATCCGTTACACAACCTAATGGGGGGACGCCTCCTTCATTGGATGGATATCGCTGGTGCTATTTCGGCGCAAAAACATTGTGATAGTGTTGTCGTAACTGCATCTGTAGATAATGTATCATTCAAGCATCCAGTTAAACTAGGTGCAGTAGTTACCATTGAAGCGCAAGTGACACGGGCATTTAACACGTCGGTGGAAGTTCGACTTACTGTTTGGGCACAAAACATGCCCGGTGGAACAAAAGTTATTTCGAACCAGGCATTTTATACTTTTGTAGCAATCGATGAGAATTCAAATACCGTTAAGGTACCACAGCTAACACCTGAAACGGACGAAGAAAAAGAATTCTACAAAAGCGCGATTCAGCGTCGACAAATACGCTTGGTATTAGCAGGAAAACTAGCTATCTCAGAAGCTTCAGAATTAAAAAGTATTCTTAGCTCTGGCTCTAATACACCTAAGTCTTAACTACCTAACTCAACGATACGGTCAAATTCCTCACGTTTCAAAGGCATTACAGACAATCTGCTTTGTTTTACCAAGGCCGTGTTCTTTAGGAGATCATCGCTTTTTATCGTTTCCAGATTTACGGGCTTTTTTAACTCCTCCACCGGTGAAAGGTCAACAACAACCCAACGATCATCTGTTGTGGTTGGATCCTGATAGCATTCTTTGACAACTTTGGCAATTCCGACGACTTCTTTTCCTTCATTGCTATGATAGAAAAGAACGAGGTCGCCTTTCTTCATATCCTTTAAATTGTTTCTCGCCTGATAGTTTCGGACGCCATCCCAAAACGTCTTTTTGTCTTTTTGAAACTGCTGCCAACTGTATTTAAACGGCTCTGATTTAACTAAGAAATAATTCATATTCAAATAAAAAAGAGAGATTCAGGAAAATTCCTGAATCTCTCCAAATCTAATAAAATTTAAGAATTAATGACCACTATGCCCGTCAACTCCATGTGCGTGACCGTGTGCGAGTTCATCTTCTGTAGCTTCGCGAACTTCTAATACTTCGATATCAAAGTGAAGATTCTGGCCAGCCATTGGATGATTCAAGTCGACAACAACGACTTCTGGGCTCACTTCTACAACTTTTGCTCGAAACTGATTACCCTGATTGTCCTGAAGAGGGATAATTTCTCCCACTGGTGGGATTCCAGATTCTTTAAACATGTCCGCTGGAAGTTGAGCAACTGCAGCTTCATCAATATCGCCGTATGCATCAACTGCCTGCAATTCGAAATCAATCGTGTCACCCTTTTTTAAACCTTGAATATTTTCTTCGAATTTAGGCAACATCATACCCACACCCGATAAGAAAACTAACGGATTCTCTTTGTTTGCTTCCTCTACAAACTCTTTTTCTCCATTGTTTAACGTGTGTAACTTGTAAGTTAGCGCTACTACGGTGTTTGGTTGTATATTCATTTTATCAAAATTGTGGAGATCCTTAAGGATTCTCCGGATTAAAAATTAAATTTAATGTAGCTGGTATACTATCTACCGGCAAACTACAGCTTTTGTTTTTACAAACGTATACCCTTGTAGTTTGTCCAATTCTATTCTTAAGCAAAGGAAGGTTCTCTTCCGTCCCTCCTAAGGTAATACGATTTGGAAGATAAACCTGATCTAATTCCTTTCTATATCTATCTAATTCTGGCCCTGTGATAGCAATTTCATTAACACCAACAATCTCATCTAATACCAATATTGCCCAATTTGAAAACGCAGTAGGGTATGTGTTGATTTGTGGAAAAACATTACCCAAGGTCTGCATAGCCATTGAACTGTATCTATCATCATCAAAAAACAAGCCTAACTTAAACAATTGGTCAACAAAAACTGAATTCGATGAAGGAATCACATCATCCATGATGTCCTTTTTGTCTGCAATTAATTGCTCAGATTTCATAGAGCTATAACTAAATACACTATCTCCCTCCTGCCTGAAATCAGCCAACACCTTGTTAGCCAACTCTTTTGCTCGGTGTAAATATTGAACTTCAAAAGTAGATTCGTATAAACCAATCAAAGCGTCTATATAGAAGGCATAATCATCGAGAAAGCCCAGAACATGATTACTCCTATGTTCGGGGAGTCGTAATAAATCACCATTTGCGTTAACAAGATTCTCGCTAATAAATTGATCGCATTTTATTGCGATATCTAAAAATTCTGCGTGATTAAACGCACGATATGCATCAGTTAATGCCTTGATCATCATCGCATTCCATGAAAGCAGAATTTTATCGTCCAAGGCGGGTCGATTTCTTTGTTCTCTAAAAGCGTATAATTTCCGTTTAACCTCTACAAGGTAGTTTTCCCACTCCTTGCTCGTAAAACCTGCCTCTTGCGCCAATGTGTCAGCATCTTCGTCAATCCTTAATACATTGGTATGCATTTCCACCCAATTCCCTTTTGGCTCTATTTTAAAATAACGAAGAAGCAGCGTGGCATCATCTCCTAAAGCCTTCTTGATCTCTTCTTCAGTAAAACAATAATATTTACCCTCTACGCCATCGCTATCGGCATCGAGCGAACTATAGAATGCTCCTAATGGATGAGTCATCTCTTTTTTTACCCAGCTAATTGTTTCAAACACAATACGTTTGTAGTGGGGATCTCTTTTTTGCAAATAGGCCTCGCAATAAAGACTCACCAACAAGGCATTGTCATACAACATCTTTTCAAAGTGCGGAATGTGCCATTCAGCGTCTACAGAGTAACGCGCAAAGCCACCCCCCACCTGATCGTATATCCCACCGCAGATTATCTTTTTCAACGTAAAATGAACGTGATCCAGTACGCCTTGATCTTGAGCATGAAAGCCATATCTAAGTAGAAAAAGCCAATTATTCGGAATTGGAAATTTTGGCACTCGACGATTGCCACCGTGTTTTGCATCGAATGAGTTTTTCCAATCGCTAACCATATTGGTTAAAAATTGCATTTGAAAAGGTTCCTTCAATTCGTTATGCGGGATTAAATCGGAACGCACGATGCCTTCCGTCAGACGTTCCGCATAATCATTAGCCACATCGGCATTTTGGAGCCAGGTCTCATTCAATTGGATCAAGATACTTATCCAGTCCTCCGGTCTAAAATAAGTGCCACCATAAATTGGCCGACCGTCTGGAAGGCAGATGACATTTAACGGCCAACCACCTTGTCCTTTCATCAACTGCACAGCTGTCATGTAAATCTGATCAATGTCAGGACGTTCCTCCCGATCCACTTTGATGGCTATAAAGTGATCGTTCATCACTTTCGCTACTTCTATATTTTCGAAGCTCTCTCTTTCCATCACATGGCACCAATGACATGCTGCATAGCCGATGCTGACGATAATAAGTTTCTGTTCTTTTTTTGCTTTAGAAAGTGCTTCTGCACCCCAGGGATACCAGTCAACAGGATTATGCTGATGCTGCTTGAGATAAGGAGAGGATTCGAGCTGTAACCGATTGGGCATATATTGTATAAATGTAAGATTTTCAACGAAAAATAGAAAATTCCTTAGTGGTTAAGCGATTATTTACTTATAAACTTAGCTTTTTAGTAACTTGCAAGCTCATTAATCCGTAATAATAAATATGACACCTTTTGACAAACTCTCTCTTTTGAGAGAAAAGATGAAAGAACAAAATATTGATGCTTATATAATCGCTTCTGCTGATCCACACATGAGCGAGTACTTGCCCGATCGGTATAAAAACATGGAATGGCTATCCGGATTTACCGGCTCAGCCGGAACGCTGGTTGTGACAGCTGACTTTGCTGGATTATGGACCGACAGCCGCTACTTTGTTCAGGCTGGTGAGCAATTAAAGGATACTGGATTTGAGTTAGTAAAACTTAAAAATCAAGGAGCCCCTGAATATATCGAGTGGCTTGCAAAACATCTGGCTGAAGGTACAACGGTTGGATTTGATGGCAAATTGATGTCTATTGCAGTCGCCAAAGAAGCGATCAAGACTTTGAGTACAAAAAATATTCATATCAATGCGGATATTGACCTGATCGATTATATTTGGACTGACCGCCCCTCGCTACCGGAGGCGAAGGCTTATTTATTGAACGAACAGACAACCGGTAAATCAATTGCAGAAAAAATCACTGAGGTAAGAGAGCGTCTTCAAGAAAGAGAGGCTACCGCCCACCTGATATCTTCCTTGGACGATATATCCTGGATTTTTAATTTGCGTGGGTCTGACGTAAAGTGTAATCCAGTAGTTTTAAGTTTTGCAATCATTGAACCTAACGATGTGCAGTTATTTATTGATAAGACCAAATTGGATCAGGAAGATATTGATAAACTTCATGAAGCGGATGTTTCTATTCAGGACTATGACGCTATTGAGCATGCTATCACGTCTTTATCTGACAAAGCGACGGTTTTTATCGACCCTAAACGTAATTGCTTTGCTTATTACTCTCTCATTCCGGCGGCATGTATTAAAATAGAAGATATCAATCCCAGCACCTTCTTAAAGGCCGTTAAAAATGAAGTAGAACTTGCTCATACTCGTACAACTATGATTAAGGACGGGGTTGCGCTAACCAAATTCTTCTATTGGTTGGAAAAGAATATCGGGAAAGAACAAATTACCGAAATTACGATTGCAGAAAAACTGAAAGATTTTCGGGCTCAGCAAGACGGTTTTGTCGGAGAGAGTTTTGATACGATTGCAGGCTATAAAGCACATGGCGCTCTTCCTCATTATAAAGCCACAGAGGAAAGCAAATCTATCTTAGAACAAAAAGGTTTATTGCTTATTGACTCTGGCGGTCAATACACGACAGGGACAACCGATATCACCCGAGTTATTTCTTTAGGACATGCGACGACGGACGAAAAAAGAGATTATACGCTTGTGCTTAAAGCTATGATCGAAGGGAGCACTACTAACTTTCCAACAGGAACAAAGGGTTATCAGATTGACGCAATAACTCGTCGCCCCCTTTGGGATCATTTCAAAAACTATGGACATGGCACCGGCCACGGCGTTGGTTTCTTTTTGAACGTGCATGAGGGGCCACATGTGTTTAATACCGCGAATATCAACATTGCAATAGAGCCAAACATGATTACGTCAATTGAACCAGGTCTATATGTTGAGGGGAGCTACGGTATTCGTATTGAAAACCTTGTAGCAAGCCATATTAACGAGGAAAATCAGTTTGGTCAATTCCAGAGTTTCGAAACATTGACGTTATGCTATATAGAAACCTCGTTGATAGATAAAAGTCTGTTAGATGATAAGCATACAAAATGGCTTAATGACTATCATGCATTTGTCTTTGAGAAAGTTTCACTTCATTTGGATAATGATGAACGAAAATGGTTCCTAAATAAAACAAAAGCGATCTAATGGGCAAAGTACCTCCTCCACCGCAAACAAATGCTTCCACCGCATTCGAAAGACTATTAGTAATCATGGATACGCTCAGGACGGATTGTCCGTGGGATAGAAAACAGACCATGCTTAGCTTGCGCCATCTGACAATTGAAGAAATGTATGAGCTGGCAGACGCAATTCTGGAAAACAACCTCCCGGAGGTGAAAAAAGAATTAGGAGATATTCTCCTACACATTGTTTTTTATGCGAAAATTGCGGAGGAGAAGCAGGCATTCGATATTACAGAAGTTCTAAACGCCATTTGCGATAAGCTCATTAATAGGCATCCTCATATTTATGGAGATATTGATGTAAACAATGAAGAAGAAGTAAAACAAAATTGGGAACAGATTAAACTCAAAGAAGGCAGCAAATCAGTTTTGGGTGGAGTGCCCCAATCACTTCCGGCTTTAGTAAAGGCATACCGAATTCAAGACAAAGTTCGCGGTGTCGGATTTGACTGGGAAGAAAAAAGTCAGGTTTGGGAGAAAGTTGAAGAAGAGTTAAACGAATTCAAAAATGAGTTTAATATCAGCGGGAATAAGGAAATCGATCGAGAAAAAGCAGAAGCTGAATTTGGAGATCTCTTATTCTCTTTAATCAATTATGCACGTTTCATGAACATCAATCCCGAGAACGCTCTTGAGAGAACAAATAAAAAGTTTATCAGACGTTTTACTTATCTGGAAAAAAGAGCAAAAGAAGAAGGTAAAAATCTGCAAGACATGTCATTAGACGAAATGGATGTTTATTGGAATGAAGCAAAAGCTTCTGAATGATTCCCACTATTTAAAACTGATTGCTTTAACAGGATTAATTCTGCTCACCAGACCTGATGGGACTAATAATACCAATAGACAGATGAGCAAAGTGCCTATATTTAACAAAAGTATATCTGTGAAAGAAATGGATATAGGGACATGATCTACATAATAGGATGCCTCGTCTAATTTAAATAGTCGCGTAGTGGATTGAAACAGACACAGTCCAAGCCCTACCAAATTTCCCAACAATAAGCCATAGCCTATTAAGTAGGCTGAATTATAAAGAAACACTTTTCTAATTCCACCATTGGAGAATCCAAGTGCTTTTAAGATACCTATCATCCCCGTTCGTTCCAAAATCATGATCAATAGAGCTGAAATCATATTAATAACCGCCACGAGAACCATTAGAATAAGAATAACTTCGGTATTTACGTCAAGAAGGTCCAGCCATCTAAAAACCTCTGGGTAATAATCTACAATGCTCACTGCCCGAAGATCGATCGGCAGACGGTCGACGATTTCGGCTGTCGTAGTCTCAAGAGCACTGAAATCATGCAACTGAATTTCGTAACCACCAACGGTATTTTCATCCCAGTTATTTAGACGTTGAATCAGGGACAGATTGCCTATGATATAGGTTTTGTCTATTTCTTCCACCCCAAGATTAAATATACCGACAATCTCGAACTTTCTTTTTCGGATGGGTTCTTGGACAAAATACATTAGAAAATCATCTCCGAGTTCTAAATTTAATCGGCTTGCTAATGTTTGGGAAACGAGAATTTGGGTATTCGCCTTACTTGTATCGCTAAAGTCAATACCCTTGCCGTCGACGAGAATTTCGGCAAGATACTGCTGGTTGTAGCTTTTGTCGATCCCTTTTAAAACAACACCTTCAACCTCGTCATTGACGTTGATAATCCCCGGTTTCGTGGCGAAGGATTGAATCGATTTGATATTATCGATTGTTTTTAATCCTGCTGTAATTGTATCATGAAGTGAAATAGGCAAGTTATCATACGCCACATTGAGATCATATTGAAAAGCGATAACATCGCCACTGAAACCACGCTGCTTTTCTACGATTTCATTCTTAAAGCCCTTCAGAACCGCCACCGCTAAAATCATAACGGTCAGTCCGAGCGTGATACCGGCAATAGCAACCCTTACAATCAGTTTAGAGAACGTACGATTACTTTTCGTTGTAATACGTTTGGCTATGAATAAAGGAAAATTCAAATTAAATACAGATTATTTTTACCTTCGCAAAGGTAAAGAATGTATTTTATAATCTTTTAATAATAGCATATGTCAATTATTTTCATGGGGACTCCAGATTTTGCAGTCGCATCACTCAAAGCTTTGTTGGAAGCGGGTGAAAACGTGGTAGCGGTCGTAACTGCAGCTGATAAGCCTGCTGGACGAGGACAGAAACTGCAACAGTCTGCAGTAAAACGCTATGCTTTGGAACAAGATTTACCGATTCTACAGCCAACCAATTTAAAAGATCCTAGTTTTCTAGCCGAATTAAAAGGCTATCACGCCGATCTTCAGGTAGTGGTGGCTTTTAGAATGCTTCCCGAAGTCGTTTGGGATATGCCCAAAAAAGGCACCATTAATCTACATGCCTCTTTATTACCCCAATACAGAGGAGCTGCTCCGATTAACCATGCCATCATCAACGGCGAAAAAGAAAGTGGAGTGACAACCTTCTTGCTCCAGCATGAAATAGATACCGGAAACATTCTTTTTTCAGAAAAGGTAGCAATTGAAGATAATTATACTGCTGGGGATTTACATGATCAGCTCATGAATGTTGGTGCAAAACTTCTAGTTAAAACAGTAAGTGCACTAAAAGATAATAAAGTGACAGGAATACCCCAAGTTGCTAACTCAGGCTATTTAAAAGCTGCACCAAAGATTCACAAAGAAGATTGCAGAATCGACTGGTCGAAGTCTTCCAATAATGTATATAATTTTATCAGAGGTTTGAGTCCCTACCCTACTGCCTTTACAAAATTGAATGGTAAGATTTTAAAAATATTCAGAGCAACCCTTTTATTCGAACTGCCGGACATACCTGCTGGGGACTACAAAAGTGATGGCAAAAGCTTTTTATATTATGCCTGCCCAGATGGATACATTGACGTAAAAGTTTTACAGCTTGAAGGCAAGAAGAAGATGGATATTTCTGATTTCTTAAGGGGATATCGAGTAAAACAATAAAATTTAATCCACACTTGGTTTATATAACCATTGTTCATATTGACCCCAAAACACCTTCGACAATCTGTTAAAATAACGTTTCTTTTTATAACCTAATACACACTGCATCCCATGCACTGCATTAGTTAAAAAGATCTCTTCTGCCTCATTGAGGATGTGAGGGCTTATTTGCGCTTCAATAATTTCTATTCCTGTCTCTTGAGCGAAATCAATTATAGAACGGCGCATAACGCCTCTGACACACCCTTCTGTTAGAGCAGGCGTATAAATCGTATTTTGATAAATAACAAAAATATTAGAAGAAGATGATTCGCAAATAAATCCATCCTGATTCAGTATAACAACATCATCAAGGCCATGTTTTTTACGATAGTTTGCGGCCAAGACATATAAGAGCGCGTTACTCGTTTTTAAACCAGATAATGTATTTATCGGTTTACGATGGTCTGGAAATACATCAACGATCAATCCTGCTTGATTATGTATATTTACTTTTTTATCCAACCGGCTGACTTCTAGCAAATAGGCGGTAGCATTGGTTGTAGGTGTATAAAGTCCGTCACCATCACGAAAGACCGCTAAGCGTACGCGGCACTCATTTTCGAGTAAATCATTTTTCCTCAGAAGTGCTTCCACACGACTTAAAATTAAATCATCACCGAACTTATGAGGTCTATCAAATTGCAAAAGCTCCATGCTCTCTTGCAAGCGCTGAATGTGATAATTTAAAAGAGGAATCTTCCCGTTATCACAGCGCATCGTTTCAAATATTCCATCTCCATATTTAAAACTTCGATTGCCTGCTTGAAAAATAGCCTCTGTATTTCTATAAAATTCACCATTATAATCTAAATAGCGAGCTTGATTCATTAAAATGTTTTTATTTATCTTAAAATCAATAGTCCTTTTAGTTGTTTTCCCGATCATACTGAACATACGATCGCCACTTTTCTAAACATAAACGGAAATCATCAGGTAATGGTTTCTCGAATGTCATATTTTTCTTAGTACGCGGATGTACAAATCCGATCGACTGAGCATGCAACGCTTGTCGCGGTAATAGAGCAAAACAATTATCAACGAATTGCTTGTATTTTGAAAAAACTGTTCCTTTAAGTATACGATCACCGCCGTAAGTAGCATCATTAAAAAGAGGATGCCCAATAGATTTCATGTGACTGCGAATCTGGTGCGTACGACCGGTTTCTAATTGACATTCTATTAATGTAACATATCCAAGTCTTTCTAAAACTTTGTAATGTGTTACTGACCATTTGCCATTTTCTTCAGTGTCATACATATCCATAACTCTCCTGTCTTTCAAACTTCTTCCGATATAACCTGTAATAGTTCCGTCTTCTAAAAGATCGCCCCACACCATAGCAACATATTTACGATGAATGCTGTGATTAAAAAATTGCTTGGCAAGATGGGTCATAGTAATTTCATTTTTAGCAATGAGCAATAAGCCACTTGTATCTTTATCTATCCGATGAACCAAACCTGGTCTTCCATTATTACCAGGCATTTCCGGCAATGAATTAAAATGATAAGTCAATGCATTGACCAAAGTACCGGTGTAATTATTATAACCAGGATGAACAACCATCCCTGCTTCTTTATTTACAATAAGCAGATCTTGGTCTTCATAAATAATATCAAGAGGAATATTCTCGGGATAAACTTCGGTATCACGCGGCGGATGTGGAAATACAACTGAAATTACATCAAGTGGCTTAACTTTGTAACTGGCTTTTACTTCTTGCTCGTTGACAAGAACATTCCCCGCATCAATGGCATTCTTTATTCTGTTGCGGGAAGCATTCTCTATCCGGTGCATTAGAAACTTATCAATCCGCAAAGGGCTTTGTCCTTTATCTACTACTATTCTAAAGTGCTCAAATAAATCCTGTTCTTCGCTCTCCTGCGGACTAAATTCCTTGTTCATAAACGCAAAAATAAGATATGTTGACCAATTGCAGTCAGGATTCACTAGTTTTATGTGATTTTTATCGACAAATATCCTCTATGGAATTAAACTTCGACTTTTATAGTCCAGAACAACCTTTAACTATCCCGATAGGGAATAAAAAAGAAATCGAAATATTCATCAAAAGAGATGATTTAATCCATCCATATATTTCAGGGAATAAGTGGAGAAAGTTAAAATATCCACTCCAACAGGCGCGACAGCAAGGGATATATCGCTTGGTAACCTTTGGGGGAGCATGGTCGAATCACCTCTTGGCCACTGCATGTGCTGGAGCGCAATTTGGTTTTAAAACCACTGGATATGTTCGCGGAGAGAAAGTTAGCAATCCTGTTCTGAGTCTTTGTCAGCTATTTGGCATGGAGCTTCGCTTTGTGAGCAGAGAAGATTATCGCAATAAAAAGGGTCTTTTCGACCAAGATTACTCTAGTGACTCAACCGCTTTTTTTATAGATGAAGGTGGTTATTCAAAAAGCGCAGCGAAAGGCTGCGAAGAAATCATCAAAGAATTGAAGGGCGAGTATAATCACATCTTCGTGGCCTGCGGAACTGGCGCAACTTTAGCAGGAATCGCCAAAGGGATTTCTATCTACCAACCAAGGGCCCAAGCGCATGGTATAGCCGTTTTAAAAGGAGGTTCTTTTATTGAAAAAGCCGTACGAGCTATTTATTCGGATGTCGATGTCACTTTGCATTGTGATTATCATTTTGGAGGTTATGCAAAAACTACTCCTTCACTCATATCTTATATTCGAAGTTTTTGTAAGACTACAGGTATTTTGATCGAACCTGTATATACTGGCAAACTACTTTTTGGCATTACAGACCTAATTAAAAAGGATTATTTTAACAAAAACGATCGAATTTGCATCATTCATACAGGGGGATTAACAGGTTTTTTAGGGTTTCAAGCTAATTTTTTATTAGATTTGGATAGAACCATTTCATGATATCATCAGTCCCATCTAACCTCACGAATTATGTATAAACTTTCTGTCACCCCTGACCAAGTTAAGAACGTATTAGATCATCACATCTTAGCAGATGGTTATGATCTAACATTTGATATGGAACGCAGTCATGATGTTTACATCTATGACTCAAAGAATGAGCGTGAACTACTCGACTTCTTTACTTGTTTTGCATCGGTACCTCTAGGCTACAATCATCCCAAGATGATAAATGATGAAGCATTTAAAAAAAGTCTTCTGTTAGCTGCAATGAGCAATCCGTCAAACTCTGATGTTTACACCCAAGAATTTGCTGAATTTGTGACAACTTTCTCTCGAGTTGGTATCCCGTCATTCATGCCTCATGCTTTCTTTATTTCTGGCGGTGCTTTGGCTGTAGAAAACGCACTTAAGACTGCCATGGACTGGAAAGTCCAGAAGAATTTTAAAAAAGGCTATAAAGAAGCAAAAGGGTTTAAAGTCCTTCATTTTAAACACGCATTTCACGGGCGGAGTGGATATACACTGAGTTTGACTAACACCCTGCCTGATAAAACCAAGTGGTTTGCTCAATTTGATTGGCCACGCGTCTCGTCGCCTGAAATCAACTTCCCTTTAAATGATAAAAATCTTTCTAATGTAAAAAAATCAGAGAATGTCACATTGGCTGAAATAGAGAAAGCATTCAACGAAAATAAAGATGATATTTGTGCCATCTTGATTGAACCTATCATTTCGGAGGGTGGAGACAAGCATTTCAGAAAAGAATTTCTTGAAGCGCTTAGACAAATTTGTGATAATAAAGAAGCTCTCTTAATTTATGATGAAGTTCAAACAGGTGTCGGTTTAACTGGCAAATTTTGGTGTTTTGAACATTTTGGACCGAACGCACGACCGGACATATTAGCATTTGGCAAGAAAATGCAGGTGTGCGGAATTTTAGCAGGTGAACGGGTTGATGAGATCAAAAATAATGTATTTAAAGTTTCATCAAGAATCAACTCAACGTGGGGAGGAAATCTGGCCGATATGGTCAGATCGACAAAGGTTCTACAAATTATTGAGGAAGACAAGCTAGTTGAGAATTCTAATCGGGTAGGTCAATACTTACTTCAGAAGCTTCTTCAGTTAGCGGACGATTCGACACTTGTTTCTAATGTAAGAGGAAGGGGATTATTAGCGTCATTTGACTTTCCGTCAAAAGAAATTAGGAATAAGTTTATCCAAGAAGCGCTAAAAAAGAATGCTCTGTTTTTAGGTTGCGGCGAAAAGTCGATCCGATTCAGACCAGCTCTTATTATACAAGAAAAAGAGATTGACCTCGGAATAGAAATCATACGTGATGTCTTGGTCAATCTTGAATAAAGATCAGTGCGTATAAATTAATATTCGATGAATAAAGTAAATAAAAAGCGACTCATTTGGTTAGGACTTGTTGTATTAATTATTATATACATCGTTATTAGCGACTCTTCGTTGCTAACAAATACAAAAGAGATCCGTGGAGGTTTCACAGAAACTGCATTTAAAAGAAATGAAAATAATTCTGGTCCGGTCATTCGATTATACGCCGTTCAAGTAGACAGCCCGATGGTAGCAGACTTTGAAGCCTATGGCAGCTCGATGCCGCACACCGAACATGGGACGACTAAAATATTTTTCTTCGATACAAAACAGGGGGCGCCCAAAAAACTGTCATTAGAAACACCATATTACGACACGACACAATACCGCGCCATTTGGGTGTTTCAGAAGAACGCTATCGGAAAAACAACCGAAGGGGAATAATAATTTTGACAAAATTTATATCTGATAGATACAAGATCTAAATAAAAGCACTAAACCCTGTTATAGCTCGGCCGACGATTAAAGAATTGATCTCCTTAGTTCCTTCATAAGAGTATATCGCTTCTGCATCGGCAACAAAGCGTGCGACATCATGTTCAAGTAAGATACCGTTACCCCCCATCACCTCACGCGCTTTACTGACTATATCACGCATCCTCAGGGTACAAAACACCTTAGCCAATGACGCATGTTCGTCTTTTAACAGTTCATGATCTTGTAATTCAGAGAGTCTGAAAACGAGTGTTTGCATTGACGTCAAGTTTGAAAGCATCTCAACCAGATGATCCTGAATTAATTGGAACGATGCGATCGGTTTGCCGAATTGTTCACGTTTCCTGGTATAGTCCAATGCATTTTCATAAGCACCTCGAGCACATCCCACGGCCATCCATGCAACACCTGCACGGGTCATCCTCAGCACGTTCGCCGTGTCTTTAAAAGAATTAGCATACGGCATACGGTCGGTTTCGGGTATCAAACAGTCCTTCATGGTAATTAGACCGTTTTGTACGATGCGGAGAGACATCTTTCCTTTCATCTTCTCAACTTGATAGCCTGGATTATCTTTTCTTACCAAAAAACCTTTCACTTGGTTATCATCAACGTCTCTAGCCCAGATAATCGTTACATCGGAAAAAGGAGCGTTGCCAATCCATTTCTTCTGCCCATTTAAGATCCACCCTTCTTCGGTTTTTCTACATGTTGTTGTGAGCCCGCCGGCCGCACCCGATCCTACCTCCGGTTCCGTTAGACCAAAAGCCCCTATTTTTTGAAGTTTCTGCATTTGGGGAAGCCACTCATTTTTTTGCTCCTCCGAGCCGCACATATATATCGAGCCCATGACCAATCCACTCTGAACACCGAAAAATGTAGCTATTGAGGAATCTATACGAGCCATTTCCATGGCAATGATTCCCTCCATAAGGAAGGATAAATTAGGACAGCCGTAACCTTCATAAGTAACACCACAAAGGTTCAATTCGGCGAACTTAGGTATGATTTCAAAAGGGAATTCGTCACGTAGCCAATAATGATTCACCAAAGGTTTTATCTCTATTTCCATAAACTTCCGAACCTTTAATTGAATAGCACGTTCCTCTTTACTTAGTCGTAGATGAACTTCATAAAAGTCGCCGTTAATTTCAGGAAGCGGACGTTCCTTTTTTTCGACATTGAGCATCTTCATTAAACCTGCTAATTGCCCATCATCCAGCTTCGAAAAACCATCAAGTGCTTTAGGCAGATCTACCTTTGATGATAATTTGTCAAGTTTATCAAAATCAATTTGCTGCAGTAGCTTAAATGCATTTTTGATTTTCGAAAAAGGATTGGCCATATCGCGTCGTTTAATATTTGTCGGTTACTCTACAAACAAATAACCTTTCTATTATAGTAAATCAAAGAGACTGTTTACGCCCAAATATCGGCTGCATGTAAATCCCTCTGCATGACTCACCTGAATGTCTTTCCCATATTCAATTGCACGACTCTCAATGGCTTTCATAAACTCCGGGCGTGAAATATAGGTTTGTGGCTCTTCAACTTGATAATCTGAATTAAAAAACTGACTTCTAAAAGCTTGTATAACCGCTATTTTCTCTTCCCAATATTCACTTATGTCTACAACTATATCGGGCTTAATGTAACGATCCTGTATCAACTCTAATAACAATCTAGGACGGTGAGGTTCCTGTTCTCCCTCTTTGTCGCTCGTCGTAATCCGTCTTAGTCCCGACAAAAAAACAGCATCATTAACTAGTTGGCTGGCTCTTCCATGATCAGGATGTCGATCTCTTAATGCATTTGTAATAATGATTTCGGGTTGATACCTTCTTATTACCTCAATCACTTTAAGCTGATGTTCTTCATCGTTTCGGAAAAAACCATCACGCATCTTTAGGTTTTCTCGAACAGCGATACCTAAAAGCTGAGAAGCTTTTGCCGCCTCTTCAAAGCGGGTAGCCGCCGTGCCCCGAGTACCTAATTCTCCTTGCGTCAAATCGACGACCCCTACCCTTTTCCCCGAATCAACCGCCTTTAATATCGTTCCTGCGCAACCAAGTTCAGCATCATCAGGATGTACAACTATAATTAATAAATCAAGTTTGTCTTTATTTTCAAATTTCATTGTTAACAAATGTATCAACGGCCCTTAACAACTTGACAAGAGCTTGTTCATGGAATTATGAATTATTTAGTAGTAGAAATAGCCGCCACGTTCAGCGTTTCGGATAATATTTTCAATATCACTATCCTCGGTTTTGCTATATTCACTCTTCAAGTTGTGTCCGAAAACCTTTGCCAACGACTGATAGAAGAAGGCAGGAACACCTCCTCGCAATTCCTTCACTACTTCATAACTGGAGCTACCGGTTTGCCGGTCAATCAATTTTAACAGAATCGCGCCTTGAGAAACCGACATATTTTTAATTTCTTTATTAAACATCTCTTTAATCTCATTCTCGCATTCTCTAACTAACCTTCTTCTTTCTTTTTTACTATCGGTCAAAGCAATATCTCTGTGAAGTTGCTCATACTTCTTTTGAGCAACTTGAGCATAAGGAAGAACCTTTAAAACATTATATCGCAATCGGTTATAAGCCTTCCTATCAGCTTCCGTTTTAAAAATTCTCCGCCCATAAATATTTACCTCACGTAACAGGATCCAAGGAACCTTTTCTCCATCCAGAATCGTAGTCGGAACATTTATGGGAATTTGACCCGCATCTAAACCAGGTTCAGAGTCCTGCGCATAAAGGCTTGTTCCCAAAAAAACTAGGGAAGAAACTAAAAAAAGTGACAAATATTTCATATATTTAACTAAGCCCAAATCAAAAATAAAGTTATAAAAAATTTCTTTTAAAAGATAATAAATAACTTTGAAGTATGATATAAAGATGAACGAGGGAAAGTAATATATGAAGGAAATAGTAATCGACTTAGAAGCGGAAAAGAAAGAAATTCTAAAACGATATCGTGCTTTATTAAGAGCCTGCAAACCCACTCTTCAAAAAGGTGATAAGCAGATGATACGGAAAGCGTTCGACATGGCGTTAGAAAGCCATAAAGATATGCGTAGAAAATCTGGAGAACCGTATATATACCACCCAATAGCTGTTGCTCAAATCGCAGCTGAAGAGATTGGACTTGGCACAACATCTATTGTTTGTGCGCTGCTGCATGATGTAGTCGAGGATACAGAAGTGTCACTACTGGATATCGAATTAGTTTTCGGTAAAAAAGTAAGTAAGATCATAGACGGCTTGACAAAAATCTCCGGCATTTTTGATCCTAACAGTTCGATTCAAGCGGAAAATTTTAGAAAAATGCTCCTTACCCTTGCCGATGACGTGCGGGTAATACTCATCAAATTAGCGGACCGTCTGCATAATATGCGGACTATGGACTTTATGCCGAGAGATAAACAATTGAAAATAGCCTCTGAAACCAGTTATTTATATGCACCTCTCGCACACCGTCTGGGCTTGTATGCGATCAAATCCGAACTGGAAGACCTTTCGATGAAATACACGGATCAGGATACATATAAATTCATTGCTAAAAAACTCAATGAGAAAAAAGCTGAGCGAGAGCGATATATCATTGAATTTATTGAACCGATAGAAGAAATTCTGAGAGAACAGGGCATTGATGCTCATGTGTTTGGTCGTCCGAAATCTATCCATTCAATTTGGAATAAAATGCGAAAGAAATCAACTCCTTTTGAGGAAGTTTATGATTTATTCGCGATCAGGATTATTATTAACTCCCAGCCCGAGTTTGAAAAAGCTGATTGTTGGAAGGCGTATTCGATCGTTACAGATCTATACAGACCTAATCCAGATCGACTGAGAGATTGGATTTCATCACCAAAGGGCAATGGCTATGAATCTTTGCATACAACAGTAATGGGTCCAAAAGGGCAATGGGTTGAAGTTCAGATTAGAACTACCCGAATGAATGAAATTGCGGAAAAAGGATTTGCTGCACATTGGAAGTATAAGGAGTCCAATTCAGATAATGGGTTAGATCAGTGGATACAGAAAGTTCGTGATATTCTAAGTAATCCAGAAAGCAATGCTCTTGACTTTGTGGCTGATTTTAAGATGAATCTCTTTTCCGACGAGATCTTTATCTTCACCCCGAAAGGCGCACTAATACAGCTTCCTCAAGGTGCAACTGCACTAGATTTTGCTTTTGAAATCCACTCCGATCTGGGAGCCAGTTGTATTGGAGCAAAAGTGAACCATAAACTCGTCCCCATCTCACATATTCTTCAAAATGGCGACCAAGTAGAAATCATTACATCAACAAAACAGACTCCAAAAGAAGATTGGTTAAACATCGTCATAACCGCCAAAGCAAAATCGAAGATTAAATCGTCACTCAAAGAAGAGAAACGACGAGTTGCTGAAGACGGAAAAGAAATATTGGAGAGAAAGCTAAAATCTCTAAAAATTACCTATAACACAGATAACCTCAATAAGTTAGCATATTACTTTAAGTTACCTTCTACTCAAGATTTATTCTATAATGTAGCTAAAGGAGAAATTGACATCAAGGACCTGAAAGAGTTTGTTGTTTCAGAAAAGTCAAATGAACTTGGATTAAACCATTTCAATTCACATGTCGAAGGACTGGTTAAGAAAATAAACAAAAAGGGACAAGAAACGCTGCTTATCGGTGATGAACTTCAGAAGATAGATTACACATTATCCCCTTGTTGCAATCCCATCCCCGGAGATGATGTATTCGGGTTTGTGACGGTGAGCGATGGCATTAAAATTCATCGTAGTAATTGTCCGAATGCTGCTAGCCTCATGGCAAACTATGCATATCGTATTGTCAAGGCTAAATGGACATCCCAAAAAGAAATTGCATTTTTAACAGGTTTATCGATTTTAGGTATCGACGACGTCGGCTTAGTAAACCGAATTACCAAAGTAATTTCCGAAGACTTTAAGATCAACATCAGGTCGATAACTATATCAAGTAATGAAGGAATTTTTGAAGGCTCGATTATGATCTTTGTGAACAGCACGGAGCATCTGGATTCGCTTATTAAGAGATTAAAGCAAATTAAAGGCATCACCGCGGTGAATCGCTTTGAGTCAGAGGTAATAACGCAATAAGGTCATAAAGTTATCCATCAGAGAAAAACGGATTCTCAATTAATAGAATATTCACCTTTTACATTTTTTTTGGGTAAATTTGACTTTTTAACAGGAATAAATGACTAAACAAGACTCATTTCAAGTTGTAAAGAAGATTTTTGAGGCCTACCTTGAGAATAAAAGCTTAAGGAAAACTCCGGAGCGCTTTGCTATACTGGAAGAAATCTATTCTCGTAGTGATCACTTTGATGTGGAATCTCTTTATATCCACATGAAAAACAAAAAATATCGTGTAAGCCGTGCTACTGTTTACAATACCCTCGAACTATTAGTTTCATGTGACTTAGTGAAGAAACATCAATTTGGCAAGAACATGGCGCAGTTCGAAAAATCGTACGGTTTTAAACAGCATGATCATGTGATTTGTATTGAGTGCAGCAAAGTGGTTGAATTTTGTGACCCTCGCATCCATCAAATTCAGTCGATGATCGGCGAGCTACTTAATTTTGATATCAAGCACCATTCGCTAAATTTATATGGCGTATGTAGCTCTTGTGCTTCCAAACGAACCAACCGGGAAGAAAGCTCATTAGAGAACACATCTTCCTAAAATCTGTTCACATTCTTTAATATTTTAAAATATATAATTCTCACTTTCTATTTTAAATAACTATGCAAGTTGATATACTTTTGGGTCTTCAATGGGGCGATGAAGGTAAAGGCAAAATTGTTGATGTTCTTTGCTCTCAATATGATCTGATTGCACGCTTTCAAGGTGGACCTAATGCTGGACATACCTTGGAGTTCGA
>Ga0079224_100002475_pt1 | contig 22453 bp, 20 predicted proteins | sample Stecom2015_FD_80414 | JGI IMG/M metagenome (GOLD analysis project Ga0079224, IMG submission 80414) | Agricultural soil microbial communities from Utah to study Nitrogen management - Steer compost 2015 | ecosystem: Environmental > Terrestrial > Soil > Agricultural land | place: USA: Utah...
ATTATATCAGGTTAACCGTTTTCCCCTGACTTGCCCATATTTTTAAGCCATAATGAAGCCATGAAAATATTTATTGTGATCCCTCCAGGACTTGAGGATCTTGCTCAAAAAGAAATTCAAGAAAAATGTCCCCTCAATAACTATGAAGTTATTAAGGGCGGTATTTTAGCAGAGGTTGATCATCAATGGATTTTTAACGCCCACTACCTACTTAAAATTCCGACCCGTCTTCTTTTACGAATAACGGAGTTTAAAGTCAGGGATTTTCCTAAGCTTGCTAGCAAACTTTCGGCCCTTCATTGGAATGATTTTCTCTCTCATCCTGAACCTCTCTTTCAAGTAACTACTTCTCAATCCCGATTGATGCATACTGGTCGTATTGAAGAGGTCTTTCGAGATATCCTTGCTAAACAACTGACAAAACAGCCTTTGAGTCTTGACTGGCAGAAAAAAAAATACGGCCCTCAAACTTTTTATGTCAGAGTTGTTGACGACCTTCTCACCTTGAGTGTCGACCTCTCTGGAGAAGCTCTCTACAAAAGAGGAGAAGGCCTTATTAAAGGTGAAGCTCCCTTAAGAGAGAATTTTGCCAGTGCTCTCATTTATGAACTCTTAGAGGATACTCTTGAAAATGTGACTTTATTTGATCCTATGTGTGGTTCAGGGACCTTTCTCTATGAAGCTCAAGCCTTCTACTCTCCCTCAAAAAGGAGCTTTTCTTTTACGGAGAATCCTTTATTTAAAGGAAAGCATTTTCCTATTCCTAAAACACAAGACAAACTTCCTATCAAAAGTGTTTTAGGTCATGAAATCAACAGCTCTTTAGTCGAGAAACTAAATCGAGATTACATCAGGACCTGCGACTCTCTTAATGAGCAGTACACCCTTTCTCATCCTTTAGTGATCATTTGTAATCCCCCTTATGGAGAGAGAATAAAGATTCAAGGAAAACGTGGCTCTTTTCTCAAAGAAGCGCTTGCCCATTTTTTCACTCTTGATCCACTTAAACTTGGCTGGTTAGTTCCTACTGATATGGAAGAAATTTTTAAGGCACCAAAGAATTACCGCCTCAAAAACAAGAGGCGGTTTAGAAATGGAGGCCTTGCTGTTTCTTTTTTAAGTTGGGAAAAGATTATTCAATAAAAAGATGAGATTTCACCCAGACTCCTCCTACGTAAGGAATGAGTGCCAGTTGGTTTTGCTCAATATGATCAACTTCATTTAGTGATGAGTTTTTGAGCCAGTGAATCTTAACAAAAAACTCCTCACCTTTTGGATGAATAATTTTGATATCCATACCAGGTCTTATCCCCTGAGGATGTTTAACTAAAAGGGCCAGATGATTTGATTTATCGACCTCAATGATCTCACCTAAATAATTCCCCTCTCTTTTTTGCAAGCGAGAATTCTTAAGCTTTGGAAAAAGAACATCGGTTTTATTGACTAGAAAAAAGCCCTTCATCAAATCCTGAGGATAAACTTCTTTTAAATTATCTAGGTCTTTAATAAACTGAAGCCCCTCTGAGCGAAGGTCAATTCTCATATGGGATAGCCCCATATTCTTTAGCTCTTCTCTGAATTCAAGAAGGCAAAACTCTTTAATATGAAACATGAAAGTTCCATGTTTATTTTCAATAATTGGAAAGCCTTTATGAGGTGATTCTTCGCTTTCTCCAAGAGCAAAAAGCTCTTGATTGTAACTTAGTTTTTCTTCTTCATTGAGAGCGGAGAGAAGATTTCTAGGAGTATAGAAGAGAAGAATACGCCCCAAGCCGAGTAATTCACAAGGAACTTCAAGCTTGGTTAAAAATTCAGATAGTGTGTTTTTTGAAAGCTCAATAGAGAGAACAAGACGGTCGAGTCTTGATCCAATATAGTCACACCACCCCTTGAGGGCCTCAAGATTTCTATTAGCATTTTCCGCCACAAATTGAAGTGGTTTATTGGTATTGTGTAAACTCCACTCTAGTGCACCCGGATCTTGAACTCGTAAAACATCATAGTGAAGATCAAATGTTTTAATTTTACTAGCGAGAAGAGTGAAAACATTCTCCGTCATGAGGATATCCCACTCAAAAACCACTCTCATTCCTAGTTTTTTCGCTTCACGAGAAAGAGAAATAAATCCCTCGTCATCTAGTTTACCAAGACGAGAAAAATCTCGATGACTCAGAATCACTTCATCATGATTTTGTTCTTTTAAAAGACCCAGATCATGAATAGAGGAAGCAAAACTTACGTATTTCATTTTGTACCTCTAGCACGCACAAGATTATGAACGGAAACATTTTCATGAAATGGAAGTCTAATAAGAGTAGAAGGTTTAGTTCGAAGAACCGGTCTAAAACTCAGGTCCATAATTTCTAAAGTTTTAAGAGGGAAAGCGTCTCCTTTAAAAGGAATAACTTCTAAGTAGTCGCCCTGATTAAAAGCGTTTCTCACTTCTATAATTATTCCACCTTGGGTACTCACCTCAACCACGGATCCCACCATCTGCCATTCATTAGCAGTATGATTTTCTCTTTCATTGAAGATTGATTCATCTCCGGCCGGTTCTAATAAACTGGCCTTCGTATAAGCCCGATGACTCACCTTAGATAGCTCTTCTTCCCAAATTGTTAGTTTATCTGAAAGAAAATTTCCATGATCCCGGTAGTAATTTAGGGCCTCAGAATAAACCTTACTCATGGTCCCTGCATAAAGATGACTCTTCATCCGACCTTCAATCTTTAAGGAATCAATTTCTTCAGCAATAAATTCTGGAAGAACTCGAAGACCTTCTAGATCTTTTGAACTCATGAAGAAGGCCTTCTTTTTTTCTTCGGTATCCAGTCCCATATCGAGCGAATACTCAAAGCGACACGAATGGGCGCACCCTCCACGGTTGGAGTCTCTGCCTTGTGTGAAATTTGAAATAACACAGTTTCCAGAGTAGGCCATGCACATAGAACCATGAATAAACATTTCTATTTCTATGCCGGCTTCTCTTTTGATTTTTCCTGCTTCTTTAACTGATACTTCTCGACCTAAAACAATACGAGTGGCCCCCATCTTCTTCCAAAGCTTGGCCGCTTCAACGTTGAGAGTAGATGCTTGTGTAGAAATATGAATATCAATATTTGAATGAGCACGAACTGTCTTGATGACGCCGAGATCAGAAACAATAACTGCATCTATTTTTATTTGTTCTAGAAATTCTACAAACTCTGGTAACTCAGTTAAGTCCTTATCATGAAGAAATGAATTTAAAACGACGTAAACCTTCGCCCCTCTTTGGTGAGCAAATATCACTCCCTCTCGAAGTTCATCCATAGTGAAGTTTTCAGCAGCAGTTCTTAAACCGAACTTTTGTCCACCAACATAAACAGCGTTCGCTCCATAAAGGATGGCCACTTTCAACTTATCTAAGCTCCCCGCAGGTGAGAGAATTTCCGGCATAAAACTAGACATATTTGTCTCCTAAGGTGTCTGGTTTACCAAAATTAGTGCATTTGATAAACTACTCCTATGAAAAAAGTACTCTCATTTATTCTCATTTCTATTACAGTTGGCCTATTTGTCTTAGGGGGAGTGATATTTCAGCGTTTTAAGGCCAATGAAGAGAGCATCACCCCTTTCCCTTACAAGTTTGATCAAGAAAGTGCAGAATATAAAATCGAGGCTCCCATCCTTATCATTGGAGACCGCATGGGGGCAAGGCTCGCCCGTTTCAGCGGTCAATTACAAGACGTTATATCAGCGGATATTGATAACAAGATTAAAATCCACTCCTTAGCAAAACCCCAGCATGGTTTGCATCGAACAATTGAGGATTTAAAAACTATCAAGAAATGGCCACAAATCCTTATTTATCAAGGAGGAAGTGAGGAGTTTCTGGAAGAGAAGTTCTATCCTAGCGAAAAAGAAAAAATTCAAACAAACTTTGAGCGATTTTCCGACGAGCGCATTCAAACCATGATTATTCTTTTTCCTTGGCTATCTAGAATTGTCTATGAACCTGTAAAGAAAATCACTTTATCCAGAGAGCCCGTTATCCGTGAGGAAATCACAGAAGAAAAGTATCTCTCTATTTTAGATACGGAATTGCTTCTGTTTCGGGAACAGCTTCAAGAATTAGTTAAGATGAGTAAGGACAGAAACGCTCTTCTTATCCTTACAACTACTCCCATTAATTTGGACTCAAGCCCCAAAAAAACATGTTCTGTTTCAACTAATATAGAGATCGAAAAAGATATTAGGGAACTCCAAGAACTCTTGAGAAAAAACGATGCCAAAAAAGCTTATACCCTATCTTCTAGGATAAAGGACCGCCACGTAGGTAATGCTCAAGTTAAGTATCTCCACGGTCAGATTAGCCGGAGAATCGGAAATATTAATGAATCAGTGGGTAGCCTGCTAGAAAGTTCTGCTTTTGACTGCCGGCCCTGGAGAGCAACGCATCTGCAAAACAACATCATACGTGCAGTGGCCCAAGATAACCAGGTCATTTTATTCGACTTTGCTCAACTTCTTGATCGAGACTACACCAAGAATAAAACTTTTTCCGATGAGATTTATCCGCAAAATCTCTATTATGAGCGTGGAGTAACTCAGCTTGGGACACTCATAAAAAATATTTTAAAACTTTAAAAACTACGGGCTACATCTTTTTTTCTCACTATCCGTAAATTGTTTTTGAAACTTGTGATTTTTCAACTATAGTGCGGGTTTAATTTGCCCACAAATTTGGAGGACTTCGAGTTGAAGAATGTACAGCAGAATAATCGCTTTCATAACCTTGATGCTATCACTGAATGGACCACTCAACATGCAGATGAAGTCTACCAGATTAGTCGATGGGGAGAAGGTTACTTTCAAGTTAATGAGAAAGGTGATTTATGTGTGAGCCCTAATAGAAGTAGTCAGGGCCCACGAATCAATATGATGGAAATTGTCGAAGAAATGAAGAGCAAGGGAATTGAGTTTCCTGCGGTTATTCGTTTTCATGATATTCTTCGTTCTCAAGTAGCCATGCTAAATAAAACATTCAGAGAAACAATCGAAGAAGCAAAATTCAATGGGACCTACTGCGGCGTTTACCCCATTAAAGTAAATCAAATGCGCGAAGTTGTTGAAGAGATTGTTGATGCTGGTGGCCCTTTTAATTATGGTCTAGAGGCCGGTTCAAAACCTGAACTCATTGCAGCTCTTGCCATGAATATGAATCAGAACTCATTAACAGTTGTTAATGGTTATAAAGATAAAGATCTTCTACGCCTGGCCCTTCTTGGAAACCAACTAGGAAGAAAAGTAATTGTAGTCGTTGAAAAATATTCAGAACTCATAGATCTCATGACTCTCTCTCAAGAAGTTGGAGTTGAGCCAATGATTGGCCTTCGTGCAAAGATTGCCACGAAATCATCTGGGAAGTGGGCAAGTTCCGGTGGAGACTACGCAAAGTTCGGTCTAACAATTACTGAAATACTTCAAGCGGTAAAATATCTAAAATCTATCGATAAAACTCATTGCTTGAAGCTTTTCCACTTTCACATCGGATCTCAGATTCCTGATATTAGAACCATTAAAGATTCTATTTCTGAAGGAGCTCGTATCTACGCAAAGCTTTGGAAGGAAGGCGCTAAGCTCGAGTTCTTTGACGTTGGTGGTGGTGTAGGTCTTAATTATGACGGTACACGAACAAATTCTCCTTCATCAACCAACTACACTACTAAAGATTATGTTGCTGACGTAGTCTATATCCTAAAGCAAATTTGTGATTTAGAGGACGTTCCACACCCAAATATCGTTTCTGAGTCTGGGCGGGCCATCACTGCTCATCACTCTTGTATGGTTACGAATGTGTTTGGTGCAGTTAAAATTGCTGAAGCTTCAAACTTCAATACAGATAAAGTAATTAACGAAAATATTCTCGTTACAAATATGAGAGATCTTTCTGTTGAACTAAGAGAGAAGAACTACCAAGAAGTTTTCCATGATGCTACTAAGCTAAAAGAAGAGTCAATTTCAGCCTTTAAACTAGGTATCCTCACTCTTGATGAGAGGGCAAAACTTGAAACACTTTACTGGCAAATTTGTAATAGAATTGTCACTCACGCTTCCCGTGATGAGTATGCTTCTGATGAAATTCTTCACTTGAAATCACAGATGGCCCATCAGTACCTTTGTAATTTCTCGATTTTCCAGTCAGCTGTTGATACTTGGGCCATTGGCCAGATTCTTCCTGTACTTCCTATTCATAAGCTCAATGAGAAGCCTACTGAACTTTGTACATTGGTTGATATCACCTGTGACTCAGATGGGAAAATTGATACCTTCCTCTCAGCAGATGGTCCGACGAATACAGTTCCTATGCACCCTCTTAATAAAGATGAGGATTACTATATTGGTCTTTTCATGACTGGTGCTTACCAAGATATCATGGGTGATAACCACAACTGTTTTGGACGTCTCAATGAGGTCCACGTCTTCTGTGATGATGATGATCCAACTGACTTCTATATTGAAGAAGTTATTATGGGGAACACTGCTTCTGCCGTTCTTTCAACTCTTCAATATAACCCGGAGACTTTGGCCCAAACCGTGAAGGCGGCCATTGATACTCAAGTTAAGCGTGGAAAGATACGTCCACGTGAAGGAGTTGGTCTAACTGATTTTTATGAAAATTGTTTAAAGAGTTACACTTATTTAAAAAAATAAAAAAAAAGCCCCGATTAAATGGGGCTTTTTTTATTGGCAATTATTTCGAATGACTTGGTTATCTTTAGAGTACCACTTCCCTTCATAACAAACGGAAGCCTCTCCCTGACAATTCTCAAAGTATTTTTTTGCATACTCTGAATAGCACCTATTCATACATTTGTTTTGAACAAAGGGATCATCCTTAGAATACCACCTTCCTTCATAACAAATTGAACTAGATCCTTGGCAATTACTAAAGTGAGATTTGGAATATTCACTGTAACAAGTGCTCCCTTCGGATGTATTCTCCTGGCAATCCACTGTTCCTGCTGAATTTACTGTTGCTAGGAGCTCTTCCATCGTCTGGAAAACTCCTACATCCACGTCGTTTTTATCAATGAGAACTCCGGCACTCAAAGTTCCCTTGAGTCTCTCCAACTCGTCATAAGAAATGAAACTTAGACCCAAACAACGGCCAATATCAATAATAGGTCCAATGGCCTTAGTATTGATTTCTTTTATATCGTGAAATAATGAAACTTTCGTTCCACGGCTTTTACACAAGTTCTTTATATTACTTTTTATATAGTTTTTTACACCCTCATCGGAAAGAGAGAAGGCCGAAGAGGTATCTCCAGAATCATGATTCCAGGCAAGATGAGAGAAGTTCTGAGAAGCAAGAGTTATAAGGGCAGGGCTTTGTCTACGATACTCACCTAACCTTTCCTCATAACTATTTCCGCTAAACTTCATAAGCCCGCGCTCATGCATATACTGAATTTCCGCACGACTTGGCATTGCTCCTCTTCCATAAGGGAATCGAAAAACTAAATGCTTTTGCCGAGCAAATTGATTCCCACTGGCCTCGTTTAAAAGTTGAATAGATTTATTGACTTGAAACTCACGCTCGCTTTCACTAAAGCCATTCTCAAGAACTCTTCCACTTCCATCTATTCTTAGAGCATAAGCATTGTGTTCATAACCATGGTTAGCAATGAGATGACCTTGTTTCATCAACTCTTGGATTTGCCTTTGTGATTCTCGAGCTCTCGCTCCTTCTAAACTCTTAGTGGTTATAAAAAAACTACTTTTTACTCCTCGCTGATTGAGCTCGTTACTTATCTGAGATGTAAATCTTGAATGAGGCCCATCATCAAAGGTCAGATGAACTTTATTAGGTGGACACTGACTTAGCTCTCTCTTTAACTCCTCCAACACAGGACGGGCCAAATGTGGATAAGAATTAAGAGAGCAGACCTGTCCAGAGGCCTCTGATAAAAATAAAAAACTTAGAAAAAATAAAACCATGAGTTCCTTACTACTAGTAGGAAGCTCATCGGCTAAATAGTGAATTTTATTTAATTATGATTTGTGGTTCAATTTAAGATATTGGTCTTTATAACCAAGATAACTTCGAAAGTGTTCAGAAACATTTAAGATCTCTTCCTCACTCAGAGCTCGCTCCACCCTTGCTGGTCGCCCCTTTATGAGACTTCCGGGAGGAAATTTCTTTCCAGGACTAATAAGAGAACCGGCCGCCACTAAGGAGTTATCTCCAATTTCTGCTCCATCTAAAATGATAGTTCCCATTCCAATCAAACAACCACGACCTATAGTACAACCATGAAGGATAACATTGTGACCTAGCGAAGTATTATCACCTATCTCTAATGCATGCTGTTCTGTTACGTGAAGCATACAGAGATCCTGAACATTAACATTCCTGCCTATTTTAATAAGGTTAACATCTCCTCGAATGACGCTGTTAAACCAAACATTAGCATTAGTCATTAAATGCACTCTGCCAATGATCTCAGCACTTGGCGCAAGGTAAACCCCTTCATCAAGCTGCGGGTTAAACTCTAGATAATTTCTGATGGCCATAAAATACCTCTCCCTCATTATAGCCGGGCCAACGAAATCATGATAGCGTTTTAGCATGAAGAACAAAGTGGCCATGGGCATTGATATTGGTGGTACGAATACAAAAGTTGGCTTTTTTACAGCGGAAGGTGAGCTCATTGATTCGCTCAACTTTCCGACTCAAAAAGACTCTCCTCAAAACTTTTTCAAATACATTCATACACAGTGCTTAAGTCTTTTAGAGAAGCATCTTATTGATGAGAGTCAACTTCTTGGGGTTGGTATTGGAGCCCCTATGGCCAATGCCACAACTGGTTCAATTACCTATGCTCACAATTTGGGATGGAAAGATGTTGAGATTAAAAATGACTTCGCAAAACTTTTTAAATGCCCTGTCTTCATTGATAATGATGCAAATTTAGCGGCATTAGGAGAAAGTTATTTTGGCGTAGGAAAAGATGCTCATAGTTTCATTCTTATTACTCTTGGTACTGGAGTGGGAACTGGAATTGTCATTAACAAGAAACTCATTCACGGTTTTCAAGGGCTTGCTGGAGAGGGCGGACATATCATCATCGATAGTCCAACTCAAAGATACTGTCCTTGTGGTGGACTCAACCATATTGAAGCCTATTTGGGTGCTGAAGGAATTCTAAAAACATTTGCAGAGAATGATTTTTCTATCAACATTCGTGATTTCTCAAAGTACTTAGAAGCTAAAGATCCAAGGGCCCTTAAATGTCTTGAACTCATGTGTGACCAACTCTCATCGGCCATCGTAAATATGAGTGTCGTCATAGGTCCAGAGAAAATTATTCTTGCCGGCGGAGTCTCTCAAATAGGAGAGATCTTTTTAAATAAATTAGAAGAAAAGGTTAATGAGAAAATCATTTATTCATTTAAAAATAAAATGACCTTTCATTTGGCAGCGGTCTCAACTAAAGACGGCGCTATATACGGTGGAGTTGCCTTGGCCTTATCTGAGGTTTTATGATCCTGTTTCTTGACCCTGAAAATAAAGAGAGTAAAAATCTAAATGAACAGGTAAACGCTCTCGCAAGGAAACTTAAAAATGACCTCGCGGATGCACAAAGTAATGAGGAGAAATACTCAGCACTCTATGCATATTATCGAAAGTATTTTACGTTAACTTTGAAAAAGAAATATGAGCAAGCAGGTATCAACAGTTCCCCTACTCGGGATATTATTCTTGATTACCCTTGGAAAGATTTAGAACTCGACCGTTTTTTTTGCTTAAAAGTCTGGGAAAAAATAAACAAATGAAACATCTCATCCTCGCCTCTACATCAAAGTACCGTAAACAATTACTGGAGCAGCTCCAATGGCCGTTTTCAGTCATGGCCCCTGACGTAGATGAGACCGTTTATAAAGATCAGATGATGAGTCCAAAAGATTTGGCAGAAAAGTTATCTTATCTAAAAGCCCATGATGTACTTTCTAAAAATCCCGATGCTGTTGTTATTGGCTCTGATCAAGTTTGCTCGTTAGAAAATACTATCTTTAGTAAGCCTCAAAACAAAGAAAATGCCCTCAATCAACTTAAGCAAATGAGTGGTCGAAAACATCAGTTACTCACAAGTGTTACTATTTGTAGCTCAGAAGATAGCTTTACTTGGACTAATATAACTTCGCTTACTATGAGGATGTTAAATGATGCTGAGATTGAAAGATATCTCGATATCGATACACCCTATGACTGTGCTGGAAGTTATAAATTAGAATCCATGGGAATAAAACTCTTTTCAAGAATTGAGATGAGTGACCATACAGCGATTATAGGTCTTCCTTTAATTGAAATTTCTAATACCCTCCTATCTCGTTTTGGATTTAAGTTTTGAATTATTTATTTCTACTCTTTTTTACCCTGATCAATTCTTGTGCAACTTTTGTATCTCCAAATAAAGGTATTCCTAGTTACATCTCTCAAGAAGGTGAGCTTTTCTATATTCATCTTATCTTTGACCATATTCCCACTTATTCATTTGTTATTGATGAGACCGAAATCAGTCCTGACCATATAAGATATCAAAAAACTTCCTTAGGTCATCTGATAAAAGTTCCAGTCAGTGAGGGGCAAAAAGATTTTAAAGTTCAGTCTCCTTTAAAAACCTATCTTCATAAAAAAATTCGACTAAAAGAAAAGCCTAGAAAATTGATGATGCTTGCTTCATTCTCTCTTCCAAATTTAAGGGCCATACAAATTGAAGATCCTGACCTTTTAATAGTCTTCTCACCGCCGTCAACCCAGTACTATACGGACAGCGACTTTTTCAAAAACCCTGTTTTTTATCAAGATGAACTGCGTCTTCTTTATATTGTTGGATCAGAGCATTTCAAGTCAGAGCTTACCTTTGGAGACTATTTAATAACAGATATTGAGAATGCCCCATTTATTGATAGACCTACTTTTATCACCCACTACCTGCCTTTTACTTTTCCACGGGAAGAAACTTTTTTTGCAAACATAGCAGATCAACTGAAAAGAAAAAAAATACCTGTAGTATTTCTTTCTTCTTTTCCACAAAATCTAATTCAACAAATCCCTAAAGGACAACTAGGACTTCCTACTTATGAATTTTCAGTGAAGAACCATTTTCTTGCTCTACCCCATGAAAATAATTCTCCCTGGTTTGTCCTCACTGATCGTCGCTCCGATTACTTGATTCTAGATTTTGACTTCATCAACTCTTATTGGCATATTCATGTAAGTGGTAAAGACGAACAACAAGAATTAATTTTTGAGAGAGACCTCACTCTTTATCAAACGAAACCTAATGAAGGAAGAAATAGAAGACGCGCCCGCTAGTCTATTCTTTTTTTTCTCGTAAGAACTTTGTCTAAGTTGCGAACATAGGCCTTTGAGACCACATCAAATAAACTATCTGTTTCTTGCGGACGATATCGTCCCTTAGTTCTTTCATAGTTTGCCATCATAACACTTTTCTCATCTTCACTCATACCCGTCGGATCGGTGTAATTAGCTCCGCTTTCACTGCCAGAAGTGGTATCACTATTATATGACTCTCGGATACTTCCTAAACTATTACTATTATGACTTTGACTTTGACTATTTACATTGGCCCCTCCAGGCGCAATGCTTGCGAGATGATCACTAGAATCAAGGTCTAGATCTCCCTTCATATTAGCTTTGAAGTCTAAGTCATAACCATTTCCTGAAGAGTAAGAGCGTATCCCACTAGCAGATGAATTTGATGAAGATACGCCTACTCCGCTGGATCCATTCAGAGCATCACTTCTACTTCCATATAAGCTAGAAAGAAATCTTGAGTTCTTATCGTTAACATTGACACCTTTCTCACTCAGCGTTTCATTACTCTTTTTCATCATCTCCCGCCCTCTATTAAAGGCGTCAGAACCTGGAGAAACATTTCCTCTCGAAATATTTGTATTACCTGCTAATCCGTTAGAAAGGTCTGCTTCGTTTGTCGAGTTGATTAAAGAATCTGCTATGGACTTCCATGAAGAAGTATTTCCTTTGAAGGAATACCTATCTCTGCTGGCCTGAGAAAGGGTTCCAATCTTACCACCAACTTTTGCACTACCAGCATTACTACCTTTATATTCAGAGCCGTCGTAATAGTTCTTCCCACCTTGAGCAATGGTGTTTCCACCATTTAAGTAATTATCAGAAACATGATTAATAAGAGACTCAAGGCATACTATTTGTTTCTCTCTGATACGGATGATGTCGTTGTAATAACGATTGAGATTCTGTAAATCGACTTCTAAACGATTAAATAACCTTCTTCGCCAAGTTTGTGAGTTAGTAAAATATCCTGAGTATTTGGAGTTCGTATGATATGAATAGGCCAAAAAGTGGGCCATCCCATAATCAGTGAGGTCATCTATAAATTGATTGAACTCACTGCACTTATCTTCAGAATCAACTTCACTTCCTATCTTCTCTACACAATCTACTGCATCTGTTGAAATTAATTCTGGCTCAAAGACAAAGCCTTTCTGACTCTCATCTAGTCTAATCTCTTTATAAAATTGAATAATCCTTGCCTTAAAATCTTCTCTTAAACCCGTGTATGATTGCAGGACATTGGTTCCTTTTAGATAACGAGGATTTCTCAAGTCTCTTTTTTTAAGAAAGCCAAAAAGACCTCCGGCCCTAAGGTTTTTCTTTGTTCCAAAACGTGTAAAGGCCAAGGCCCCGGCCTGCTCTGTACGTCCAGGCATAAGAGGATCTAATAAATAATGTTTTCTATTAAAGACTCTTAAAACGTCTTCGTCTTGATCAAAGTTTCCAATGATCTTTAATTGTTCAATAACTTGAGCATCCCTTGTCGGATTTAGATTTAATTCTTTTGCACCTGTTACTTCATAATAGTCAGTCCACCTATTCGCTACGTTATTATAACGCTTAGTTTTCCACCCTTTCCAAGTAAGTTTTTTATACTTTGCTTTACAACTAAATGCTGAAACGTATTGATCTCCCAGGTTCCACCCGGAAGCGCCATCACTCCACTTGGCCATTTCTTGGCTTAGACTGGATATTTGAGTGTAGGCATTTGAAATATTCGTGAGCATCCCCTTCTCATAGGACTGAAAAAGTAGATTTCTCCGATACATAAACATCATGGTGTCATAACCAGAACTCTGCCTAGTAGCAAGAGCATGTTCAGTGATCATTTGGCGATCATGTTCGTTTCCAGTCTCTGTCGCTGCTCCATGAATTTCTACAACCTTTTCTGATGGAACTTTGGCATCGCTATTACTCATAAGAGCAGCTTTTACAGTCTCATGATCTTTTTTGATGGTAGCATAATAAGCACTGAAGTCTTGTAAGAGATACCTTCTTGTCTCCACAAAAGGTTTACCAATCTGATCTCTAAGTTTTGCATTTACTCGAAAACAATCATCACTGTCACTTCTTGAAATAGTGGCAAATAACCATTCCATAGCTCGAAGTGATTTCAATGCCTGCTTAGTTCTCTCTTTAACTCCCTCACTCATATTAAACTGACATTTTCCGGCCTCTGGGTTTTCTGTAAAGAGATCATGATGTTCATCATAAAGACCAAGATAAAGCGAGTGTTGAGATTCAGGAGAAAGCTCACAAATGCCGCTAGAGTTTCTCACCAGATGTTTTTCTTCATTACAAAGAGTACCAGCGGTTACCTTTTCGTTTTCCTCTCCAAAACGGCAAACTTTGAGTTCTTTACAAACTTTATCTTCACAATTGTAACTTTCACATTGGGCCGAATGACTACAACTTTGCCCGAGAGTCAAAAATTCAGATTCATCAGTTTGTTCATCTAGAATCTCTCTCATGAAATCGTTAAGCTCAATTTGCTCATCATTCTTAGGTTGTGAACTGAACATAATTCGTGCGTTTTGTGGTAAACATCCCATCCCCACAGAACATTGAGAATCACTAGTACAAGTTTTAAGATCTGGATCCCTTAGAGATGGCTCATCACAAGTTTGAGTGTTGGGATTATAAGTAAGTCCTTCGCAACACTTTCCCCCAACAACAGAGAATGGTTTTCCAATCTCTGTACAAGTTGACGCTCTTGCCGTCGAGATAACACTTGAATTTAAAGGATGAACCGAAGTGCTTGAAGTACCACACCGAATACCAAGAGAAGACAAGTAGGATTTAGGACCTTCCGATTTATAGGTCGTAAAGCTTTTCACCTCGTCTTTCCAACGCAAATCCGTAGCTTGTGTCCATGGAATTTCTAAGGGAACATTATTGAGTCCGTCTTCAAAGATATAAAGAGTCTCTAGTTTTTCGTTATAAAAAGTGGCCTTATGTCCTGGGCCCATACCAACATAAGTACAGTCAAACCCCAAAATTTTCATATCATGTCCAATATTCTGGACTTGAGTAAAACAACCTAGATCTTGAGAAGCAAATGCAGGTTTTGAACTCAAAGCAATCAATATGAACGCACTTATTAAACTAACCATATTTTCATTTTACCAAGTTTTGAGATCTTAGGGGCTAAAGAAAGGATAAGGTAATAATATCTGTATCATAGAACCAATAAAACTTGTTATACTGTCCTTCCTAGTGACACATTTCCAAGGCATGAGGATGAATAACTTATGGGGGCAGGAAACCAAGCTCTTCGAACAACTTACTCCTGAACAAATTCTTGAGACGGCCGAAATTTTCGGCAAGAGACTCACTGGCAAAGTCATGCCCTTAAATTCAATTGAGAACCGAGTTTATGAGGTTGAACTTGCTCAACCTTTCGATTTTGGCCCAGGTTTTTCTCATTCTGCCATTATTATAAAATTTTATCGTCCAGGACGCTGGACTCAAGAACAACTCATCGAAGAACATCGTTTTCTCTTAGCACTTCACGACTTCGAAGTGCCTGTCGTGGCACCAATCTCATTAGGAGAAGAAGAAACAACTTTATTTTTTGAAGAGAATACAAAACTTTTTTTCGCGATTTTTCCAAAGCTTCAAGGAAGATTAAAAGATGAACTCATTAAAGATGAGATCGATCAAGCTGGAAGATTAATTGGGCGCATCCATAACATTGGTTCTCAGGGTACATTCAATCACCGCCTCACTCTCACACCGGAACTTTTTATCCAAGGGGCGAAAACAAATCTTCTTGAATCCCCTCCTGTTGAATCAGAAAGCTTAAAGCACTACCTAAATCTTTTGGATCCCATTACCCAACTAACATCACCGCTTCTCAGTCATCTTCCTATTCAAAAAATTCATGGCGACTTCCATCGAGGAAATATCGTTTGGACTTCCTACGGCCCCGTCGCCGTTGACTTTGATGACATTCTAACGGGACCGATCGAACAAGACCTATGGCTTCTCTTTCCGGGAACTGATCCTGACTCTCTTAGTGATAGAGATCGTTTCCTTAAGGCCTATTGTGAAATGACGAGAAAGGATTATGTGAGTCTTCGCTTTGTTGAAGTTTTCAGAACCATGCGAATGATTCATTTCAACGGGTGGATTGCAAAACGCTGGAGTGATCACTCTTTTAGGCAACTCTTCCCACAATTTACTTCAGAAAATTATTGGGATCAGCAGTTAATCGATTTAAGAATGCAGATGAGTCTCATCCAAGAAATAAATTTCTAATGCCTCACATTGAGTTAGGCTGTTAAAATTAGTCTTGTCCTGCTTCGAACTTGACTCCGATTTTCCATTCGTAGTTTTCTCCATCAATTAAACGGGCCGACATCACTGTTCCAATAATTGGATCATCGAGATCAAAGTCATCAAAGCCTGTGACTAAGATTTGTTCACCTTTAGGGAAAAGAGTCTCCGCTTCGCAAATAAAGCCCAGACCTCCACGGGATAGATCAAAAAGTTTTAAATTAAAAATTTGATCTATATTTTTTAACTTAACCTTCACTCTTTTATCAATTGCAGGTCTAGCTCGAGGACTTTCACGTTTATCAGCAAAAAGACGATCTTCTTCATCCAAACTTACTGAACTAAACTCTGAATTCAGAAGGTCCTGATCTCGATTTGACCTCTGGGCCATGCTTTTGACTTTGTAGTAATTTGGACCTTCGTCTAATTGTTCAATCCCTAGCCTCTTTGAACGCCAGATAGTTGAAAAGTCCATCCCCTTCACTTTAACTTTTTTTGCCTCTACTTCTTCAATAATCTTAATTTCAGTGGGCATATGGAGGCTAAAATACCGATCAGATAAATCAAAAATATTGGCCTTAAAAATCATTTGGATTTTTTCAGAGTAACAATAAACAGGAATTTCATCATAGAGAATCATTTCTTGATTTTTATCAAGATGCATCAGCTTCGTTTCTCTATGAAAAGAATTTAAATAGGAGTGTAGAACTGACCTTCCTTCTGGCCCAGGTTGCCAAATAAGAAGTGGACACCTATTTGCTTTTAGGTGCCGAAAAATTTTTTGATAGGCCAAAAAATCCGTATCAGCTGTAATAATCTTCATTCCCTAAGATTCTATCACGGTCAGATTTTCTAGCAAGGTATCTAACATTTAATCTTTTCTAAAAAAAAGAAGTCGTTTTTCCCATTTTTTAGAAATTTTCCTCTCACTTGGGAGACTGAAAGCTTTTCTTCGGTATCCTTGCCTCTGGGGATCTTCTGCAAGTTCAATCTGTTGCTCTACCGTTTTATTGAATACATCGATGAGATTCTCTTCTTTCCCTTCAGTACTTTCTAGACCAAGGCGATTGAGCTCGCAAATTACCTGATGGATTGACTCCACCGTAGACAAGCATTCAGGTAGTGGCTGATGCTTTACTTTAAAATCAGAAATCCGGTTCGTACTAAAACTAACTCGAGGAATGTCATGGAGTGAGGTTGAGAGTTTCATCATTTTCTTAGCACATGGCCAGGTCCCATCAATGACAATAAATTGCTTAGGTTTACCTGAAAGAAAGCTAGGGTTAACCTCTCCTGATAAATCTACTACCTCATCCCCTGGATAAAGAACATAACTCTCAAAATGAGGATCATGGAGCATTTCCTGGAAACTTTTATTCTGATCGAAATTGATATCGACAAATACTGCTGAGTTTTCAAGAATAAGGTGACTGAAGCGACCTGTACCAACCTTTTCTTTTTTAAACTCCATTGGGTGCATCAGAATGATAAAGCGAGAAGAGGTTTTAAAAGGCCTTAAGTATTCACAAAGACATGTGCGGAGTCGCCTTCTACATTTTAGGCATAAATTCATTACACGGTTACTGTCACAATCTAAATTTTCATGCATAATTCACACTATATGATGACTACTTCTCAAAGAAAACCCTCTGTTAAAAAGATTGCTCTTACAGGAGGGCCTGGTGGTGGAAAATCAACCGCTGCAGAGTTATTTAAAAGAGAATACAAAGACTTCATCTCTTTGGTTCCTGAAGTAGCAACCCTTCTTTTTAAAGGGGGCTATCCCCGATTTGACTCGCCATTAATTGTAGAGTCCATTCAAAGCTCAATCTTTCACGTTCAACAAAATATTGAAACTACTTATAGTACTCTTTTTCCTCATCACACTCTTCTTTGCGACCGTGGAACAGTGGATGGTGCAGCTTACTGGCCCGCAGGGCCTGATGATTTTTTTAAGAGGATGGGAACAACCTTAGAAAATGAACTGGCAAAATATGATGCTGTTATCTTTTTTGAGACAGCTGCTGCTGGTGGTATGACAATCGAATTAGGAAATCCTATAAGAAATGAAGATCAGAGGAAGGCCATCGAATTAGATCTGCGTCTGCGTGAACTTTGGTCACTACATCCAAACTTCGTCCATATCTGTAATGCACCTTCGTTTCTCGCAAAGATTCAAAATTCAATCGCTGCTATGGATAATATCATCCACCCGCAAGCTTGACTTTAAAACCGGTTTTTTCGAGGAATCCCTTTATCTTTTCTCGATGATCCCCTTGGATTTCAATCATATTATTTTTAAAAGCTCCTCCTGTGCCACAGAGAGCTTTTAATTTTTTTTCAAGGGATTTGAAATATTCATCATTTTGAGGAAGTTCAAAGATCACTGTAACAACTTTTCCACCACGTCCATTTTTCTCAAGACGAATCTTTAGAGTATGATCACTCGGATTAAGCTCTGAACTTTTAGGGCATTCGCAGGGATACTTTTTGCATTTTTTACAACGTTTACTGAAGTTAGGATCATCACTGTAAACTAATTCATAATCACTCATAACAAAAGTTGTAATCGTCTTCTCATACGAGCGTCAAGAATTACTTAAATGCAAAAGTTGAAAATAAAGTAGCCGTGATTGAGAAAAGTCCAAGACCAAGTAAGAGAATGATTTTTTCCATATCGCCCTCCTTTGAGCTCTCCTCATTTTTAACTTAAGGATTTCTAAAGAGCACGGAATATTAAGTGAAGTGAGATTTTGTAAGTCGCTACCATGTAAATATGATAGGATAGATTAATGAATCGTTACATTTTATTCCATAAACCATACGGAGTTCTCTCTCAATTCACGCCGGAAGATGGGGCCAAGTCCCTTGCAGAGTTTGACTTACCTAAGGGCGTTTATGCAGCAGGAAGACTCGACAAAGATTCGGAAGGTCTACTCCTACTGACTGATGATGGTCCCCTCATAGAAAAACTTCTCAATCCTAAAAATGAAAAGCCTAAAACATATTGGGCCCTGGTGGAACGCTTTCCTGAGGAAGATGCCTTAAATAAACTAAGACAAGGAATAAAGATTGAGGATTATTTTACTAAGCCTGCGAAGGTTAAAGTGCTTGATCCTCAACCGCAGATCCCACCAAGAGATCCTCCTGTCAGGTTTAGAAAAACCGTTCAAGACTACTGGATTGAGATGACCATAGTAGAAGGAAAGAACCGCCAAGTTCGTAAGATGACCGCAGCAATTGGTCATCCGACTTTAAGACTCCTCAGAATGAGTATTGCTAATCTCAATCTTGGAGATCTTAAAGTAGGTGAATGGCGAGAAATCTCAAGAGACGATATTAAGTTCTAATTTGCTTTCTATCTTTATAACCATCTTTTCGATCGAGTTGACCTGTCGAGAGCCCGTATGTCTCAACCATCTGCAAACGTGTAACAGCTTCTTCGGAAGCTATTTTTCCAGCGATAAGTTCAAGATAGGTTTTAATTTTTAGAATGAGTGAATCTCCATCTTCATTTAAAGCTTCTAATCTAAAACGACTCACTCCAAGACTCTTCAACTCTTCAATCATAAATGAAGCAGATTGAGGAGTGGCCTTAAAGAAAGTATTTCGACATTCTTGATCAGCTTTAAGGTAGTGCCAGTTATTATAAGGATCTTTAAGTTTAAGTTCATGACTCTCACAAGGTTTCCCGCAGTCTTTGAATGAATGCCCGTTTGATAAAAAGGCTGCAAACACACAATGCTCCATATGAAACTCAGGCATGTACTGGTGAACCGTCACCTCAATTCCTTGTGGATTTGATTTCACCACATCAAGTAATTGAGATTGATTAAGGTCATAGGACATACTCACTGAAAGGAGACCTTTAGAGAGAATATATTCAAGTGAATAAGAGTTAGTTATATTTAAAGAAAAATCCCCAATGAGAGGAATCTGTGTTTTTTCTTTTAAATAATTTAGAGCACCGAGGTTTCTCACTAGAATGAAATCTGGTTGATGGCGAACAATTGTATTTAAGTTGTAATACTCTTTTGGTTTTAGAATTCGAGTGGTAGCAAGAGTCACCTTAAGGCCAAGTGTTCTAAGCATCTCAATACTTGGTCCATAGTCCTTACCAAATTCAAAATCTAAAATGACAGTAGCAATCGAGTCTTTCAAAGGAAGAATACTTTCAAATCTCGCCGTCAATTCCTCAACCTGTTTCTTGGAACGAAGAAGAATATTGAGTTTAGGAGTATCTTTTGAAACGTTTCTCTTCTTCGCTTCAGGAAAACTTCCACACTTAAACTCACGACTAAGACGGGCATCATTCATTTTTTGCACCATCTCTCGTCTCATGTTTTTAAGAACTTTATTATGAATGAAGACATTATCGCTTATATCTATGGACTCAGTGTTTACAATATATGGTGTTGTCCCTAAGCTTTTTAACTCATCAAGAATCATCTCTCCCGTCACTGGTCTTGACTGAGCTGCTGTTAATTCCACTTCACTTACAACTTCGATTTTTCTTCCCTCTGGATCCTGGGCCACTACTTTCAGAGGAGAACCTAGCACACCTAATACTTCTAATTTAAGAGGAATACGTTTTTGAAACTCTCTACTACTCCATCCTTTTTGCCATTTCCGATCTAGGACTTCATCGGAGTTGAGATAAACAGAGTCCCCTATATTAGCTGGAACTTTTCCAACAAGCTCCACTTCTTGAAAGCTTCCTACTGTTTTAACACTAAAAATCTTTGACCCCACTTCCTTATCTTGATGGACAATGAGAATTCCTTGTCCAGCGTGAAGGGTAATTTCACTTTTAATAGTGATGGTCTTATTTTTTATATTTAAAACTTCACCCAGTTTAATCCCTCTGTGGGAACTATAAGTGGCATCGACTAAGTTTTGATGATCAACTCCATGAAGCCAGCCTGAGAAAAAACCTCGAGAGTAAGTCGTAGCAAGCTCTTGCCTTCTTTTTCCTAAGTCTAAATCACTTCCATCGAGAACTTGTCGATAGTGATGTGCCGTTGCTGCCACATACTCTGGAGCTTTAAGACGTCCTTCAATCTTAAAAGAATCAACTCCGATTTCTTTTAAACGAGGAACTTCTTCAAGTCCCATTAAGTCTTTTGGTGAAACAAGATACTTCTTATCTCCCATATCCTTTAATTTATCATCGACCCATAATTCATAATCAAGTCTACAACTTTGAGCACATTGACCGCGATTAGCACTTCTTCCCCCAATGGATTCACTGGTGAAACACTGGCCAGAATAAGCAACACAAAGGGCCCCATGAACAAAGACTTCAAGTTCTTTATCCGTTTGAGATCGTATAAGTTCTATTTCAGAGAGAGAGTTTTCACGACCGAGAACAAAGCGATCAATTTTTAAATCGTTAAGAAGCTCCATAGCATCGGCATTGGTTACCGTCATTTGGGTGGACGCATGAATGCGCTGATGAGGGGCCATTTCTCTAATAATTTTTGCAAGTCCTAGATCCTGGACAATAAAGGCATCAGGTCCCATCGGTAGAATGTTTTCTAGGACTTCTCTGACTTTTGGAATTTCGCTTTCAAAGATCACCACGTTAAAAGCTAGATTAACTTTAACCCCATAGAGATGGGCAAGATCAATCATTTCCTTTAAATCTTCATAGGAAAAATCCTGACTTCTCCCTCTCGCATTAAAGTAAGGGACTCCCATGTATACGGCGTCCGCTCCATGATGGATAGCGGCTAGGAGCATATTCATATCCCCAACGGGAAGCAATAATTCAGTCTTTTTCATGCCCCCAATTTAGTGAAAATGCACCGTTCTGTATATGGGACTATAAAATCTACCTTAGAATTGCCCCGTTCTTAACATGACCAAAGTACACGCTTCTTCAACCTGAATCCCCTTATTCTGAAGTTCCTTCATTAATTCCGGATCATAAGTACCGGGATTGGAGATCACTCTTCGAGGTGAAAGATCAATTAAGTCTTTCATATGAGGTTTTAGGTGCTTAGGAGTAACGTAAAGAGTGACGGTATCAACTTCTTGCTCTTTAAGCCCTTTTAAATCGGGGTAGCAAGTTTTCCCTTCAATTTCGGGGTAGAGAGGATTCACCAGCTCTACTTCATGATTATACTCTTTAAGCATCTCAAATGCCTTATGAGCATAGCGGGAAGGACTTGGACTAGCTCCCAAAATAACAACTTTCATGTACAACTCCCATCTGAGTGTTTAAAATACTACCAAAAGTGAGTACCACCATGGCATTATCGACAAAAATATTTTACAACCTCAATGATCTGAAGGCACATTTAAAAACTCATAAAAAAACATTTTATTATTCCTCTCAGACTTCTACAGTTGTTCCCTATGACCGACTGAGTGGCCTATTCGATGAGGACATCGTTATTGGTGATCTCTCAAAACTTCCATCATCGATGGAATTAACAAACGATAATAATCTCATAATTCGTGGAGCCGTCTCATGGCAGGACGCTCGCTCATACTTGATTGGCCATGGAAGAAACCTCATGACCTCACCCACTGAACAACTGGCCCTCGTTACAGCGGGGGTTGCAACAAGTTGTACGGGTGAGCGTTGTTTTAGCTTCGGGACTATGAGAAGTCAGGTAAAGCGCTTAAAGTACCTTGACTACAATGGTGAGGAAAAAGAGCTGAAAGTAACTGATGATTTCCCTTTTAATACTCCTCACATAAAAAATTACCAAGAGCACTATCAAAAATACGCAACTCTCAAAAATGCCCCTTTTCCTCGTTTTCAAACCGCAACTG
>Ga0079224_100002476_pt1 | contig 22453 bp, 25 predicted proteins | sample Stecom2015_FD_80414 | JGI IMG/M metagenome (GOLD analysis project Ga0079224, IMG submission 80414) | Agricultural soil microbial communities from Utah to study Nitrogen management - Steer compost 2015 | ecosystem: Environmental > Terrestrial > Soil > Agricultural land | place: USA: Utah...
AATGCGGACGAAATACAGCATTTTGCTCAATCATTAGGGCAGGTGATGGATTTAGTAGACCGTATCAAAAACTGTGAGACAGCGCAAGTGAGTCCAATGTTCCATCCCTGTGATTTTTGGATGCCATTGCGTGCGGATGAAGTGACGGAAACTTCTCAGAAGCAAGCTTTGTTAGCACTAGCCGCTCATGCCGATGATGACTTTTATTTGGTGCCTAAGGTTATAGAATGATTAATTTATCGATTCGTGCTTTACACGAGCTGCTGAGCACTAAACAACTTAGCGCAGCTGAATTAGCCAGTGTTTATTTAGACCGATGTCGCCGCTATAATTCTGAATTGAATGCTTTATTGCATATTTTGGATGATGTCAATCCAGCTCAGCTGTTGCAGGCCAAAATGCTTCAAAAAGACTCATTATTGGCTGGTATTCCTCTTATTCATAAGGATTTATTTTGTACCCAGAATGTGGCCACCACTTGCGGCTCTAACATGCTGAAAAACTTTAAACCTCCTTATGATGCAACTGTCGTATCGCGGCTTAATCAAGCCGGAATGCTGCAATTAGGTAAGGCCAATATGGACGAATTTGCTATGGGGTCATCCAATGAGTATTCTGCTTTTGGCTCGGTGGCCAATCCGTGGGACAGTCAGCGCGTTCCCGGTGGTTCATCTGGTGGTTCAGCGGCTGCCGTAGCGGCGCGATTAACACCTGTGGCAACCGCTTCAGATACCGGTGGCTCAATCCGGCAACCGGCCGCTATGTGTGGTATTACCGGCATTAAACCCAGTTATGGCCGGGTTTCACGCTATGGTATGATTGCCTTTGCTTCGAGTTTAGATCAAGGCGGTGTGATGGCGGTATCGGCCGATGATTGTGGTATAGTTCTGGCCACAATGATGGGTCATGATAATAAAGATTCAACCAGTATTGAAGCAGAACCTTGGTCTTGGCAGCCGCCGGCAACAGCCAGTATGAAGGGCTTAAAAGTGGGTGTTATTCCTGCTTGGTTGGATGAGCTGCAAGATGAGGCCATAAGACAAAGTAGCCAGCAGGCATTGGATTTAATGGTGGCACAAGGCGCTGAGTTAGTGGCTGTTGAATTGCCGCATGCAGAGTTGGCAGTGGCAGCTTATTATATTCTGGCACCGGCAGAGGCCTCTTCGAACCTGGGTCGATTTGATGGTATTCGTTATGGCCATCAAAGCCAGACAGTAGAACGCGACATTAATGCCCTGTACCAACACACCCGTAGTGAAGGCTTTGGAGCTGAAGTTCAACGGCGTATTATGTTGGGTACTTGGGCGCTGTCTTCGGGCTATTACGATGATTATTATTGTCAAGCACAACGTATTCGTCGGCTGATAAGTGAGGATTTTAAACAAGCGTTCGAGCAAGTGGATATCATGGCGGTTCCGGTTTCTCCGGAAGTGGCTTTTAAGAAGGCTGAAAAAAGTGATGGCGTCAGTATGTATCAAGCTGATAAATTCACTATACCGGCATCATTGGCCGGTTTGCCCTGTTTAAGCATGCCGATAGCGTCGGCGCATAATTTGCCGGTGGGTTTACAGTTAATCGGCCCTTATTTTAATGAGACTGCAATACTTAAGGTTGCCACCCAATTCCAAATGGTCAGTGATTATCACTTACAAATGCCGGAGGCTTATGTATGAGTGTTGTAGATCGCTGGGATGTGGTTATTGGTTTAGAAATTCATGTGCGTTTGGATTTGGACAGCAAACTATTTTCCGGATCTTCGGCGCGTTATGGTGCCAGTCCGAACTCACAAGTCAGCTTGTTAGATGCTGCAATCCCCGGTACCTTGCCGGTGGTTAACGCTAAAGCCATTGATTATGCATTGCGGTTTGGCTTGTCGATAGCTGCTGAGCTACCTGAAGTGACTCGATTTGCCCGCAAAAATTACTTTTATCCGGATTTACCAAAGGGTTATCAAATCAGTCAAATGGACGACCCGATAGTGGGTAAGGGCCGGATTGAAATTGCTACAGAGCAAGGTGATAAAATTATTAATATTACCCGCGCCCATTTAGAAGAAGATGCCGGAAAATCGATTCATGATGTGTATGATGATTGGACTGCCATTGATTTAAACCGTGCCGGCACTGCCTTAATCGAGGTGGTTTCAGAACCTGAAATGCAAAGCGCTACTGAAGCAGTGGCCTATATGCGGGCAATTTATAATCGCGTTACTTTTCTAGGTATTTGTGACGGTAATTTACAAGAAGGCTCATTTCGTTGTGACGCCAATGTTTCGCTGAAGCCCAAAGGCAGTGAAACTTTAGGGACTCGTGCAGAAATTAAAAACTTGAATTCATTTCGCTTTATTGAAAAAGCCATCAATTACGAAATTAAACGTCAGGCCAAACGACTTGAGGCCGGTAAAAAAATAATTCAAGAAACGCGATTGTATGATTCTGATAAGGATGAAACCCGTTCTATGCGTGGTAAAGAGGATGCCAATGATTATCGTTATTTTCCCGACCCTGATCTGCCGGCATTAAAAATAACTAAAGCAATGATAGAGCGACAGCAAAAACTGATGCCGGAATTACCGGAAGCTAAATTAAAACGTTATACGGAAGAGTTGGGCGTGCGGACGGATGAAGCGCTGCAATTAGCTTATGATGTTGCGATGTCTCGATTTTTTGAAGCAAGTCAAGAGCTCACCCAAGCTGAAGCGGCAGAGAACGCTAAATTTTTAGTCACTGACTTTAATGCATTGCTAAATGAACAAAGTGCTCATGTCGCAGACAGTCGGGTTTCTGCGCAGCAATATGCGGAGTTGATGGATGCACTGCATGAGGGTCTCATATCCCGACAAATTGGTAAAAAAGTATTGGCGGAAATTTGGCAAACAGGCCAATCAGCGGCAACTATTATTAAACAACAGAATTTGGCACAGATTTCTGATGTGGACACCTTAGAAATAATTATTAAAGAAATCATCCATAGTAACCCGAAACAGGTGCAACAATATCGAGACGGCAATGATAAGATGTTTAATTTTTTTATTGGCCAGGTGATGAAGCAAACGCAAGGACAGGCCAATCCCGTACAAACTAAACAAATTTTAGAGGAATTTTTAACTAATGACTAGAGCTTTAATCTGTGGGTCTATGGCCTTTGACAACATCATGGTTTTTGAGGATGAATTTGCCAATCACATATTACCCGACCAAATCCATAAGTTAAATATTTCTTTTATGGTGCCGACCTTAACCCGCGTATTTGGTGGTGTGGCCGGTAATATTGCATACAATTTAAAAATGATTGGCGGCACTCCAGTACCCATGGGTACTGTTGGTAGTGATTTTGGTACTTATGAACAGCGCTTAAAAGGTTTAGGTATTACCTTAGAAGCCATTAAAGTAAAAGAAGGCCATTTCACGCCACAAGCCTATATCACCACAGATTTAAAGAACAATCAAATAACGGCCTTTCATCCCGGTGCCATGAATTTTTCCCATGAAAACAGGGTGAGTGATTATACGGATATCGCCATTGGCATCGTCGGCCCAGATGGTCGTGATGGTATGATTCAGCATGCTCAAGAGTTTTTTGATGCCGGCATTCCGTTTATTTTTGATCCCGGTCAAGCGATGCCACTGTTTAATGGTGACGATTTGCGACAATTTATTGAACAAGCCACCTGGATGGCAGTGAATGATTACGAATTTGAGCTGGTGCGTAAACGAACTGGCATGGAAGCAGAGGAAGTGGCAGATCAAATGGATGCTTTGTTCATTACTCGCGGTGGTAATGGTTCGATGATTTACACTGAAAACACCATGTATCATATTCCGGTGGTCAAAGCAGATCAGGTTATTGACCCTACCGGTTGTGGTGACGCCTATCGCGCCGGTTTATTGTACGGTCTTATGAATGGTCTGGATTATCAAACCACCGGCCGGATTGCATCCTTGTTGGGTAGTATTAAAATAGCCACGGCAGGTACACAGAATCACTACATATCAAAAGCCGACTTTAGACAGCGCTTTGTCGATGAGTTTGCTTATAGCTTTGAATAACACTTATTAAGCTTGCGGTTGCAAGTTTTACTTGTTAAACCGTTGGATTTTTGAAACAATGAAAACAGTTTAAATATTTTTATCATCATGTTAGATCGAGATGGTTTTCGCCCCAATGTGGGTATTATCTTGCTTGATGATGACGGACAAGTTTTTTGGGCCAAACGTACCCGTGGCTCCGGATGGCAATTTCCTCAAGGCGGTATTGACAATGACGAAAGCGCCGAGGAGGCCATGTTTAGGGAATTATATGAGGAAGTTGGTTTAAAGCCAAAGCATGTTGATGTGCTCGGCTGTACGCCCGGTTGGTTGCGATATCAGCTACCGAAAAAATTTCAGAAAAAAGGCTCCGATCCGTTATTTGTCGGGCAAAAGCAAGTATATTATTTGCTCAAATTATTAGAGCATGAGTCTAAAGTTGACTTTAATTGTACCGCATCGCCAGAATTTGAATCTTATCGCTGGGTGGATTTTTGGTATCCGGCGCATAATGTAATTCACTTTAAGCGGCATGTTTATCAACGGGCGCTACGTCATTTAGCGCCGTTACTTAAGGTGCGCTGATTTTATTATGAGTATTGCACTTATTATTGCTGATCGTGACAGTAGTGGTTTGCGAGATTTGTTGCAAGCTTATTTACCTGAGGTACACATTCAACAATGGCCGGATTTACCTAATCCCGAGACCGTGAAGCTGGCGGTTTTATGGCAACATCCGGCCGGTATTACTCGGCAATTTCCTCATTTAAAGGCAGTGACTTCGTTGGGTGCCGGCATGGATCATATTCATGCTGATGAAGCCATTACCGATTCGGTACAGCAATTACGAATCATGACCAGATCGCTGCAACAGCGTATGGCGCAGTATGTTTTAGCTTATGTTTTGCAAGATTGGCGAAATTTAAAGCGTTATCAAAAACAACAACAAGACCATCAATGGCAAGTTTTGGAAACCGACGCCTCGCCAACTGTTGGTTTTCTTGGTCTCGGCGCTTTAGGTGGTTTTGTGGCAGATAACTGCAACGCACTGGGGTTTCGTACGGTGGCTTGGACGCGCCAACAAAAGCACGCAATTCATTCCTGTTATCACGGCCCCGAGGGGTTAAAAAAGGTTTGCGAAAATAGTGACTATTTAGTGGTTTTATTGCCTCTTAATAAAACCACCGAAGGCATTATTAATAAGCAAACTTTAGGCTATTGTCAGCCACATTGTATGTTAATTAATGTTGGTCGAGGTGGTCATGTTAAAGACGTTGATTTAACCGAATCGTTGGCAAATAAAACCATACGTCATGCAGTTTTGGATGTTTTTAATGAAGAGCCTTTGGCAGACAATCACCCATTTTGGGATAATCCTAACATAACCCTCACGCCACATATTTCAGCCCGTTCCGATGACCAACATACTGCCGAAGAAATTGTTGCCTATTACCGCGCGCTAAGTCGCAGTAGTTAACATAAATCTTCGACTAAATATGCCAGATTGAACCTTGAAATTGGTAATTGAGTTGTGATGTCAGGTGTTTGGTAGACACCACTTTTCCTGGATTTGTTTGACAGTTTTCAATAGTTGGTACAGGCAGTTTTAACTGTTTTGTCATTGTTGGGTAATACTCACCTTTTGCCGGATGGTCGTCACTACAGGCATTGATAACAATATTCTTTAGGCCATTATTTACCAGCATAAGAACGACACCCAGCGCATCAATTTGCGGTAATAAGTTTACCGGTGCCTGTGGGTTGGTAAGTGTTTTGCCGGCAAAAAATCGGCCCGGATGACGATTAGGTCCAATTAGTCCGCCACAACGAATAACACTGGTGTTTGGGTGTTGTTGTAGCATTTGCTCAATTTGATAAAGTGGTGAGTCAGTTAATAATCCGGTGCTGCTTTCATTATGGGTTGTGCCATCATTGGCGTAAACTGAAGTGGAGCTGATGAAAATGGGTCGCAGTTGCGGTAATTGTTGTAGCTGTTTCAGGAGTTGTTGGTGTGTAGGAATGTCTTTACTTGGTGTCGCAATAATCAAAATATCTGCATCTTTCACAGGTTCTGGCAAAGGCTCACCAATCTGATAAATAACAGCTTTTAAACCCTGTTGATGTAAATGATTTTGTTTCTTGAGATCGCGGGTGGTTAGATGAACCTGATGGTCTTGTGACTGTAATGCCTGAGCCAAGGGCTGCGCTAACCAGCCACTGCCAATTACCACGATACGCATGATTTACTTAGGCTTTGGGTAAGGTGACACCGCGCTGTCCTTGGTATTTACCGGCCCGGTCCTTATAAGAAATGTCACAGACCTCATCCGATTCAAAAAATAAAAACTGGGCTACACCTTCACCGGCATAAATTTTAGCTGGTAATGTTGTGGTGTTGGAAAACTCCAAGGTGACATGGCCTTCCCATTCGGGCTCTAAGGGCGTAACATTAACAATAATGCCGCAACGGGCATAGGTGGATTTACCTAAACAAATTGTTAGAATATTACGTGGTATCTTTAAATACTCAACGGTTCTGGCTAAGCAAAAGGAATTGGGCGGAATAATACAAACATCGGCTTTAACATCCATAAAGCTCTTTGAATCAAAATTCTTTGGATCAACCACCGCTGAATTCACGTTGTGAAATATTTTGAATTCATCGGCACAGCGAACATCATAACCATAACTAGAGGTGCCATATGAAATCACCCGTTCGTTGTTATGATTGGTTTTAACCTGATTGCGCTCAAATGGACTGATTAGTTCATGTTGCTCCGCCATGCGGCGAATCCAATGGTCTGATTTTATGCTCATAAATATTAAACCTTATGTAGTTTCAAGCTAAAGCCTGATTTAATGAGAAGAGGTTGTTTGGCTAAATTTTGGGCGGTTCGAAGCGCAATTAACTGACCAATGTTGGCCAGTGGGCTTTTTTTCTTGGCCCATAAGGCGGCAGGTTTTCCGGCATCCATGTGGCTGCGTATATCAATATTAAGGGGTACTTGGCCTAATAAGTCAATCGCAAACTCGTCGGCCATCTTTTGGCCACCGTGTTCACCAAAAATGGGTGTTTCGTGATGGCAGTTTTCGCAGATAAAGGTGCTCATATTTTCAATCACACCGAGTGTCGGGATATCAACCTTATTGAACATAGCCAAAGCTTTTTGGGCATCCAACAAAGAAATGTCTTGGGGGGTGGTTACTATCACTGCAGCGGTGACCGGAATACGCTGTACCATGGTCAGCTGAATATCGCCGGTACCGGGTGGTAAGTCCATAATTAAATAATCCAAATCATGCCAACGGGTATCGCCGATAAGCTGCATCAATGCTTTCGTGACCATGGCGCCACGCCAGATAGCCGGGTCTTTTTCATCCAGAATATAACCCAAAGACATACTTTGAATGCCGTCTACTTCAACTGGTAAGAAGGTTTTATTATCGGGGGTTTTAGGCTTTTCATTGCGGCCCAACATTTTAGGGATGCTGGGGCCATAAATATCGGCATCTAAAATGCCTACATTAGCACCTAATTGTTGTAGGCTTTTGGCCAACATGACACTGCTGGTTGATTTGCCGACACCGCCTTTGCCTGAAGCCACCGCAATTATATTTTTTACGCCGGCAATAGGTTCCAAGTCCTTTTTTATTTTATGGCTGCGAATTGTTGTAAGGGCTTTGATTTTTTTAACGCCACATAATTCAGCCAGCTCTTTTTGATATTGTTTTTTAAATGGCTTAATCGGGTAGCGGAACTCAATTTGTTGTCCCGCTTCTTTAATGGCCACTGATGTACCGAAATGGAGGCCGGTGATGGGGTCTTTTGTTTGGCTTAAATCATTCATGGTTTGGGTCCTTTGGTTGCTTGGCTTACTTTCTTAATCAATGTTAAGGTAGATGGGTCCAAAGCGGTCTGATTTAAAGTCTGGTTTTGGACATGTCGCTGAATATCTCTGGCCAAGGTTTTACCTAATTCAACACCCGGTTGATCAAAACAATTTATATCCCAAATAACCGACTGACTGTAAACCATATGTTCATAAAAGGCCAGCAGTTGGCCAATGGCATTGGCATCCATGCGTTGCAATAATAAGGTACTACTGGGTTTGTTTCCCGGACAGCCGGTCATTGAGTCATCTTCATCACGACCTTGCATTAAAGCCGCACCTTGCGCCAACATATTGAACAATAAAAATTGTTGGTTAGGAGAGTTATCTATTACGCCAATAAAGTCCAATGGCAGGGCATCCAAACCTTGATGAAAGGCTTGAAAGAACGCATGTTGAGACAGTTGACCATGATCACCAAACACCCAAGGTGCGGTGGCATAATTAATAACTTGCCCTGCATTGTTGTGCATTTTACCGGTACTTTCCATCATTAACTGTTGTAGCCATCGGGGTAAACAACGTAAACGCGCATCGTAAGGTAAACAGCTGTAACCTGAAAGCTGCATATAGTTACGGTACCAAACGGAAAGTAACGCCATCATGATGGGTAGATTTTCCCTAATGGGGGCATTTTGATAGTGCTGATCCATTTTATAGGCACCGGCTAATAAGTGTTTAAACTTATCCATACCGGCAGCCATCACAATTGGAAAACCAATCGCTGACCACAATGAAAATCGACCACCGATGGTTTTGTCAAATGTCAAAATCATGTCGGTCGCAATGTTTTGTTCCATAGCCGCTTCGGGGTTTGCGGTAATTGCCATTAAAGAGGCTTGGTTTTTGGCTGGGCGGTAACCGGCTTGTTGTGCTAATTTGTGCTTAATCGAATCGGCATTCATCAGTGTTTCTACGGTGCCAAAGCTTTTCGAGCTGATACAAAATAGGCAGTGTTCAATGTCAACGGATTGAAATAATTGATTTATTAAGCTGTCGTCGACACTGGCTGCGAAATAAACCGGTATTCGGCTTTCGCTTTGTAGTTCAGTTAATGCTTCAACGACTAATCGAGGACCCAAATAAGAGCCGCCAATACCAATGTTAACCAATTGTTTAATCGGTTTTCCAAATGCGGTTTTTATCTTTTGCTGCTCAATACGTTGTGCCAATTGCGCCATGGCATCAATATTTTTTTGATAGTTAGGGTGCTGGGGGTCGCGTAAGGTGGTGTGCGTAGCGGCAGATTGTTCCGTGGTATTAACAATATCGCCACGAAATAATTTCTTTATTGCAGCTGGAAGTTGGCAGCTTTCTGCCAATTGTTCTAATAGGTGCACCACTGAACCATCAAGCCAGTTTTTTGACAAGTCTAAATACATGGCGCCGGCTTCAAAACATAAATGCCGCTGTCTATCAGGATCAGTGCGCCACAGTTCAGCTAAATTTTTGATATGTGGTGAGGCAGCCGCTTTTATTAACAGCTGATGAAGCTTCGGGTCATGCATAGTCCTGTTGATGTGGGCAAAGTAGAAGGATTTTAGCAGATGCGCAAAAAAAAACCCATCCAAATTGGATGGGTTAAATACGATATTTTACTTTTGTGCCCTGGTTTGGTTTTGGAGTTTTAAATGATTTCTCTAAAACTGAATCCAATATTACGCCAAAATTGGCAAGAATGCAACAGCGATTTTGATTTTTGTTTAAAAAATACAACAATTTAGCGACAAACCGGTCAATTGTTGTAAATTTGCCACATTTTTATCGGTTCTGGATGCTTATAATACGGTCTATTGCGTTAAGTTCCAATGCGTTTTTTTGTTTTATTAACTTTGGGCAACGTTTTTTTGCCGTTGGGTATCCATGAGTGACAGTGGCGGGCAGTTGTTTGGGGTTAATGTCTAATAGGGGTCTTAATACAAAGCATCGCTCAGTTAAATGTGAATGTGGCAGTGTCAAGCTGTGGCGTTTAAAGGGTGTCTTGGGATAATACAGTATATCAATATCAATAGTGCGGCTGTGCCACTTTAATTTGGTTTCCCGAGCCATAAGACGATATTCAATAATTTTTATATGCCGCAAAAGTTGTAATGGCTTAAGCGCTGTTCTAATCACTACCACGGTATTTAAAAAATCCGGCTGATCGGTAACACCCCAAGGTGCTGTTTTATACCAAGGCGCCATATTTAAGATAACTGTGTTGGGTAGGTGGCTGATGTGCTTAGTGGCGGTAGCCAATTGTCGAGATGGGTTTTTTAGATTGCTCCCAAGACCTAAATAGACCTGTTGTTTTAAACACATGGCTTACAGCCGGTAATCTATATTTCGTTTTCTTTTTTTGCCGTAAATGAGACTTTTCACAGCATCCGGAGGCATCTGTTGTACTTGTGTCCAAAATTCCACTTGTTCTTGGAGTTGATCATCCACTTGGCTGCGAAGTAACAAAAAATCGTAACCGGCACGGAACCTTGGGTGGTGTAAGGTGGAAAATACGCCTTTGCCAAACATTTTTTTAAAGCGTAATTGTAAAATCCACATTTGACGCAGGCCATTCTGAATGACGCGTGGAATCATAAGGTGTTTCTGTTGTTGTGATAACACTTGCCCGGCTGCTTGATGCATCGCATCATGGGGCGCTTTTCCATGCTCACGAAATTTATCATACAACGGAATGAATGGTGGCCATAAAACACAAGCGGTGAGAAATACGGGAGTAACTGAAAGACCGTCCTGTAACCGCTCATCGGTGTTTTGAAAAGCCAGTTGTAATAAAGTGTGCCATTTATCTTGATTTAAATAGGGCGCTGTTTCAGGAAATAAAATAGAAAATAAGTCGAGTGTTTTTAATTGTTGGTAAGCAGCCAACATATTGCCACAGTGAAACATTTTAATGGTTTCATCAAATAGCCGTGCGGCAGGTACCTGTTTTAATAAATGCCGGTGGGTGATGATTTTATGGCGTATTCCAGGCGCTAAGTTAAGGCCTAATTTGGCTTCGAAACGGATAGCCCGCAACATCCGTACCGGGTCTTCTACAAACCTTTTATCAGCTTCACCGATTAACTTTAAATTACCTTCTTCTAAATCAGCGACCCCGCCGACAAAGTCTAAAATATCACCACTTTCTAAATCGTAGTACAAGGCATTGCATGTGAAATCACGTCGCAGTGCGTCTTGGTCAATGCAGCCATAAACATTGTCGCGAATAATCTGACCTTTACGTAAAACGCGATCACCTTCATCACTGCCACGAAATGTAGCGACTTCATAAACTTGTGATCCCATATATACATGAGCAAGCCGAAAACGACGGCCAATTAGACGACATTGGCCTTTAAAGATGCCTTTAATATCCTCGGGAGTGGCATCAGTGGCGATGTCAAAATCTTTCGGGTGCCGACCTAATAATAGATCACGTACAGCACCGCCCACTAAATAGGCGTCAAAACCGGCTTCGGTTAACCGCTGATTGATTTTTTTAACAGCACTGTTGATTTCGCCGGTAGGAAGTTGATGTTGACCTTGGCGGTATGTAATGGGGTTCTTATTTAGCAAGTTAGGTGGTTTCGTTATATTGGCTTATAGTATAATTGCGAATTATATCAAATCAAGGAGCCATTGAATGACTTTTGTTGTCACTGAAGCGTGCATTAAATGTAAATACACCGACTGCGTTGAGGTTTGTCCGGTTGATTGTTTCCATGAAGGGCCTAATTTTCTCGTTATCGATCCAGAAGAGTGTATCGATTGTACCTTGTGTGAACCCGAATGTCCTGTAGATGCCATTTTCCCGGAAGATGATTTACCGGCCGGTCAAGAAATATTTATTGCCATTAACGCTGAATTATCGCCGAAATGGCCGGTAATTACCGCCATGATAGATGCGCCGGAAGATGCTGCTGAATGGGACCAGGTTAAAGATAAACTTCATTTATTAGATAGGGGTGATGCCGAGTAGTGGAACTACTCGGGATAATTATGCCAATATATATTTAATGTGTTAGTCCGATAATGAAATCAGACTCTTTAACTTTCACGCCGAAAAGCTTACTCGGTAGCCGCGCTAAATAAACTGTTAAACAAATCATCGACAACAAAAGCCGAAGGTGATTGGAAGTCGTTGGTTTGAATCCAAATTTGTTGTTTTTGTGGTAGTTTCAAACAAGTCAGGACGTATAGGCCCGAACGGTCTATATATCTGCTTTTGAAGGTAAATAACTTTTTGAAGAATCCCTGTTTGTCGACTGTTTCAATAATGGGGTCTTCATAATGAAGAGTGACTTGACAGTCCGCTTCATTGAGTTCAATAATTTGCCATTGACTGCCAAAATCACCGGTCATTAATTGCCAAGCATCTTTGTCATTAAATAGCTCCATTGTTGGCACGCCGTCGACATCTAGAATGACAACGTTTTCATTGTCACTTCGTCTTTTAGAGAACGTCATTTCCGGAGGTCTGTTGGCTTCAGGGGTTAATTGTTGATTTTCACTTTTAACTTCGGGAATGGCTAATTGGCCGGTGTCAGCGGGCAAATCAAGACCCTCAATTTTTTGCAGAGGTGGTGTTTGGTGCGCCTCTATATACGGTTCTTCTTTAATAATTCGACTGCAGCCACTTAAGACCACTAATATTAATAGCATTCGTGAAATTGGTTTCATGCTTCAGTAAACTCCTGTTGAATGGCAGGCAGATGTTGCTTTAATTGGGTTTGGGTTAATGACATTAGTTGTAAAGGCTGACGGATTGCCGATGATATCATTTTTGTGGCCGCCATAACAGCTTTTACCGGCCCCGGATTCGGCTCATTAGCTAATAGTTCATATAAGCTTTGTAAGCTGTGATTAAGGTCTTTGGCCTTGCTGTAATCACCTAACGCATTGGTGTGACAGATTTGTTGGATGGCCATTGGCCGAACATTAGCGGCTACGCTGATAACGCCGTGAGCACCCAACTGCATGGCTTCACAAAAGCTTCCGTCATCACCTGAAAGTACCGCAAAAGATTCAATTTTAAGCAATTCAGTGATACGACCCATGTCGGCTTTGGCTTCCTTAATGGCAATAATATTTGGATGGCGTGCTAATTTCTGAGTGGTTTTGGCTTGTAAGTCATTGCCGGTGCGAGTGGGAACATTGTAAAGAATCAAAGGTAATGAGCTGTTATCGGCAATTAAGCTGTAGTGATCATATAAGGCCTGTTGTGTTAGTCGCAGATAGTAAGGTGTTACCACCAAACAAGCAGCGGCACCGCATTCGCTGGCTATTTGATTATTGCGTATAACCTGATGAGGACTAATGGCGCCAGTACCGGCAATGACCAAGGTTTCTGTGTCGGCACATAATTTGGCGGCTTTAGAAATGAGCGCTTGGGTTTCTTCTGCCGTTAATAAGGCGGATTCGCCGGTGGTACCGGCAATAATAATGGCCACTGTTTTGGATTTGATATGCCAGCGAATCAGTCGCTCAAATGCAAGCCAGTCAATCGCGCAATTTACTTCCATGGGTGTCACCAAAGCCACCATTGCGCCTGTTAAATCACGAGCCATTAAGGTTGTTTGTTTTTTTTGCCCCATAAAACTTGTACTTGTGAGTTAAAAACGGATAATTATAGATTGTTTTGAAACCAATGTGAATGAAACCATGCTAAAAATCGATAACAACATGATGCAACATCCCGTATTAGTTACCAGCGGAGCCACCACTTCTCTGGCTCAGTTATGTGATAAATACTTATGTGTGTATTTTTACCCACGCGCAAATACGCCCGGTTGTGCCCAAGAAAGTAAAGACTTCAGTGAACTTTATGAAAAATTCAAAGCTGCCGGCTGTGAACTGGTCGGAATTTCTGCAGACAGCTTAAAAAAGCAGCAAAATTTTAAAAGCAAATATGACATGCCTTTTGAATTGGTTGCCGATAGCGAAGAAATTCTTTGCCGGGCTTTTGATGTGATTAAAGAAAAAAACATGTACGGTAAAAAGTTCATGGGTATAGAACGGAGTACCTTTATTTTAAGCCCAACGGGTGATGTAGTACTGGCTTGGCGCAAAGTTAAAGTCAAGGGCCATGCTGAGGACGTTTTGGCGCAATTACGACAATTGGTTGAAGATAACTAAGTGCTAAATTGAATAATAGGGGTCGCTCGTGCAAATTGTACGGTAATTGGTTATAATCGCTCGCCCCAAAATATCAGGATATAAAAAATGAGTCAGAAAATTACGGTCATAAAAGGTGACGGCATTGGGCCGGAAATAATGGATGCTACTTTAGCGGTATTGGATCGATTGGAATTGGGGTTTACCTATGACTTTAGAGAGGCCGGTTTAATTGCCTTAGAGAACCAAGGTGATTTATTGCCACAAGATACATTAGATGCTATTCGTGACACAGGTATTTGCTTAAAGGGACCGTTGACTACACCGGTAGGTAAAGGTTTTAGTTCAATCAATGTTGCCATGCGGCGCTATTTTAATTTATTTGCAAATGTGCGACCGGTCATTACTTTTCCCGGTACTATGGCGCGTTATGAGAATATTGATATTCTGACAGTACGGGAAAATACCGAAGGGGCTTATTTAAGTGAAGGCCAAACCATAAACGAAGATCGGACATTGGCGGAATCAAAAATCATTGTTACTCGTGAAGCATCAGTGAATATCGTTCGTTATGCGTTTGAGCAGGCTCAAAAAGCCGGACGTAAAAAAGTAACCGCAGTCCATAAAGCCAACATCATGAAAACCACTTCAGGTTTATTTTTAGAAGTGGCGCAAGAAATTGCAAAAGAATATCCGAATATTAAATTTAATACCTTAATTGTTGATAATGCGTGTATGCAGTTGGTAATGAACCCTGAACAATTTGATGTTATTGTAACGACAAATTTATTCGGTGACATTATTTCTGACATTTGTGCCGGTCTGGTCGGGGGACTCGGTTTGGCGCCAGGAGCTAATATTGGTAAAGACGTAGCAATGTTTGAAGCCGTTCATGGTTCTGCACCAGATATTGCCGGCCAAAAAATAGCGAACCCCACCTCTTTAATTTTAGCGGCTGCTTTAATGCTTGAGCATTTAGGCCAAGTTGATGGTGCAAAACGAATTCGAGATGCGGTGCGGGGCACCATTGCTGCCAAAGATCATTTAACCGGTGATATGGGCGGTCAGGCTAAAACCTCTGAATACACCCAGGCGGTTATTAGTCGATTGTAGGTTCTAAGAACTTAACAGAATAGCCCCTTATTCTTGAATATTGAATACCACAGGAAAAGGATTTTTTGTGGTGTTCAAGCGCTTTTGTTGGCGGGATTTGTTGTTAAATCGCAACAATTGGCACAAAGTTGTAAAATAGTGCTATATTTTCACCAACAAAAATTGACTTTATGTTGTTTTTTTGCAAAAATTGCAGTCATTAAAACATTAAAGATTTGTTAAACGCTACTGTGATTAGAACCTTATCCCTCATAGTTGTTCTTATGATGCTGTTTCCACAGCCTTCATCAGCAACCTCACAATCGTCTTTATACACTATGGATTTAGGCCATTGGCGTGGTGATATTGCTAGCCGAATATATCCGAACTTCTATCAGCAACTTAATTTATCAGTCGCCACGAACACTTCTCACCCAATTAGTTATGCCGGCGCAAAGCTGTATTTTACAGAAGATCGGTTGACTCATTTAGGTGATTTGATGGATGGTAAATCTTATTTCTTCACCTTTGATTACGAAAAGTCATTTATCAAACCCAGTAGTTTTTCTGATACAACGTTCAAATTTGATCAGGTGCTGATTGCCGATCGTGAAGTATTTACCCGCAGTGTTTTTGCACCGGGCGTTGCCGTTAGGCTAAGTGACCAATCTCAATTTAATTTGTCGGTCTTATTTGCCCAGCAAAATTATTCCGACTTTAATTTCTTGGCTTCACGAATTCAGACTTACGGTCAACTGGATCTTTACCCAGTTAGCTATACTGAAACCAGCAATGGTTTAGGATTGAGTTTAGGAGTTGACCATGATCTTAATCAATGGCTGTCAGTGGCTGCAAACTTCCAATCAAAAATTGATATGGATGGTTTTAGTCAATTATTAGGTGTGCAATCTGATCCCGCTGACTTTGATATTCCTGCCAGTGTTGACATGGCCATTGGTTTTCAGTTATCACCGCGAAATAGCATTCATTTGATTGCACGGCATAATTATTACAGTGACATTAATGCCTTTGTGTCACGGTCATATCCGGATATATTTCTAACTTTCTTGAATGATGCCGAAAGTCCTGAATTTAAATGGGCTAATCAAACTATTTACGCAGCCAGTTACAGTCATCAGTTTAAAAACGGCACTTTATTTAATGTCGAGTATTCCGGTCGACAACAGCCACCGGCAACCGACCCTGATCTCAATACCATATTAAAAGCCATTTCTGCTGATAACAGTGTACGAGTTGGCATTAGCACACACCTGTCTGGCGGGCAGCTGGATTTATCTGCCAGTTATGCACCACAGCCATTAAACTTTGGTCGTACTGACTTTGGACGTGTTAGCAGTGTCTTTGAAGGTCGCCACACTGAAGCGGTCTTAACGTGGTTGATGACCTTTTGATTTCTCGATTCTGGTAATTTAAGCCAATCCCGCTTCTTCATTTTTTATTGCCATTAGATGGATGGCTTTTTATTCATCCATGCAAAGATTTTGTGACGTATAATATCCGCCATGAATGTATTTACTAACTGGTTCCGACGTAACTTCTCTGATCCACAAATCGTTATTTTAACGATGGTGTTACTGCTAAGTTTTGTCTTTATAATTTATTTTGGTCGGGCGTTAGCACCCTTTTTAGCCAGTATTGTGGTGGCATATTTATTAGAAAGCGTCATTGTCAGACTGGAACGTTATAAAGTTCCACGAGCTATGGCAGTGGGAATCGTTTTTTTGATTTTTATTGCGGTGATGTTTGCACTGTTAATATGGATGGTGCCGCGTCTTATTACTCAGATAACACAGTTGGTCCAATCATTACCGAGTTATTTCTCAACAGGTTTAGATTTTCTACGAACGTTGCCGGAAAAGTACCCACACTTGATTGAACGGGAACAAGTACAAGGCGTTATCAATAAAGTAACTTCTGAAATGACTATTTTAGGACAGCAGATGCTAGGTAAAACGGTGTCTTCGGTGTTCAGTGTTTTTTCGATTGCGGTATTTTTAGTGGTGATGCCTATTTTGGTGTTTTTTTTGTTGAAAGATAAAGCTCAAATCATGGCATGGTTACGTCAGTTTATTCCCCGAGACTCAAAATTGACACTTTCTGTATGGCGTGAAGTAGATATTCAGATTGGTAATTATGTTCGCGGTAAAGCCTTTGAGATTGTTTTGGTGGGTCTAATTTCCTACATTGTGTTTGTCTCTTTGAATTTGGACTATGCAATCTTATTGGCTACATTTACAGGCTTTTCAGTGTTGGTTCCTTTTATTGGTGCCGTGGCAGTGACAATACCAATTGCTTTGGTGGCTTTTGTCCAGTTTGGATGGTCTCCCGCCTTTGCCTATGTCATGCTTTCTTATGGTGTTATACAAATCTTAGATGGGAATGTTTTGGTACCTTGGCTGTTCTCTGAAGTTAACAATATTCACCCAGTCGCCATTATTGTGGCGGTGTTGTTTTTTGGCGGTATCTGGGGGTTTTGGGGGGTGTTTTTCGCCATCCCGCTGGCCACTTTGGTTAATGCCATTATTCAGTCTTGGCCGAGGACCATAGTGACCGCTGAAACCGACTAATTATTTAACTCAGGACAGGTTGGATTTAATTTAATAAAGCCTCTAATTTATTGTTTCTGACAAGGGCATTAAGATCGTCAAACCCACCTACATGAGTGCCATTAATAAAAATTTGTGGTACGGAAGTGCGACCACTCTTTTTCATCATCAGATTGCGTTGTTCTAAATTTTTATCAACGCGAATTTCGGTATATTCCAATTGTTTGCTTTTTAAAAGGTTTTTTGCAGCCACACAATAAGGGCAGAAGTTTGTGCTGTAAATAATAATTTCATTGGTCATTTTAGGTCTCGTGTTTTATACAATGGTTGGGTTTTTGCTAAATCAGAGTACTTACATACAATGTTTAGGTTTCGGCAATCCGGCATATTTACTGGCTAAGCGAACCGGGCCATCAGGAAATAAACGATAGAGAAAGCGTGAATCAATATCAACAGACAATCGCTGGCGTAATAGTTTAATTAATAACCGCATCGGTGGGGTGTCGCCGGTTTCATCATAAATAGTTTGTACCGCTTTTATTACTTGCCAATGGTCAGCTGTTAATTTAATGCCATCAGTAGCCGCTAATGCTTCTGCTACTGTGGTTGACCAATCGTGGCGGGTTTTTAAGTGTCCGTTGGCATCCAGCCAATTACTATCTATTTCCATGTGTAACTGTTTTTGTGTTGGATAATTAAGTGGAGCCATTGATTATAGCTAATTTCAGATAGGAGCTGGTTATTCTTTGATGCTGTATTCAGCCAATACAACTTGTTGCCGTTGGTTTCTGTAATTTGCTGTAAATAACGTTGATCGTCGATTTTGATAGGGCCGTAAATAAGTAAGGTATCCTGTTCAGAAAGCAAATTAATGAATGGCTGCCAATAGTCAGGGTTTTGGCAGTGAGTGTCCCAATGACATTGATGTAAGGTGCTCATGCTACGAAATCTGCCTGTTGGGTCAGTTGCTGGAGTTCGTGGGTGCTAATATTGTCATTGTCGCCATTGTAGTGAAGGAAGGCTCGGGCACCGTATAAATGAAGGGCTTGCCATTTTTTTAATTGCTCGGCATGTTTCGAAATTTCAGCAAAACTATTTTGATGAAAAACTATAAATACTTTATGTTCAAAGTTCAACAAAGCCAACATTAATAGATAGGACTGTTCTAAACACTGATCGGACTGTTGTGGATAAATATGAAATACAGTCTGCATTAAACTATCTCGATTATTCGGTCGGATTGCTCCATCAACACAACCCAAGGCGCCATACCAATAATTTTAAAGGTGTTATCAGCTAACGCGACATCAATTTGATAGTGGTCCAGCATAGTACGACAGATAAAAAGATTATCAATAGCTAAAGATGACCATTTATTTTGTTGTTCATAGTCTGTTGCAATATAAGCCGCTTGACCATAGAAAAAAACAGCAGATACCTGATGTCCTTGTTTTTGAGTGCTGTGGCATAAAGCGTGTGTATGATCGCTGGCAGCGCGCCAATGACTGGTTGGATTAATTAAAAAACACAGTTGTTTCATGGGACAACCGTTAATAATCGATGTTTAAATGAAAAAGCTTTATATTGCATTGAATTTAAGCTTAAATTAATGGTCTGAATTATACAATATGTGTATGCGAAAATTAATTATAACTTGGTTAATACTCAGCTTATGTTTTCCGGTGTCACAAGCACAGGTAAAACTGCCTGATTTAGGTAACCCCTCTGATGCGGTCATGTCCGAAGATGATGAGGCTCGCTATCGAGAAAAAGTTCGACAGCAGATGTACCAGTATCAGATGATAATGACTGATCCAGTGGTGGCATCATATATCTATCACTTAGGTTACCGGTTAGCCGCTTATTCCAATAAACCGTCACAAACCTTTGATTTTTTTGTGGTACCTGCTGATGTTATTAATGCTTCTGCTTATCCGGGGGGCTTAATCGTTATCTATTCTGGGTTGTTTTTAGAAACGGCTTCGGAAAGTGAGCTCGCCGGTGTGATGGCGCATGAAATTGCTCATGTTACTCAACGACATATTTCTCGGATGATAGCCAAACAACAAAAAGCGACACTCCCTATTATGCTCGGCATGTTAGCCGCTGCAGCTGCGGCCAGTGCCGGTAGCAGTGGTGATGCGCCGATTGCCATAGCCGCCAGTATGAGTGGCTTACAGCAACAACTGGCGATAAATTTTACCCGCTATCACGAGTATGAGGCCGATCGTGTGGGTATCCAGACATTATACGATGCTGACTTGAACCCAGAAGGTATGGCCGGATTTTTTGCCAAACTAATGCAAAAAAATCGAGTTGATCCGCGTTATGAGTTGCCAGAGTATTTGCGCACCCACCCATTATCTGTTAACCGTGTAACAGAGGCAAAAAATCGCAGTAAGAACTTTGTGGTTAAACCCTATGTAGAGTCACCCATGTACGATTTTGTTAAGGAGCGATTACGGGTTATGACCGCTGATGAATTTGATGGTTTAGATGATTATTATCGAAGCCCTAAAGATGAAAGCGCATCTGCTGCCTTTTTATATGGTCGAGCTCTACAGCAGTATTATAAAAATGATTTTAAAGCTTCATTAAAAACCCTGCAAGCGATTGAAACAGATGCTGAAACGGTTGTTTTAGTGGAAATACTACAAGCCTATAATCTTAACCGAATAGATAAAGAACAAGGTCAGGCCTCTATCAATAAATTATTAAGAAAATACCCGGAAAATAGTGTGGTATTAGAAGAAACCGCACGAATTTTCATGAAATCTGATGATTTAAAAGACTTCGACCGGGCGATTGTTAACCTTCGTAAACTGGCTTACAAAGAGCCGAAAAACCCCCATTATCAGGATCTATTGTCGATTGCATATTATAATGCCATGAAACCCACGGCGGCCGGTCAAGCCATGGCAAAAAGATCTCACTTATTAGGTCAAAATTACCAAGCGGTAAGAACCTTAAAGAATTTACGGAAAGACAAAAACCTGGATTATTACGAAGCAGCAAAAATAGACGCACAAGTAAATGAATATGAACTACTTATTACCGATGAAGAGCGAGAGTTTGAGCGCCAACAAGATCGGCATGGACGGCATTTAGGCATTATGGAGTAGTTTTATAATGCCCTTAAATAGGGTTAAAGGGTCTATAACTACAATATACTTTGAAAATCATCCTGATATTGATTAAAATGCGCGCTTGCGCAAAATTTGGAAAATCTATTATGGCACGAGTAACGGTAGAAGATTGTTTAGAAAAAGTACCTAATCGTTTTGATTTGGTTACCATGGCGGCCAGACGCGCCCGTTTAATCGCCAATGGCCAAGAGCCGATGGTTGAAGAAGAAAATGATAAGCCGACTGTTTTGGCCTTACGAGAAATCGCGGAAGGTAAAATCAATAATGAGGTACTGGCTGAGTTAGAACTGGAAGCCAAGCGAGCCAAAGAATTGGAAGCTTGGAATGCAGCCGCTGAGACCCAAGATAATGAAGACAGCGAGTAGATGTGTAACGATAACAACCAGCTGTAGGTGCATCACCACTAAAGGAATGCTGAGGTTTTGGATGTGAGTGATTTATCGTTCACCTCCAAAACCATGAGTCATAAAGCTGTTCAAGCTGCTTTTAAAATACTCAAAGAAAACACCAATACTTACCTAAGCCAAGATGAAAAAGCCACGTTACGAAAAGCGGTTCATTTTGGTGCATATGCCCACGAAAAACAAATTCGTAAATCTGGCGAACCCTACATTACACATCCCATAACGGTCGCTGCTATTTTGGCAGAAATGCATGTTGATATTGACACGCTGGTGGCGGGTGTATTGCATGACACCATCGAAGATACGGATGTTAATTACGATGATTTATTCCGTGAGTTTAATAAAGATGTGGCTAATTTGGTAGAGGCGGTCACTAAATTAGATAAACTAAAATTCCGTAATTTTAAAGAAGCACAAGCAGAAACGTTTGTCAAAATGTTATTCGCTATGGCCGATGACATTCGTGTCATTATTATAAAATTGGCTGATCGATTGCACAATATGCGGACCATTGAAGCCATGAGCCGTTCCGGTCAAAAACGTATTTCTCAAGAAACCATTGATGTTTACGCACCTATTGCCGAACGTATTGGTTTAAAGCATTTACAAAAGGAACTTGAAGACCACGCTTTTAAAACCTTGCACCCTAATCGTTATAAGCAAGTTGTTGAAGGTGCGGAACAAATTGCCGGTAACCGCAAGAAAGCCATTGAGAAAATCTGTAAGAATATAGAAAAGGCGTTATTAGACGCTTCGATGGTCGCCGAAGTCAGCGGTCGCCAAAAATCACCCTACAGTATTTATAAAAAAATTAAATCCAAACAACTGACAATAGACGATATCCATGATTTGTTTGGGGTTCGTATTGTGGTTCAGGAACTATCACAATGTTATTTGGCCTTGGGCATTATCCATAATTTATACCCACCCAGTGAAAATGGTTTTAAAGATTATATAGCCGTCCCCAAACAAAATGGTTACCAGTCATTACACAGTGTTGTCACTGGGCCGTACGGATTAAAATTAGAAATTCAAATTCGAACCGTTAATATGGATCAAATGAGTGAAGCCGGTGTGGCCGCTCATTGGATTTATAAACAACATGCGGCACAATCAACTGCCTCACTCAATAAAGTACGAAGTTGGCTTGGTTCGTTATTGAATTTACAAAAAGACTCAGGCAGTTCTCTGGAGTTTTATGAAAATCTTAAATCGGATTTGGGATTAGACGAA
>Ga0079224_100002477_pt1 | contig 22450 bp, 26 predicted proteins | sample Stecom2015_FD_80414 | JGI IMG/M metagenome (GOLD analysis project Ga0079224, IMG submission 80414) | Agricultural soil microbial communities from Utah to study Nitrogen management - Steer compost 2015 | ecosystem: Environmental > Terrestrial > Soil > Agricultural land | place: USA: Utah...
CCCGGCTCCTGCCGCTGGGCGGTGCGCAGGATGTCGGGGGCGTTCAGCAGCAACCCCAGGAGGAGCGACGTCAGGATGACCATTATCACGATCCCGGCCGGGATCGTGGCTCGCTCTTCGGCCTGTCGCTCCGTGGGTGGCGCTTCGTCGACTGCCATCAGAACTGGAAGTAGATGAACGGTGCCACGCCTTCCGGCCCGAGGCCGTCGAGAAGGAGCAAGGACCCCGCCAATGCGGCGGTCATCGCCGCCGGCCGTAGGCGACTGAACGAGTTGACCAGGCTGACGCGGAAATCGGACGGTATGAACTGGACCCCGATCCCGGCCACGACGAGGGTGAGCACGGCCGGCGTGACCGCCGGGGCAGGACCCCAATCGAGGAGCCGGCTCAAGATCTCTCCCACCCGACCCATCGAGTCGGCCCGGAACAGGATCCAACCGAGACAGACGAGGTGGAAGGTGGCGAGCCTCTTCACAGCCCGGCGGCCAGGCGTGTCGGCATCCACCGCCCGGCCCGTTTCGGTCCGCCACCGCTCCCACGCCAGGAGCGCCCCGTGGTAGCCGCCCCAGATGACGAACGTCCAGGCGGCGCCGTGCCACAGTCCCCCGAGCAGCATCGTGAGCATCAGGTTGCGGTACGTCCCGACTCTGGTCCCGCGATTACCGCCCAGCGGTATGTACAGGTAGTCGCGTAGCCAGCGGCTCAGCGTCATGTGCCAGCGTCGCCAGAAGTCCTGGATCGACAGCGCCGAGTAGGGATTGTCGAAGTTGTCGGGGAACTTGAACCCCATCAGCGTGGCCACTCCGATCGCGATGTCCGTGTATCCGGAGAAGTCGGCGTAGATCTGCACGGCGTAGCCGTAGACCCCGACCAGCACTTCGAGGGCACTGAACTGTGCCGGGCTGGCGAACATGGGGTCGACGATCGCTCCCGCCAGGGTGTTGGCGACCACGACCTTCTTGAAGAGGCCGCCGACGATCAGCGAGAAGCCGCCGGCGGCGTCGACTCGCCGGGGGTCCTTGCGGGTGTACATCTGGGGAATGAACTCGGACGAGCGGACGATCGGCCCCGCCACCAGTTGGGGGAAGAACGCCAGGTAGACAGCGAAATCCAACAGTGTCGACGGCTCCTCTCGTCGCCGGTACACGTCGATCACGTACGACAACGCCTGGAACGTGAAGAAGGAGATCCCCACCGGCAGGGTGATTTCGAGGAGTGGGAGCGGCAGCTCGATTCCGAATGTCCGGAAGAAGTTGATGACCGACGAGACGAAGAAGCCGTAGTACTTGAACCAGGCGATGATGCCGAGGTTCGCCGCCACCGCTCCGACCAGCGCCAGCCGGCGCGAGCGTTCGTCTCTCGATCTTTCCATGAGCCGCGCCGCCGCTTGGTTGAGCACCGTAGAGGCGACGAGGAGGAAGACGAACCGCCAGTCCCACGACCCGTAGAAGAACCAACTGGCTCCGAGCATGAACAGCTTCCATTGCCGCCGGTGCGGCAGCAGCAGCCAATTCGCCGTCAGGACGATGACGAAGAAGATCGCGAACTGGATCGTGGGGAAGAGCATTTGGAGAGCGACGCGATGCTACCGACGTCGGGCAACAAGGCTCGGCAACCGTCCTCCACTAACCTCAATCGATCGCGAAGAACGACTTCCCCATTTCGATGACCCAACCCGACGCCGCCTACTCCCCGCCCCCCGACCAGGGGCCGCGCCCTCGATACCGGCTGACTCGTCGGGGAAAGGTCGTCTTCACCGTCCTGCCGATGGCGATCCTCGGCCTCATATGGTTGATGACCAGCGGAGGCGGGTCTCTTCAGATCCTCGGGCTCGAGAACGGCGCCGTCGTCGGGCCGGCGTCGGCGTCCGTGACCATCCAACTCGCCAACGAGACACAGCCGGACGACGTGATGGTGACGGTCGACGAAGAAGAGCATCCCGCCACGCAATCCGCTCCCAACGCCTTCGCCGTGGACCTGAGCGGTCTGGCCGACGGCGAGCATCGGCTCGCGGTCGTCGTGGATCGGAGCTTCCCGTTCCGTTCGCTCCGTGCGGCCAGGGAGTTCGTCTTGGACACGACGCCGCCGGCGATCGAGGTCCTCTCCCCTACCGATCCGGTCCCTGTCGGCCAAGAGGTGACCGTGACGGCCCGGGTGGCAGAAGAGGCAGCTTCTCTCACCATCGACGGTGAGGCGGCGACGCCGGACGAGAACGGCACCATCAGCAAGACCTACCCCGAGCCGCCCTCCGCCGGTGTCGTGATCACAGCGACCGACGCGGTCGGCAACACCTCCGAGCAGATCGTGACCGTCGAGCTGGCCCTCCCCGGCGCCCCGGGCGGCCCTCCGATGATCGGTGTCCACGCCACGGGGTGGACGTGGGCGACGCCTCAGTTGAAGGATCCGATCATGGACATGATCGACGCCGGGCTCATCAACACGGTGGAACTCGACTTGAAGGACGAGGGCGGTGATGTCTGGTACGACACCGGAGTAGAGCTCGCCCACGAGATCGGAGCCGTCACCGAGCTCTACGACCTCGAGCAGGCTGTCGAGGAGCTCCACGCCAAGGGGGTGCGGGTGATCGGCCGGATCGTCAACTTCCGAGACCCGCGCATGGCGAACTACGCCGTCGAGACGGGGAACCTGGACTGGGTCATCCAGAACCCGGACGGCACTGCCTACGGCCAGTACGGCGGTTTCACCAATCCGTTCGATCCCGACGTGCGCGAATACAACATGGCGTTGGCCGAAGAGGCCGCCCGTCTCGGTGTCGACGACATCATGTACGACTACGTGCGTCGTCCCGACACCTTGAACGAGATCGTCTACCCGGGGCAGGAGGGCGAGCCCGAGGACGCCATCGTCAGCTTCCTCGCCGAGAGCAGGGAGAGGGTGCACGCCGCCGGCGCCCGCATGGCCGCAGCCGTCTTCGGCATCGCCGCCACCCGGCCCCACGAGGTCGCCCAGGACATCCCCCGGATGGCCGCCGAAGTCGACTACATCGCGCCGATGATCTACCCGTCTCACTGGGGCCCCGGCGAGTACGGGGTGGAGAACCCCAATGCCCAGCCCTACGACATCACGTATCGCTCGCTCGTCGACTTCGTCGAACAGGTGGAAGGCACGAGAGCCCACATCGTGGCCTGGGTGCAGGACTTCTCCCTCGGGATCGAGTACGGCGAGGCCGAGGTGCGGGCGCAGATCGACGCCGCCCGGGACGCGGGTGTCGAGCACATCTTGCTGTGGGACGCCGCCACGACGTACACGCGGGCAGCCCTCGACCCGATCGAGTGAGCTCAGCCGACCGGCAACGTCCAGCCGTGGACGTCTTCTACTTTGCCGACCTGAGTCTCGATCAGCGCCTCCCTCAGCTCGAGGGTGTGGCGGCCTGCCCGGCCGTCTCCGACCGTGACCTCCGCGCCGTCTACGATCAGCGTGCCCACCGGGGCGAGGACGGCGGCGGTTCCCGACAGCGCCACCTCTCCGTGCTCGCACCACGCCACCAGCTCCTCGACCGTCAGGACCCTCTCCTCCACCGTCAGTCCTCGGGCGGCGGCCAGAGTGAGAAGCGACGACCGGGTCACTCCCTCGAGAACCGAACCGTCGGCGGGCGGGGTCACGACCCGGTCGGCGGAGATCAGCATCACATTCGAAGCGCCGGTCTCCTGGACCCGGCCTTCCGGAGCGAACAGCACCTGGGCCACGTCGTACGCGGCGCGGGCCTCCATCGTCGCGCCGAGCGCCATGGCGTAGTTGGCGCCAGTCTTCACCGCGCCGAACTGCTCGGTGGTGCGCCGCCGTTCCTGCTCGACCGCGATGCGAAGTGGTGCCACACCGTCAGCGAAGTAGTCGCCGACCGGGCTCGTCAGGACATACAAGAGAGCCTCGGTGGTGGGCGACCCGGCGGCGCCGATGTTGGCGGCCGTTCCTATGAGCGTCGGGCGGATGTAGAGCGAGCCTGGCGTCGGAGGCACCTGGTCCAGGTTGGCCTCCACCGCCTGGACGATCATGTCGAGCGCCAACTCGGCGGGAGGGACTGGCAGCCAGAGCCGCTCGGCGCTCCCCCGCAATCGAGCGACATGACGATCGGGACGAAAGAGCCTCACGACGCCGTCGACGCTTCGATAGGCTTTCAGCCCCTCGAAGCAGGAGCTGCCGTAGTGGAGGACGTGGGCGCCCGGGTGGAGCGACAGGGGACCGACCGGCCGTCGGCTCGGTGTCGACCACGCCCCGCCCTCCCAACTGGCTACGGTCATCGTCTCCCCGAAGCTCGTTCCGAATGGCGGCAAGGCGAGAGTCTTCTCGGAGGTCACGACTCAAGGATGCCACGGCCAACAATGTGTGGTGACGGCTATTGGACCTCTGGGACTCCGGCAGCGCCCCGATAGACTCGGTCTCCCATGGCTGTACCCATCCGCGACGCCTCCTTGTCCGATTTCGCCCAGACCGTGCTGGCACGCTCACACGAGGTCCCAGTCGTGGTCGATTTCTGGGCGGCTTGGTGCGGGCCTTGCCGAGTCCTCGGGCCGGTCCTCGAGAAGCTCGCCGCCGAGGCGGGTGGGGAATGGGAGCTCGTGAAGGTCGATGTCGATCGCAACCAGCCCCTGGCGATGCAGCTCGGGATCCAGGGGATTCCCACCGTGATCGGGTTCAAGAACGGCGAGCCTGTGGCCCGATTCACGGGCGCCCTCCCCGAGGAGGCGGTGAAACAGTGGCTGCGCGAGTTGGTGCCCACCGAGGCCGATCGGCTCGCCGAGGAAGGGAAGGCACTCCGAGACGCTGGAGACGCCGAGGAAGCGGAGGCTGCGTTTCGTCGAGCTCTCGAGTCGGATCCGTCACATCACGACGCCGCGGTGGGTCTGGCTTCCCTCTTGATCGAGCGTGAGGACCTCGACACCGCCGAGGCAGTGCTGCGGCCGCTCGCCGACACCGAGGAGGTCGGGCGCTTGCGTTCGACGATCCGCACCAAGCGGGGCGCGGGCGACATCGACGAGCTGCGCCAGCGCGTGGAACTCGATCCCCAGGATCTCCAGGCTCGCCTCGCCTACGCCCGTGGCCTCGCCGCCGCCGGGCACGCCGAACGGGCGATGGACGAATACCTCTTCGTCATAGGCAGCGGCGACGAGCAAGCCACCGAGGAAGCGCGGCAGGCGATGGTCGACCTGTTCCAGACGATCGACGATCCCGAAGTCGTCTCCACGTATCGGCGGCGCCTGGCTTCCGCCCTGTTCTGATCAGACGCGGCCTCGCCGTTCAGCGTCTTTCGATCAGCTGCGCCTGGTTGATGTGGCCGAATCTCCCCTTCAGGTCGTAGACCGCGCTCTCGTTGACGCCGATACCGGTCGGCACCTGATCCACCCACGACCTCATTCCCACCCACTCCCCTTCCGGGAGCCGGTGCAGGTACAGGGTGGTGTCGGGATTCACGTAGAGCCATCGCTTTGGATCCAGCGCCTGGGAATTGCCGTTGGACAGGTCGGACATGATCGCCGCCCGCTGGAAGGGCGTCGGTGTCTCCCCTTCCACCAGGTGTGCCTTCAGCCGGAACCAGGACTCCCCCACCACCGGACGCACGAAGGACTCCTCTACCGAGCGGATCTCGATGGCATCGGTGTGGAATCGCAAGAGGCTCTCGTCGCCGCCGAAGAAGCTGCGCAGGTCGAGAAGTGGCAGGTCCTCCGGACGCTCCGCCGGAAGCGGATCGACTCCCCGTGTTCCTCGAAGCTCGCCACCGTTCTGGTCGGCTACCCGGATCTTGAGCGCGGTCGCACGTCCCAACTCCCGGTCGTCGTGGAACATCCGCGCCTCGACGACCTGGATCCGTCGTCCATCTCGGACCACGTTGGTTTCGATGCGCAACGGAGCCAGCGGCACCTCCCGGAAGAGGTCGATCGTGAAGCGGACGACCTGCATGGGGGCGGAAGTGGGCACCAGTTCGATGGCCCGGGCCATGACTCCCGCCGGAGGGCTGCCGTGCTGGGCTTCGTCCGACCATCCTCCGCGCGTGAGCTCGGTGGGGACCAGCGCATCGCCATCGACGACGAACAGACTCGGAATCATCGCCGAGATCTTAAGAGAGGCGGCGCCGCGTCACGGTACGCCTCCTCGCCCCGTAGGATGCAGAGCATGTTCGGTCCCTTGAACGGCGTGCGCACGGCCCTCGTGATCGGTGCGGCCCTGGCTGCGCTGGTCGGAGCCGTCCTCGGCCATTGGGCGGTCACCGTCGTGCTCGGCATCGCGATCGCGATCCACGGTCTCGGATGGCTGTACCTGTACCGGCGGCACCAGCAGGAGCTCAGAGGCCAATGAACTCGGCCGTGGCCGCGGCGATGCGGTCGGCGGCGGCTCGGGTCTCACCTTCCTGGCGGGCAATGTCGCCTTCGGCGTCGCCGGGCAGGTCGACGTAGATCTTCAGTTTCGGCTCGGTGCCTGAGGGTCGAACCAGCACTCGGCCTCCCTCGGCCAACGACATCTCCACCAGGTCGGTCGCAGGGAGCCAACGCGGCCGCTCCTCGGCTCCGACGCGGAAGTCTCTCACCGAGACGACTTTTCGCCCGTCCAACTCTACGGGTGTCACCTCACCGAGACGCTGCATGGCGCCGGTGATCTCGGCCAGACCCTCCGTCCCCGGCCGGACCAGGCTCAGCTGGGTCGACACCCACAGCCCCGCTCGTCGGTACAGGTCCCCCATACGGTCGGTGACCGTCAGACCCTCGTCACGCAGCGAAGCCACCAAGTCGAGGAAGACGAGACCGGCCGACAGGCCGTCCTTGTCCCGGACGTGGCCACCGACGGTGTATCCGAGCGCCTCCTCGTAACCGAAGACGAACGTCCCGACACCACTCGCCTCGAGGTCGAGGGCGGCGTTCGCGATCCACTTGAAGCCGGTGAGCGTCTGTTCGAAGTGCGCGCTGTGCAGCTCGGCGACCGCCTCCAGCATCGGAGACGACACGATCGAGTTGATGACGATCGGCGTTTCGCCTCCCGACCAGTGGTGGAGCAGGTAGTCGGCGAGCAGCACTCCGATCTGGTTGCCCGTCAAGGACCGCCAACTCCCGCCGTCTGTCGGAAGGGCCACCGCCAGGCGGTCGGCATCGGGATCGTTGGCGAGGACCACGTCGGCGCCGATGCGGGTGCCGAGATCCTGGACGAGGTCCATGGCCCCCGGCTCCTCGGGGTTGGGAAAGGCAACAGTCGGAAACCGGCCATCGGGGTCCCGTTGTTCGGGCACGGCCTCCACGTTCGGGTATCCGGCATCGGTGACCAGCCGGCGGAACGTCGCCCACCCCACTCCGTGGATGGGCGTGTAGGCGACTGTGATCGCTGAGCCCTCGGACCGGGGTCGGACTGCGTCCACGTCCCGTCGGTACGCCTCGTAGATCTCGTCGAAGTCGAGCCTCTGAGCCGGGCTGTCGGTCCCCATGGCGTCCTCGACTCGCGGCACGTCTTTCGCCGGGCCGATCTTGCTGATGGCCTCGGCGATCGCCGAGTCGACGGGGGGAATGATCTGAGCGCCGTTGCTGTCGTAGACCTTGTAGCCGTTGTCGGCGGGCGGGTTGTGGCTCGCCGTGATCACGACTGCTGCCGCCGCCCCGGTCTTCCGTGCGGTGTAGGCGACGATGGGTGTCGGTACCGGCTCCGGGAAGTACCCGACATCGAAACCCGCCGCCAGCAGCACGCCCACCGTGTCTTCGGCGAACTGCGGCGACGACGGCCGGGCGTCGAAACCGACGACCACCGATCCCGACCGCTCCCGCTGAAGGAAGTCCGCCAACCCGGCCGTCGTGCGGATCACCACCGCCCGGTTCATCCGGTTCGACCCCGCTTCCACCGCGCCCCGGATCCCCGCGGTGCCGAACTCGAGCACCCCGGCCATCCTCTCTGTCAACTCGTCCCACTGCTCCGCGTCGAGCAAGGCCGTCAGCTCCTCGCGGGTGGTGGGGTCGGGGTCGGCGTCGATCCATTCCCGGGTGCGACGCACCAGTTCGTTGTGGTCCAGCATCGTCGCCAACGGTATCGCAGCCGCGGCGTCTGAGGGACGCGGGTCGCTATCGTCGACGCCATGCGCCTGACGAGCCCCAACTTCGCAGATGGTGAACGCATACCCCCCGAGTACGCCTTCGCAGTGCCCGATCCCGAGGAGCACATCGCGTTCTCGGACAACCGCAATCCCGCCCTCGAGTGGGACGACGTGCCTGGAGGAACCCGTTCTTTCGCCCTCCTGCTCGTGGACCGCGACGTGCCGTCGAAACCCGACGATGTCAACCAGGAAGGGCGAGTCGTACCTCCGGACCTGCCTCGAGTCGAGTTCGTCCACTGGGTCCTCGTCGACATCCCCGCCGACGTCCGGCGGATCGAGGAAGGCGCCTTCTCACGGGGTGGTCCCGTGCCGCGAGGCAAGGAGGGCCGCCACGACGGACCCCGCGAGGGTGTCAACGACTACACCGGCTGGTTCGCCGGCGACCCGGAGATGGAAGGGACCTACCGCGGCTACGACGGCCCCTGCCCGCCGTGGAACGACAGCATCGTCCATCACTACACGTTCACCCTGTACGCGCTGGATGTCGAGGCGCTGCCGGTGAGCGGCAACTTCACCGCCGCCGAGGTGCGTGAAGCGATGGAGGGCCACGTCCTGGCTGAGGCCTCCCTCACAGGGACGTACTCGCTGAACCCGGACGTCGCCTGACGCCTAGCCGGCGAATTCGGAGCGCTGCCACCGCCACATGTCGGCGCACATGTCCTCGATGGTGAGCTGCGCCCGCCACCCGAGCTCACGGGCGGCCTTGTCGACGGCGGCCCACGTCTCGGCGACATCCCCAGGCCGCCGTCCGACCACCTCGTAGGGCACCGTGACGCCAGTGGCCGTCTCGAACGCCTTCACCATCTCCAAGACCGACGTTCCCCGGCCCGTGCCGAGGTTGTAGACGAGACGACTTCCCGGATCCTCCATCGCCTCCAGGGCGGCGACGTGGCCGGCGGACAGGTCGACGACGTGGACGAAGTCGCGAACGCCCGTGCCGTCGATCGTCGGATAGTCGTCGCCATACACCGGGAGGCGGTTGAGCTTGCCCGCCGCGACCTGGGCGATATAGGGCATCAGGTTGGTCGGAGTGCCTGCGGGATCTTCCCCTATCAGCCCGCTCGGGTGGGCGCCGACCGGGTTGAAGTAGCGGAGAAGGGCAACGCTCCATCGGTCGTCGGCTCGATGGAGGTCGGTCATCACTTGCTCCATCATCACCTTCGTCCACCCGTAGGGGTTGGTGGCGCGACCCGCCGGGGACTCTTCGGTGACCGGGACGGTGTCAGGATCGCCGTAGACGGTCGCCGAGGAGGAGAAGACGATGCGACGGACGTCGTGGCGATCCATCACCCGGAGCAAGGTGATGGTGCCGGCGACGTTGTTCTCGTAGTACTCGAGCGGCTTTTCGACCGACTCGCCCACCGCCTTGAGCGCCGCGCAATGGATCACGGCGTCGAACGATCCCGACGAGAAGACCGCGTCCAAGCCGTCCATGTCGCGGACATCGACTTCGTGCACCGCGGGTGGCCCGCCGACGATGCGTCCGATCCTCTCGGGGACATCCCGTTTGGCGTTGACGAAGCTGTCGACGATGACCGGCTCGTGACCGGCTTCGGCGAGAGCCACGCATACGTGGCTGCCGACGAAGCCGGCGCCACCGGTGACCATGACACGCATCGCAGAGATGCTACGACTCGAGCGATGGTATCGAGACGTTCTCCACGGCGGGCAGTGTCAGCCGAAACGTCGCCCAGCCACCCTCGTAGGCGTAGTCGAGGTCGCCGCCCATCAGGCGGGCCAGCCGCCGGGCGACGGCCAGGCCCAATCCAACGGAGCCCTGTTTGACCGGCGCGTCCGACGCCCTGCCGTAGGGTTCGAAGATGCGTTCGATGTCCTCGGGCGGCACGCCGTCGCCATCGTCGCTGACCACGACCCGGACCCATCCGTTGTCGTGCGTGACACCGACCCGGACGTTGTCTCCCCCGTGGCGTTCGGCATTGCTCAGCAGATTCCGCACGATCTGGCGGAATCGCTGCGGATCGACCCAGGCAGCCACCTTCTCGTTCGGGAGCTCCCATTGCGTGGTGGGCGAGTGGACTGCGGCCAGGTCGGCCAATTGGGCGACGACATCGACGGTCTCGGGAACGACAGCCACTTCGCTCACATCGGACCGGACCGCCACCAGCAGGTCCTCGATGAGCGCCGTCATCTCGGCGGCCTGGTGCGCGATGAGCGTGATCAGGTCGTGTCGTTCCTGCTCGCCGAACTCCTGGAAACTGTCCCGCAATTCCTCTGCCAGGCCGACGATGCCGGTCAGGGGGTTGCGGAGCTCGTGCGAGACGGTGGCTACGAACACGTCCTTGGCAGTGATCAGCTCCTCCAGCCGGCGCTGAGTTTCCTTCACCTGCGTCAGATCGCGAGCGATCGCCGCCAGGTAGGTTGCCCCGTCCCGGCCGAGATGGTTTGTGATCACGACCCACAGCGGCGTCGTCCGGCCGTGCCAGTCCTCGATCGCCACCTCACCCGACCAGCCATTCGATTCGAGGAGCGACCGGGCCCAGTCCCGGTCGATGCCCGGGAGGACCTGAGCGAAGTGGGGCCGCTCCCTCACCCGCTCTTTGGAGAGGCCGAGGAAGCTGCGGGCGGCGCCGTTGGCGTACCGGAGTGTCTCGTTGTCGTCGAAGACCACGACCAGGTCGGTGGTGGACTCCAGGACCTCGGACAGGATCGAGGACGACAACGACGCCGAGACCTCGGCGGTTATGTCGATCAGGACGCCTTCGTAGTACCGGACGTTTCCGTTGTCGTCGTAGACCGCCCGCGCGGTGTCTCGCACCCAGACGATCGAGCCGTCCCGGCGCCGCAAGCGCGCTTCGAAGTTCCGGGAGATGCCCTTCTCTTCGACCTCTCGCCGCCACTCCAGGCGACGCTGGGGGTCGGCGTAGGCGAGGACGGCAGCTCGTTCGCTGGCGAGCAGGTCCCCGGGGCTCTCGTAGCCCAGGAGTTCAGCAGTCGCCTGGTTGGCGGCCAGGACCGTCCCATCCGCCGAGGACCGGTACAGGGCAACGGGGAGGCGCTCGAACAGGTCGTTCAGCTCTTCGCTCGGGGTTGACAATGGCATTCCTCCCTCATATCGGCATACGGCCCTGCATTTCTGAACCGGACGACCGATCAATTTCTCGGACACCTCCAGGCACAACCTCTGCAAACGCCGAGGCCGCCAGGCGCTCGTGCAGATCTTCGCCCACGGCTACGACCGGCAACACCCGCCCATAGAGCTCTCTCGCCACGACCGCTCCCAGAACCACGACAGGATCCCGGTTGCGCAACACTACCGCGGCCGGCGCCGTCCCGACCCGGATCATCTCTGCGATCACGGACGACGTCGACGACGACCCGCGGGTGTGGGGCACGACCAGCACCTTCCCAGTCACGGACTCGCCGGCCTGCGGATGGTTCCGGTCGGTGATCACTCCCGTGGCGATGTCGACTCCTCCCCAGAAGGACAGCGGTTCTTCGAGGTGCAGAACCGGGCCCTGGGCATGACCGGCGACCAAGGTCACCATGTCGCCACCGAGCTGCCGGCCACCGCCGACTCGACACAAGCGTCGGTCGAGGCGAACACGACTCGCACCCCTAGGTTGGCGGGGGCGTAGTAGGCCCACTTGGCGGAGTCCGTCATCACGACCTCGATTCCGTCGTCGAGTACGGGCGTTATGTAGGTGCACGTGTCGGTGACGACCCGCACGCCTGCGGCTTCTAGATCCGCCACGCGCCCGAACTCCTGCAGGGCGTGTCTGCTGGTGTTCACATACAGGGGTATCGCACAGCGCCGCCCTTGCAACCGGTCCAGCAAGCGCTCGAGCTGACGGCGGGAGTAGTGCGGCGTGCCGACGCAAACGGCATCCACCCTCTCCCCTTCCCCTGCCCCGAGGTCGTTGCGGGCCTCCGCGATCATCTCCCGGGTGACGGTCACGGTCTCGAGGTCGGCGAGATCGGACGGGTCCGGCGCCTCCGGGGTGAGACCGACGGCATGGAACATCGCCACGGACCCCGAGGAGGCGGCCGCCGCCCCGAGCGCCTTCAGGTCGTCCTCGTCGGCCGCGGATGGCAAACCGGTGATCGCGGCGACATGTGAGTCGGCGACTCGGCCCAGGACGTGTCCCAAGAGCGGATAGAGCGCCTCGTTGGCCGCGAGATCGTCGGTCAGTTCGTCGGCGGCCACCACGAGCGTCGGCAGGCGTCCTTCGTCGGTGTGGAGTCCCACGGCTGGTGCCCGTCCGGTGACCGCGGCGGAGATGTCGAGGAAGTCGCCGTAGCGCTCGGTGCGCGCCCCCAGAACCGAGTTGGCGAAGACGATGGCATTGGATTCGCCCCACGCCACCTGCTCCCCGAGTTTGGGACGCTCAGGCAACTGGTAGGGCGCACAAGTCCAGGTGGGTCGGCAGCCCAACTCGACATAGGTGTCCATCAGTGCCCGGGCCTGCTCCGCGGTGGCCCGGTCGAGCCGAACGAGTTCTGGATGGAGGAGGTCGAGTGAGCTGACGTTGAGGGTGGTAGGGACCTTCACCCGGGCTCCGCCGGACACCAGCGCCCGGGCGAAGTCCAGGCCGGACGGGCCGTGGTAGAGGCATCCGTCGACGTGGGCGGAGGTGATGTCGAGGAGGCGTTCGGCGCCCATCGCCTCGGCTGTGGCGACGAGAACCCGCATCGCCAGGGCGACACCTTCACCCTCCTCCCCCGCCAGCATCGCCTCGTCACCCGCGGTCAGTTCGAGTGTCATCTTTCCGAGCTGTCAGAACCCGAAGTCCAGCTGGTCGCCCGGCCGGCGATAGCGCTCGATCCCGGTCCAGACGAGATGGTCCATGAAGACCCAGCTCCGCCTGTGGACCGAGCTCGGGCCCCAGGCTTGGAGGGCAGCCTTGTGGACGGGGCACGGATATCCCTTGTTCGCCTCGAAGTTGTACGGCGGGAACTCGGGGGCGAGTTCACGCATCATCCGATCCCTCGTGACCTTGGCGAGTATCGACGCCGCCGCCACCGACAGCGACAGGAGGTCGCCTCGCACGATCCGCTGTGCCCCGCCCACGAAATCCCAGTTGCCGTCGACGAGGATCGCGTCGGGGGTCAATCCGAGGCCGTCGATCGCTCGTCGGGCGGCGAGCCTCTGCGCCTCCGACATGCCGAGCTCGTCGCATTCTTCGGGGCTGGCGTGGCCCACCGCCCATGCCCGGGCCCAGCCGGCGACCCGCTCGAACAGGGCCTCCCGTTCCGCTTCAGTGAGGAGCTTCGAGTCCCGGACCTTGTAGACCCGGCGGTCGACGGGTATCACGGCCGCCCCGACCGAAATCGGACCGGCCCAGGCGCCCCGGCCGACTTCGTCGACGCCGACGACCACTTCCGCCCCCGCCTCCCACAGCGCGCGCTCGAAAGCCAGGCCCGGAGCCTTGCGGCGGATCGCCTGGCGGAGCTTGGGGACGGTCACGGGCCACAGGGTAGAGAACGATCCCCGAGAGGGGGTAACCACTCAATTCATGCGCGGATCGATCGGATGGGTCGACCAGATCGCCGCCCTGCCGCCTTCCCGGCGCAACAGCTTCCTCCACAGCTCCTGGGGGAAAGGACCCAAGATGTCCTCCGCGGGGGCGTCTGTGACCAACCAGGCCCCCTCGGCGATCTCCCCCTCCAGTTGGCCCGGCCCCCAGCCCGACTGGCCCACGAACAGCCGTGCGCGCACCGACGAGTCGGGCGGTGTCATTTCGGTGGCGACCTCCACCCGACCCCCGGACTGGACGAGGACCACGCCGCTGTCCTCGGCGACAGGGCCGCCCCAGAAGACCATGGGAGGAGCCGCCAGCACCGAGCGCCACTCCGGGAGGTGGGCGACCGTGGGCTCGTCGGTGGGGCGGTTGAGGATCACCCCGGCGGCTCCTTCCTCCGGGTCGTGGGCGTAGATGAAGACGACCGTGTGGATGAAGTTGGGATCCCTTATCAGGGGTGTAGCGATCAGCAGTCGACCACTGAATGACATCGCCCAATGGTCGCATACCATGGCGGGCCGATGCTCCGGGTCCTCACGGCCAATCTCTACAACGGCGGCGCGGATCCGTCCGCGTTCGGACAACTGCTCGACCGGGTCGATCCCGACGTCGTCGCCGCCCAGGAACTGTCGTCGGAGCTGGCTGATGTGATCGGCGCCAGGTTCGACCACGGCCTGCTCGCCCCGTCGGACGACTACAAGGGGATGGGACTGGTTTCCCGCTCCCCTCTCGCCGTGGAGAGGGTGAGCCTGCCCCATCGCGATGCCTTCGTCGGCTCCAACGGTGTCACAGTCTGGTGCGTGCACCTCGCCAATCCCATCGACCGGCCACCCCCCATCCGTGCCCGACGCGCTCAGGTGAGAGGTATCGCCGACCGCCTGGCGAGTACCAGCGGTCCGACTCTTCTCGTCGGCGACCTCAACGCCACCCCGTCGTGGCCGGCGTACCGTCGCCTCCGCCAGCACCTGGACGACGGCGTGGCGGATTGGGCTCGCCGCAATGGCCGCCGCCCCAACCGGACGTGGGGTCTGCGACCTTGGTGGCCGGCCGTGCTGCGGATAGACCACGCCCTGGTGCGAGACCTGGCGGTGCTCGACACGTTCACGATCAGGGTGCCCGGCTCAGATCACCGGGCGTTGGTCGTCGATGTCGCCTGACCGTCGGCGCCGAGCCGGCTGCGGATCCATTCGGCGATTTCGCCGAGGATCTCCGGCCCCTCGGGCTCGTTGAACAACTCGTGACGCAGCCCCGGGTAGAGACGCCGCTCCACGCCGGGCACCTTCTCGAGGACACTGCTCGCCGACGGAGGAACGATCGTGTCGTCCTCTCCGTGGAGGACGAGGGTGGGCACGTCCAGTCGCCCGACCGCCGCCCGGGTGCGGTCCATCGCCGTGAACAGCTGGTGGCCCATCCGCGCCGTTGTGGAGGTGTGTACGAGCGGATCGGCGAAATACGCTTCCCCCACTGAGGGGTCTCTCGACAGTTGCTCCCCCTTCAACGCGTTGGGTACGGGAAGGGTCGGTGCGATGCGCGCCAGGATGGGCGCCAGCTTGTGCTGCCAGGGAGCACCGCCTCCCAGTGCGGGGGCGGAGAGGACGAGCAGGTCGGGACGCGGACGGTCGGAGAGTGTGTACTCCAGGGCGATCAGCCCGCCCATCGAGTGGCCCAGCAGAACGACGGGGCGGCCGGTCTCCCTCGCCTCCTCGATCTGGGTCTCTGTCTGGTCCAGGTACATCGCCCAGTCGGCGATATCGCCTCGCCGGCCCCCCGTGGCGCCGCATCCCACGAGATCCATCGCCCTGACGGAGAACCCGGCATCGGCCAGGATCCCGCCTGTTCTCTCGTAGCGGCCGCTGTGCTCGGCGATACCGTGGACCACCACGATTTCGGCGATCGGGTCTCCATCGGGCGTCCAGGTCCTCACCAGCTGGGTACCCACCACAGGATGGGCGACGGGGGTGGCGACACTGGAGACCATGGAGGCACTCTATCCGGTCACTGCTTCCGCCAGCGCCTCCACTATCCGGTCGTGGTCACGCGGAGTGTGCTCCTCGCGCACGGTCAGGACGATCCCGCCCCCGACCCCCGGCGACGTCCTCAGGCCTCGAACCCCCTCCTCGGCACATCGTTCCGCCACCCACGCAGCCTCGCGCGGCGTGATGATGGGAATGGAACGGGCGAAGGGGCGGGCAAAGATCGTGATGCCCGGCACCTGGTTCAGGCGGTTGGCGAGACGCGCCGCCGCCCTCATCAGCTGCGGGCCCGACCGCCCGAACGCGTCGGGGCTGATGGGACGGTGGGCGCGGTCGACGAACCGGACCACTCGGTTGGGGAGCGGCAGATCGGCGATCACGGCTGGGTCGCACTCGACGACACAAGCAACGTCGGGGAAGCGACTTTCGATCACTCCCCATCGATTGGGCTGGGAAACGACCACAGGCGGCCGGCAGGGACCGGTCCAGAACGTGTGTCCGCCCACCACGAGTCGGTCGTGAGTGGGCAGGTCCGGCCACAGATCGGGTTCGATGCCTTCTGAGACGTCGATGGTCACCGATGGAACGGTGGTGCGGCAACGCGGGCCGGAACCCAGCGCCCGCGGATCTCGACCTCGGCGTGCTCCCCCACTTCCACCGGGGGCGCCAGGTAGGCGAGGGCGATGCCGGTGTCCAATTCGGGGCTGATGTTGCCCGATGTCACGGCTCCGGTCGACTCGCCGCAGCGCACGCTGTAGCCGTGGCGAGGTATCCCTCGCCCTTCCAGCACCAGCCCGGTCAGCCGCCGCGACGGCCCTGTGTCCCTTTGTGCCTCCAGGGCGCGTTTGCCCGGGAAGTCGTGGCCCCAGTCCACGGCGAAATCGAGGCCGGCTTCGAGCGGCGTGGTCGTTTCGTCTATGTCGGACCCCCACAGGGCCAGCCCGGCTTCCAGACGGAGCGTGTCCCGGGACCCGAGGCCGCACGGGACCGCCCCCGCCTCCAGAACCTGCTCGAGAACGCTTTCTGCCTGTTCGTTGGGCAGACAGAGCTCGCCTCCCCGCTCACCGGTGTAGCCGGTGCCGGCCATGCGTACCCCGCCGGCCTCGAGCGTACGGAATCGTGCGGGCGCCGATCCGAACAACTCTTCCAGCAATCGGGGTGCTCCAGGGCCCTGGACGGCCAACAGCGCCGTCGTCGGCCGCAGGTCGACCACATCGGCACCGTGCTCCGACAAGGTGTCGCGCACCCGGTCGGAATTGGCGGCGTTGGGCATCACCCAGTAGACGTGCTCGTCCCACCGCCACACCACGATGTCGTCGATGATGCCGCCGTCTTCGTTGAGCAGCATCGTGTAGTGGGTCTTCCCCGGCTCGTACTTGGTGACGTCGTTGGTGAAGAGATCTCGCAGCACCGCGGTGCCGTGGGGACCTGTCACCTCCAGCCGCCCGAGGTGGGAGACGTCGAAGACACCTACCGCCCGGCGGACGCTTCGGTGCTCCTCGAGGACCGACTCGTACTGCACCGGCATCTCCCATCCGCCGAAGTCGACGAAGCGGGCACCGAGCCGGACGTGGAGATCGTGGAGCGGGGACCGTCTCATCCGGCTCTGGAACCGCGGTCCTCGAGACGGGTGACGACGGGTTTACCGGGCAAGCGGGTGGGCGGGGGGAGCTCGTCGAGATGGTCGGGGTCCTCGAGCCCGTACTTCACCACGAGTTGGATGTAGTCGCGCTGGTAGAGCACCTTGCACCGGAGGTCCGGGTAGAGCTCGCGGAGCAGTCGGACCTTGCGGTTCTTCTTCGTGACCAGCTTCTGGTTCATCGTGGTTATCTCGATGTACAGGTCCTCTTCGGGCAGGAAGAAGTCAGGGGTGAAGAACTGCCGAGGCTGGCCGTCCTTGTCCCAGGCGATCGGGAACGAGCGAGGTTCGTACTCCCACGGGATCCCGTAGAAGTCCAAGAGGAGTGCGAACTGCCGTTCGCTGTTGTGAGCGAACTCGACCTCGTCGGCTCGGGGTCGGTTTTCGGTGCTCAGTTGGCCCCTGCCTGGGCGCTCGGTACCGCCGGCTCCGCCGGCTGGCGCTCCTCCGGGAACAGTTCGTGGATGGCTCCCGCCACCTCGTCTTGGACGGGGCCGACGGCGATGCCGAAGACGCCCTGGCCGCGCCGCAGGACGTCCATGACCTCGTCGGCGCTGGTGGCGGCGTAGATCGTGCGGCCGTCGGAGAGCAGGGTGACGTCGGTCAGCGGCTTGTCGCTGGCGAGCTGTTCCTTCAGGATCTCCACCGCCGAGCGGATCTTCTTGAGGGACATGCCGGCGTCGAGCAGCTGTTTTATGACCTTGAGCTGGACGACATCTGTGAAGGAGTACAGGCGCTGCGAGCCGGAACCGGACGCCTGGCGGAGCGACGGCTCCAACAAGCCGGTCCGCGCCCAGTAGTCGAGCTGGCGGTAGGTGATCCCGACGAGATTGCACACCTGGGGAGCGCGGTAGCCGAACTCCTCGACACCGGTCGACTCACTCGCCGTGGCGTTGCTCGCAGTCGCTTGCTTGTCGGACACGTCCTCTCCTCTGCAGCGGCGACACGCCGGCTACGGCGCGCCGCGGGAAGCTCCGGTTTCCCGCGGACCGCTGCTTACAGCAGCGTAATTCCGCGTGTGGAATCTCAAGGTAACCCGAGGTCGGGCGAGTTGTCAACAACCCCTGTGGAAAACTCGGGCGCGGCGCACCGAGGAGCGCTCAGATCGAGGGGGGGTCGCCTTCTTCCCCGCCGAGGAAGTCTTCGACGGTGACGTCTTCGAGGAACTCCCGGAATCGCTGGATCTGCTGCTCTTCGGACTCGTCCTCGATCTCGATGCCCGCCTCGGCCAGGACCGTCGGATCGGCGTAGACGGGAGCCCCGGTACGAACGGCGAGGGCGATCGAGTCCGAAGGCCGGGCCGAGAGGTGGATCTCGCCGTCGGGTGTAGCCAGGACCAGGTCGGCATAGAAGACGCTGTCGCGCATCTCCGATACGACCACTCGGGCCATCGTGGCCCCCAGTTCCTCGATGGCCATCACCATCAGGTCGTGGGTCTGAGGCCGGGGCGGTTCGACGTTCTCCATCGCCGTGGCGATCGCTGTCGCCTCCGCGGCGCCGATCCAGATCGGCAGATAGCGGGGACCGTCTTGTTCGCGCAAGAGAACGATCGGGGTGTTGGATGGCAACTCCACCCGGACCCCGACCACGGTCATCGCAACGGCGTCAGCCGACATGATCTAGAGGTTATCAGTGGTGAGGCTCAACCTGCGACGACGCCGAACGGTAGAACTGGTCGTGGAAAGCCGCCGGATCCTCCATCAGACGCTCCATGTCCAAGACTGCCCAGAGCGAGTCGAGATTGCGGTAGTGCCCCTTCCAGTCCAGCCCGTACCCGATGAGGTACTCGTCGCCGACTTCGAAGCCGCGGTATTCGATCGGCACGTCGACCAGCCGCCGCCGCGTCTTGTCGACCAGGGCGGCCGTAGCCACGCTCGCCGCTCCCCTGTCTCCGAGCATGCGTCTCAGGACGGTGAGCGTCAGCCCGGTGTCGATGATGTCTTCGACGATCACGACATCGCGGCCTTCCACCGATTCCGCCGTGTCGAGAGCGATCCTGATCCTCCCTCCCTCCCCGAACCGCGACAGGCCCAGGAAGTCGACCTCGAGGGGGATGTCGATGGCGCGAACTAGGTCAGCCAGGAAAGGCAACGACCCGACCAGGACCGCCACGAGCACCGGGCGGCGGCCCTCGTAGTCACGCGACAGTGCCGCACCCAGTTCGCCGACTCGAACCGCGATCTCCTCGGCCGGCACGACGAGCGTCGCCGCTTGTTCAGCCACTGGCTCGTCGCTCCAACATGCTGGCGATCCAGCCGAAAGCTTCGAGGAGCTGGGGCGGCTGCGAATCCACCCGGCGGACGTTGGTGACGACGACGGGCTCCGGCTCCGGCTCGGGCTCGACTTCGACCAGACGCTCCGGCTCGGGAGGTTCGTATGAGCCGCTCGAAACCATCGCCACGGGTTTGAACCGCTCGAATCCCCAGTCGAGAAGGCGGCTGGCGTCGGCGAAATGGGCGCGCTCGCCTTCCGATCCCATGACCACGGCGAACAGGGTCCGTCCGTCCCGCACCGCCCCCGTAACGAACACGAGCCCGGCTCGGCCGGTGTAGCCGGTCTTGACGCCGATCGTGCCCGGATACGTGTCGAGCATGATGTTCGTCGAGGACAGGTGCCGTTCGGTCCCATCGGGGGCGTCGGGGAAATCGAGCTCGGTGGTCGTCGCCATCTCCCGGAACTCCGGATACGCCATGGCCGCCAATCCCATCTGCAGGAGGTCCGACGCCGACGAATAGTGGTTCTCCCCGTCGAGGCCGTGGGGGTTGGCGAAGTGGGTGTGCTGCAGGCCCATCGCCTCGGCCTCGGCGTTCATCAGCTCCACGAACGCCTCGACCGTGCCTCCGATGTGCTCGGCGACAGCCATGGCCGCGTCGTTGGCCGAGCGGATCACGAGGGCCTCGAGCAGGAGACGCATCGGCAGTTTCTCGCCGGGGACCAGCCCGACCTCCGCCTCACCGATATCCGCCGCCCGCTGGCTGACGGTGACGATGTCGTCGAGGTTCCCGTACTTCAGCGCCACCAGAGCCGTCATGATCTTCGTGGTCGAAGCCATCGGCCGCTCGGCGTCGGCATCGGAGGCGGCCAGCACGAGCTCGGCGTCGGCGTCGTAGAGGATCCACGATGCCGCGCTCACGGTCGGCTCGGACGGCGTGACGAGCCCGGCTTCGCGGGGTGGGTTCGGCACCTGGAGGGGCGCGGCCAGCGCTGCGCCACCTATCCAGGTACTGAGGAATGCCGCCAACGCCAGGACGGCGGCCAGTCTGTGTGGTCTCATTCGTTCAGAAGGGCGCGGACTTCGGCCGTCAGGATCGCGCGATGGAGCGCCTGCACCGAATCGGTGCACGCCGCCAGGAGATCTCGCGCCCGGGAGCGCGCTTCTGGCGCCCCCGACGCCAAGAGGTGGGCCGTCAGCTGGCGGAGCAACTCCGACTCCCGCTGTGCCGCGAGGCGAACCGCACGTAGATGCCGCGCCTCGAAGCCGGCCTCGAGGAGGCGCCGGCACTCGATGGCGATCGGGAGCGCGTTCGGAGGGAACACCGTCGAGTCTCCGACGGGCGACAGGAGCCCGTGGTCGATGAGTTGGTCGAGGTCTTCCTCTTTCAACCCGGAACGCCGGACCAGGTCGCTTCGGGTCAAGGGCTCGCCCTCGACCTCGAGCGGGTCGTCGGCGGGCTTCTCACTCTCGGGTCCGGGCTCCTCGCCCCGCTCCCACAGCGTCAGCTTCGACTTGATGACCTTGAGGGGCAGGAAGTGGTCGCGTTGCTGGGTGAGGATGAAGCGGATCCGCTTCAGGTCCTGTTCGTCGAACTGTCGATACCCGCTCTCGGCGCGGGCGGGCGAAACGAGACCCTGGGACTCGAGGAAGCGCAGCTTCGAAACCGAGATGTCTGGAAACTCGTCCCGCAACAACTCGATGACTTCGCCAATGCTCAGCGTCTCCTCAGGCATTGCCGTGAACTACGAGGAAATGGAATCGCCCGACGAGTACTTCGTCCCCTGCCTTCAGTTCCGCCGAGTCGACCCGGGACTCGTTGACGTAGGTGCCGTTGGTCGAGCCCGAATCCTCCACCGTCAGCTTTCCTTCCTGGACGACGAATCGGCAATGGTGTCGAGACACAGTGACGTCGTCCAGGAATATGTCGCTGTCGGGATGGCGCCCCACCGTCGTTATCCCGGGATTGAGGACGAAGGTCATCCCCGCCCGCGGCCCTTGCTCGACGACCAGAGCGAATCCTCGGATCCCTTCGACTGCCGCTGCCTCCGCTGGCGTGAGCGGATGCTCCTTGCGGTCCTCCAACGGCAGATAGACCACCGTCGGATCGTTGTCGAGCTCCGTACCGCAGTTGGGGCAGAAGTTCGCGTCCTCGGAGACCGTGGCCTGGCAGTTCGGGCAGGTCATCGCCGCAAGTCTAGAAGCGACCGTCGGATCGCATCACTCGATCAGACGGGTGTAAGCGGCGGCGTCGAGCAGATCGTTCGGGTCGAAACCGTCGGAGGGTGTCATCGTCACGAACCAGCCCTCTCCGTAAGGGTCGCGGTTGACGAGGTCGGGAGAGTCGACGAGGTCGGCATTGACCTCCGCGACGGTTCCTGTGAGTGGGGCGTAGATCTCGGCGACGGATTTGGTCGATTCGACCTCGGCGACCATCGCCCCCTTCTCGAACTCCGTGCCCGGTTCGGGCAGCTCGACGAAGACGACGTCGCCCAATTGATCCTGGGCATAGTCGGTGATGCCGACTCTCACCGTGCCGTCATCGAGCACCTCGACCCACTCGTGTTCTTCGGTGTACCGGAGATGCTCCGGGACGTTCACTCAGACCTCCTGATCACTGGACGAGGACTCTAACGAACCGAGGGCCCGGCGCACTTCCACCAGGTATTCGAACGCCACCCACCAGTAGAGGACCAGTCCCAGGATTCCCGCGAGCCACGCCGGCGGGAGGAACACCCAGACGAGGATCTCGGCGGCGACGAAATAGAAGGAGGCGATGGCACCGTAGAGGAGGAAGGTGGCCACCTTCCCCATCGTCTTGACCTCGAGAGCCTGATGACCCCTGACCACCAGGAGCACCGACGCCCCACCGACGATCACCTCCCGCGCCAACAGAGGCCATCCGATCGAGCCGGGGACCACTCCTGCGATCAGCCCTCCGATGAGTGCGGAGGCGATCATCAGCCGGTCGGCGACAGGATCCAGGATCTTTCCGAGTCGCGAAACCTGATTCAGGCGACGGGCGAGGTAGCCGTCGACCCAGTCGGTCCCTCCGATGACGAA